>SDBV01000630.1_pt1 | contig 51227 bp, 32 predicted proteins | sample 2277081 | NCBI WGS metagenome assembly SDBV01 (sample SAMN10402039, study PRJNA504765) | marine sediment metagenome | isolation source: marine sediment core GS10_PC15, 223 cmbsf | place: Arctic Ocean: Southern Knipovich Ridge | collected 2010
GTCGACATCGGTAAACCTATAATTATGGCTCTCAATTATGATGCCGCATCCGGAAGCTATATGTTTTGGGACTCGAAAAGTAAGAATACGATTTCCGGAATAATTGCAAGCGCAGATTTTTCACTTAGTGATGCTGTCAAACTGGGTAGTACAAATAATACAGGCCGGTTTTTCAAGGGTTATGTAGGAGAAGTGAAAATTTATAGTACAAATCTTTCAGATGAGCAATTCATAGATGAGCAAAACAGTTTCTTCCTGAAATGGGTAGCTGCAGATAGTGAAAAAGAACCGCCGGTCCCTGACCCGGCCTCCTTTCAAATTGCTCCTGCCGGGGTATCTGGCAGTATCATTACCATGACGGCAACACTGGGATCAGATGCGAACGGCCCGGTGGAGTACCTTTTTACGGAGATTTCAGGAAATTCCGGCGGTTCACCCGGCAATTGGCAAACAAATCCAAACTACAGGGACGGGGACCTTGATCCCCAGACATACTATGCCTATACGGTTACCATGCGTGATGCCTATGGAAATACCGGAGAACCTTCAGATACTTTCAGTGCAATAACAACAGCTTATTTGCAGCCAGGTCTTGAGAATGAACTGGAATATGGTGCGTATTATGGTTACCAGGGTTGGCATTTTGCACAAGGGGACGGAAGAATCAATGCCGATGACTGGGTGCACTGGTTTGAGGGTGGTATTCCGGATGCCGTACATATACACGGTGACATGTGGCCTGACCTGAGAGAATATGATCAGGACAAGCTGTATGAAACACAAATGATCTATCCTAACGGGGAAACCGCCGGATTATATTCATGCTATGATTATTCTACCATCGATCTGCATGTAAAATGGATGAAAGAATACGGGATAAAAGGATGTGCCGTACAAAGATTTACTTCGTCTATTGATAAGGCGAATAAACTTGAACAGGGCGACAAAAAGCTGAGGGATTTCATGACTGCCTGTGAAAAGTATGGAGTTAAATTCTGGATCATGCATGATTCAGGAAAGGGTGATGATAAGGAGTATGAAAGAATTACAAACGACTGGAAACACCTGGTTGAAGACCTGGATGTTCTGCAGAGTCCGGCTTATACATGGCAAAACGGCTTGCCGGTGTATGGACTCTGGGGACTGGGAGTAAGTACCCGAGGCTGGACACCCGAACAGGCTGCTGACCTTATTGACTTTTACCATAATGGTGAGGAAAAATATCGCACCTATATATGTGGAGGTGTTCCGGTTATCTGGCGCACTAATCCTCCTGAAGGTTGGAAAACAGTATTTGACAGTTTGGACATGATCTCACCCTGGCGTACAATCTTCAACAACCCTGATAAATTCAAATCCCGTATGCAGGCAGATTTGGATTATTGTAACCAAATGGGGATAGACTATAATCCGGTTGTTTCTCCGGGGGCATCTACCAAGCATCTGAGAGACAGCGATGCTATGAGAAACTGGAAGCCCAGAAACGGAGGTCATTTCTTATGGAAGCAGGCCTACGAAGTATGTAAGATGAATTCAAAATTTATGTATGTGGCAATGTTCGATGAGGTGGATGAAGGAACGGCTATGTATAAATTGGTTGAAACACCTGACAATCTTCCGGTTGGAGCCGACCAGGTACCTTTGAATGAGGATGGCTACAAGCTGCCAAGCGACTGGTACCTGCAGGTAGGTACTGAAATTCAGAAGATGATTGAAGGCAGTACAGCCTTAACCCCAACGCTTCCCCTTACTCCTGAGATGACGGGGGTGAATGATTCAAAATCAATAGGAGCATTGAGAGTATATCCGGTACCTGCAAGGAATAAATTATTTGTATCAGGATTCATTAAACCCGGAATATTCAAGCTGATAAATGTCAATGGAATTATCGTATCCGAAGGTCAACTTAATGATAATACCGTCGATGTCGCTAACCTGGCTACCGGAATTTATGTGTTCAGGATGAACAGTATGGCATTACGTTTTTTAAAAGAATAACATTAACTGGTTATATACGATCCATTAAAACTTCAATATGAAATCTGTAGACAATTTGCTGATTCCAGTCCGTTCGTTTGTGCTGCTTGCCTTGTTTATTACCGGATTTAATTCCTGCATGAAGCCCGGAATTGACAAAAAGAAAGTCGTATATGTGAATTCTTATCATCGGGGATTTCCTCCGAGCGATCAGATTACTGAGGGAGTATATGAGAAACTACCCGCCGACAGTTTTGAGATACTTGCCTATTTCATGGATACAAAGCGAAATCCTTCCGAGGAATATATTAAAGGGCGGACTGCCGGGATCCTTGATTCAATCATGAAGGAGGATCCCGATATCCTGATCGTATCGGATGATAATGCCCTAAAATACCTGGTAGTACCTAATTTCCAGGATAATCCCATGCCAATAGTCTTTTGCGGGGTTAACTGGACTACAGATCAGTATGACCTGTCGGGATGTAATATTACGGGGATCCTTGAATTACTGCCGGTGACGGAGATGGTGAATACTCTGAAACCCTACTATCCCGAAATGAAGAAGTTGCTGGTACTTAATGAGAATACTACCACATCACGAAAGACAAGACCCTTACTGGATGACCTCTTAGGCGATATTGGAATGGAAGTCACCCAGGAGCTGGTTGATGATTTTGCCAGTTGGGAGTCTGTTTTTATAAATGGGAATGAAAACTTTGATGTCATTTATTTGCAGACAAGGGGGGCAATAAAAGGCTGGGATCATGACGAGGCCTTAAAGATTATTGATCAGCACATTAAGGTGCCGCTGGTCACCTGTGAAGACTTTATGATGCCGTATGCTGTTTTCGGCTTAACCCAGGTCTCAAAGGAGCAGGGCATGGTCGCAGCAGAAAAGGCCAAAAAAATCCTGAGAGGGACCAGTCCCCAGGATATCCCGGTTTCAAAAAATCAAATGTCTAACATTTGGATAAATACCAGGCTGGCGGAAAAGATAGGTTTTAATCCCGATGAGGAAATACTGAACAAGGCCAAAATGGTTGATTAATCCAATATCCCAGGCATAAGCTCAAAAATATACGGAGTTCGTATTACTCAATTAATGATTAATACATCAACTAATCTTACAGCATGATAGTGAGCAGAAATAAGAAAGGTATTATAATACTGTTTTTCCTTTGCATTTGGATTATTAAACCTGCACTTAGCTTGGGTTCCGGAGATGATACCGGGAAAAGGCCCAACCTGCTGATCATCATGACCGATCAGCAGCGTTTTGATGCCCTAAGCTATGCAGGAAATACCATACTGAAGACCCCTAATATGGACCGTATTGCTAATGAAGGGGTCTGGTTTAAAAATGCACATACCCCCTGTGCCGTTTGTGTACCGGCAAGGGCCTCAATTTTTACGGGGCATACGGTTGAAAATACCAGGGTGGTCAATAATGGTGCCGCCTACGATACAAAGACACCGGGAATCATGACCATGAAGACATACGATGGAAAGATCTACAACAATGCTGTAACTGCTACAAAAACGACTGAATTGGGTCCCAGTATGAGAAAAGACTATCTGAATTTTCTTGACCCGCTTTTGCCGGTCAGGAATCTTCAGGAAGGGGAATTCTATGACACTTACACTTTGAGGGCTGATCTGGCAAGCCGGGGTAAAGATACATCTGAGAATCCCGGACAAGGCGATATTCATGGGATTACTTCCATACCGGCAGATTACCATGTCTCAGCTCACGAGGCAGGAGAGACCCTGAAAGCCCTGGAAAGACTTAAGGATTCAACATTCAGCCTAACCTGCTCATTTCATCATCCCCAACCTCCCTTTCTGGCTGTTGAGGAGTACGTGAATATGTTTCCGCCTGACAGCATGCCATTGCCGGAAAGTATTAATGACGATATGTCAAACTCCCCCTATAAGTTTATTAAAGATAATCTGAGTCCCCTGTATTCAGATCCGGAAAAAATCAAATATTTTATTTCTGAATACTATGCACTGGTGAAGGAAATCGATGACCGGGTGGGTGCCATCCTGGATAAACTTGACAACCTGGGTCTGACTGAAAATACCCTTGTAATTTTTATGAGCGATCATGGTGAGATGATGGGAGCCCACGGAATGCGTTCAAAAAATATGTTTTACGAAGAATCGTCACATATACCACTGATGATAAGATTCCCCGGTAGAATTGAACCCGGGATAAAAGTAGATTCTTATATCTCCTTAACCAATGTATTCGCGACTATTTTTGACTATCTGGAGATGCCCGAACAGGCATCCGATGGTTTTAGTTTGAGGGGACTGATAGAAGGAACGGATAAAAAGAACGGGAAGTACCTTGTTACGGAATGGTTGAGCAGCCTGAAAACCAAACCCTCCCATATGGTCTTGAAAGAAGGGTGGAAACTGATGATCCCGGATTCATCATCAACAAAAGTGATGAAGGCTCTGTATAACCTGAATGAGGATCCGTACGAGATGAATAATTTACTGGGGAATAATCCTGAAGCATACAAGTATGAATCAAAAGTGGCAGAGCTCGAATACTGTTTTATTGAATGGCTGATGAAGAGCCGGGGTATACCCTTACCCACATCAGGCATCGGTCTGTCCCAATACGATAAAGAGGTCCGAGTTTATCCAAATCCAGCCAGCGGCAGGATCAGTATCCGGGTTGCCGAAGCTCAACTTCCGGCCAATATTGAATTACTGAGCATGGATGGAAGGCTTGTATTGAAAGAGAGAATTTATAGTGAGTATACCTCTCTAAATATTCAGGATTTAATACCAGGAATGTATTTTCATACAATAACTGATGCAGACAGGTTTGTTAATACCGGAAAACTCTGGATAAAATAGGTACTAATCATATATTGAATTGTTGTAATATCCTCAATCACCTAATGAATATAATCATCTCAATTTTTAAATATCGCAGGGTAGGCTTTGGGATATTGATATGCCTCTTTCTTGCTCAGGGAGCATTGGGACAAAAGAAAAATCTTTTGTTTATTATGACCGACCAACAGCGTTACGATGCTCTGAGTCTGTCCGGGAATACGGTTCTTCAAACACCCAATCTTGATCGCCTTGCTCAGCAAGGTGTGTACTTTAAAAATGCCTACACACCTTGTTCTGTTTGTTGTCCTGCACGATCTTCAATTCTTACCGGTTGTACGGTTGAAAATACAGGAATGAGAACCAATGATGCATATTATAATGTGGATCAAAGCCTTATGCCCCAGCCTACCTTTGATGAGATATTAACAGATGAAGGCTATCGTTGCGAATACTACGGTAAATGGCACAGCAGTTCGAAACATACAGATATTTACCAGAATCCTGACAGAATAACATCAAATGGGAAATCAGTTTTTGGCTCCGGAGGGCAAACCTGGATTTACAGGGATTATCTTGCCACTCTTGGACAAATTCCGGAACCGGGAGAAGGGGAATTTGTGGAAGGATTGTCAAAATATCCTTATATAGCTAATCCACTGGACAGATATTTTGGTATATCATATCAGGATCTGAAGGATCAGAATAAAAGCCACTCTCAACCCGATCAACATGGGGAATTGCAAATGGACCAGGAACATACATTTACGGCATTTCAGGCAAGGCAAACCATAGAAGCTATTGAAAGACTGAAAGATGAACCTTTCAGTATAACCTGTTCCTTTCATTTCCCTCATTCTCCAATGTTACCTCCCGAACCTTATTACGGAATGTACCCGGTAGAGAATATGGTCGCTCCTGCAAGTATTTCCGATAATATGGAAAATTCGCCTTATAAAAGCTCCAGCGGGAGATTGAGCAGGACTGAATATGCCGATCCCGACAAAATCAAATATATGATATCTGATTATTACGGTCTTATTAAGGAAATAGACGATTGGGTAGGAAAAATATTAGATAAGGTTGATGAACTGGGATTGACAGAGAATACATTGATAATTTTCACGAGTGATCATGGTGAAATGATGGGATCTCACGGTATGCGTGAAAAGAATGTTTTCTACGAGGAGTCGGCGCACATTCCTTTGTTGATGCGTTTCCCAAATGAAATAGCAGATGAAACCAAAGTTGAAGCATATGTTTCCCTTGTCGATTTATTTCCAACAATATTGGATTATCTCGGAGTAGAAGAACATGATTCTGATGGAAAGAGTCTTCGTGGACTGATTGAAGGAACAGATAAGGAACATGGAAAATATGTAGTAACTGAAAGGGACTTCAGGGGTGATTCCGAACCTAATTATATGATAATTAAAGATGGATGGAAACTTATCATTCCATATACAATAAGCTCTTCGGTTATCAATGCTATGTATGATTTGAATACCGATCCGCTCGAGATGAAAAACCTCCTGGGCAGCAATCCGGACAAAAGTCAACATCTCACAAAGGCCGAGGAATTGCGCGGATATCTTTTAGAATGGCTGGCAAAGAACAATTCAATACATTACTACAGTGTTAAGAAAAGAAATTTATTGGAAGGCGGCATGCCCACCGGAAATAATGCAACATTTGTTTCCCAGGTCTTACCCCCGATGCTGCCGGGAGAAACAGTATCTGTAAGTGTTACCATGAAAAATACGGGAACAACTGCCTGGACACAAGAAGGAAATTTTAAACTCGGAAGCCAGAGTCCGGCTGATAACAGTATATGGGGACTTGACCGTATAAATCTGAGTGCGGAAGATAGTATAACACCGAATGCCGAAAAAATATTCACTTTCGATATAACAGTACCGGCCTTTGATGGTAATTATAATTTTCAATGGCAAATGATACAGGTAGGAGAGGAGTGGTTTGGCGGTAAATCGGATAATGAGCCACTAACAATTGGAGACCCCGGAAACTATTTAGATGATTGCGATAACAAAACAGGCTGGAAAGATGCCAGTCGAATAACCCTTAATACCACAGATCAATTACAGGGATCTGCCTGTCTTGAATATACAGGTAGTTCCTCCACTGAATTTAAAAAAGCATTCTCAACTCCTTACAATTCAGGATTAACCGTTGCTAATGGGGTACTTCAGTTTTGGTATTATGTATCTGATCCCTCTTTAATGGGTACGTCAAATCAGGTAGAATTAGGCAGTGCCGGCGTAAATGATAAAGATGAGTTCAATTGGAAACTGAGGGATTTAACCAAAGGGTGGAATTTTCTCAGCTTAAACATCAGTGATGCTGGTACCATGGGAACACCGGATTTGAGTGCTATCAATTGGTTTCGCATTTATGACAAGAAATCGGGAACTCTAACCACGAGGGTAGATGCTATTCAGTTGATAGATCCAAATGCTGTGAATATTCCCTCAACGGTGAATCACAGTGTTGATGATGGCAATTCCAACATACAATCTGTCAACATTTATCCAAACCCTTTAAATCAAGACATACTGCATATAGATGTAACAAGTTTTAATGATATGAATACTGTTGATGTAACAATTACAAACCTTCTGGGGCAGAGGGTTTACTCAAGCACTATATGGGAAAATCAACAACATACAATTGACACGAATAAATTGCTTGAAGCTGGCGTCTATATAGTTACAGTCAAATCAGGATTCTCTTTTACGAATACTAAATTGATAAAAAAATAAACTGAGCGTTTTGAAGTCACAATGGAGTGTTCTCAGACTATCCGTCTGTCATGTACTGTTTATTTGCATGGGGATAAATTCTCTTGCCCAGACCTATGATCCATTATCTCTCCATTTCACTAAAGATTACCAGGTCCGGAACTTTTATAATTCATCCGTAGTATTGAGCGAATTGGATTTGTCCCAAGATGTTTTAGTTGAATCAAAATATCCCAAAATTCACCTCAGTTCTCCCGGGTGCGAGTTTAAACAGAACGGACAGGTCCTGGAGATTTCCAACAAATCGGGGACAGATCAGGAAAGCTATATCAGCCTGGGGAAACTATATAATTATGTCGCAATTGATTTGGATATTAAGGAACAGTCACATTATTCCTGCACTGCAAGTGCCCTGTTGTCTTTTTATAAGGATAAGGACAACAGGTTTGTTATCGCCCAGAGAGATGCTGATTCCGAAAATAAAAAGATTACACTTGAGATATTTAAAAACGGCTCATCTGTATTTAACGAAACATTATCAGAACAAGGTGCCAGTGCTCCAAACACTTTACGTGTACATCTTGCAGGCAAATTTTTAAATGTTTTGATCGTCAAAGACGGAGAGTGGACGGTTTTAGGTTCTTTCGATGTTGCTGAACATTTTGAACTCAGGGACAAATCCATACTTGAGACATTTTCATTATTGGCAGGAGCCAGACTTGGAAACGGTGAGAGTATATCTATTACAAAATTTGAACAATATCTTACAACCGGTACCGCACAGGCTGACCCAAAAGTTTTGCACTACGAAGACGGTGCACCTATAACAGATGGAAATACAATCTGGGTCGCTATGACAACAAGAGCCTATGATACTCAACTGTATCAGGGAATATACAGTTATGATTTAAAAACCAAAGAATGGAAAATATCAGCTACCCTTGTATTTAATAAAGGTGACGGGCTTATCAGGCAATGGAGTGCTTCGGATGTGTTTTTTGACAGGACTGATGACAAATGGAAAATATTTACCACTTCGCACCGTGATGATCATATGATTTATTCCGGTGAAAGTACGATTGACCCCAGATTTGGTCTTGTGGAAATATCCTGTTCAAAAGTTAATTATGCTTCTGTTGGCAATGAAGAAGATGCTTCGGTTTTTTACGATACCTCGGTGGGTAAGTGGCGCATGGCGGTTTGTAAGGCTAAGAGCGGCTATCAAACGGTGTTGATGGAAGCAGATTCATGGAACGGTGCCTGGAGGCAGATTGGAGTCTATACACCTACTTCCAGCACGGGTATTTTAATTCAAAAAATAGGAGGTCAGAGGTATGTCTTTATCGGTCGCGGCAGTACCCCCTGCCCAATGGAAGTGCTGACGTATCCCGGGATGAAGAAAATCGGTGAATTAAATCTTTCTGAACATCCGGACGGGAAAAATGTATGGCCTGCAATTATACCCCTAACGACTGACACTGGCACTTCCTATTACCTTTTGACCTTTGACAGGGATGCCTGGACCGGTCCGAGAACATATGGAAATATTCATTGGTATTATGCAGAAGAATTTGCAGAAGGTTTTTATGAATATCCTGAAAATGAGGATAAATAGTGAGTATACATCCCTTATCTACATAAGTTTATTGGTGCCGGCAGGCAGCTGAGAACCGAAAAAATTTGGATAGATCAGGAACAAATCGGAAATTTAAGTAAAGATTAACTATGAGAAATCGGATCATTATTCGTAAACAAAAGCGCTGGATAATAACTGTATTGTTTGTTATTATTCTGATTCCTGCTGCCAACAGTCAAAATACGGAAGCATTCCTTCGTCCGTATGCAGATGAGATTATTCGTACTTCAGCTTTTGAATTTGTAGATAAGGAAAGCGGTGAGAAATTTTCTTCTGCAAAGGATCTGCCCCTAAAGCAGAATCTGAAGGTTGAACCTGTTTATCTTAGATGGCATTATACTTCCGCCCTGGTTCACGATGGTCTGCTTTCTCTTGGGACAGTTTTGGAGGAGAACAATTACGCAGGTTTCGGGACCAGATACTTCAAATTTGTCTTTGACAACCAGGACTATCTTAACAAAATCAAAGATAAAGGTTATATGATCGAGGGATTGGAACGCTTCGGGCGCTTCAGGGGGATATGGGATAACGGGGCACAGGCTGCTGCACTTATCAATGTATATGAGTCTGACCCAAGGCCTGAATATATGGAGTACCTGGAACAGGTGGCGAAATTCTTCCTCCAGTATGAAAAGGATCCATCGCAAAAATCGAGAAGGAAAAACATTGACAAGATCTATACCCAGGGGGTATTTATGGCCAAGATGGGCAAACTCACAAATAATTCAAGCTATTTTGACTATTGTGTTAAAAAGGTATTGGAATTGGACAGGTTACATTTTGACTCCAGGACCGGATTATATGATCAGATGTATTACCCTGAACTGAAAACAACCAACAGTATGAAATGGTTGAGAGGCATAGGTTGGTCTTCGATGGCCCTTGTAAATATTCTTGCCAGCCTGCCGGAAGATCATCCAGGGTATGAAGAAACATTGGAGATCTACCGGAAACAAATAGCAGGCATCTCCTCCTATCAGTGCGAATCAGGTTTATGGAAACACCTGGTCGATCACCCCGATAGTTACGAGGAAACTTCGGGCTCAGTCTACATAGTGTATGCTGTCGCAAGGGGGGTAAATGAGGGTTATCTCGATCCCATTTACAGGGATGTGGCTATGGCGGGCTGGCAGGGTCTTGTCTCAAAGCGCATGCCGAATGGGGACATTGCCGGATCAACCCCTGGCGTAAGCGGCAGTACATCACCCGCGTACTACCTGAGTTATCCCACGGTAAGTAATGGTGATCATCTTTTTGGCCCCCTTTTCCTCGCCGGTGCGGAAATGATTAAACTCTATCATAAGTTTGACAGACCCGTTCCTAAGGACTGGGATCTATTCAGGTAAGATTAATCCGTCCAATAATAAACCCTTACCATGAAAGAAAGATTTTTAATTCACAGGAGGCTGAAAATAATTATAGGGACAGTGCTGGTTCTGTTATCGATCTCATGCAGCGAGCGGTCCCGCAAGGAAGAGAATCCTCCGAATTTTCTTTTCCTAATGACTGACCAGCAAAGGTTTGATGCTTTGAGCTTTGCCGGGAATACGGTTTTGGAAACTCCCAATCTTGACAGGCTTGGAAAAGAAGGGGCATGGTTTAAAAATGCCTATACCCCTTGCGCGGTATGTGTACCTGCCAGAGCTTCCATTCTTACGGGATGCAGTGTTGCCAATACAGGGGTAATCTCAAATTCTCTGGCCTATGTTGAAGAAAAAACCGGGATCATGCCCATGCCAACCTACGATGAGGTTCTTGCCGAAAATGGATACACATGTGAGTATTATGGTAAATGGCATACACCCACATTCAGGGCAAGGATATATAATAATCCAGTTACCGTAGCCGGCAAGTCCAGATCTGAATTAGGACCCGGAAAAAAGACAGCCTATCTGGAATATCTGGACCCAAATTTCCCTCCCAGGGACCCCATACCCGGGGAATTTATAGATACCTATACTGAAAGACCTTATCTGGCACATCCCATTGATAAAAGATACGATCTTGCCAGCAGGGGAGAGGATGTGAGCGGAAGAGTAGGGCAATCAGATATTCATGGGGTCACTACCATACCCACTGAGTACCATATCTCAGCCTTCGACGGGAGAAAAACAATAAAGGCCCTTGAAAGATTGAAGGATTCCACATTTAGCCTTACCTGCTCCTTCCATCATCCACATCCTCCTTACCTGGGTGCCAAATCCTATGTTGATCTGTTCCCTCCTGATGAAATGCCTATTCCGGAAAGCATCCACGATGATATGGAGAACTCACCCTATTTAGACCGAAAGCAAAGAGCAAGCTCAAGGTATTCGGACCCGGAAAATATACAATTCTTCACCTCTGAATATTACGCGATGGTCAAGGAAGTTGACGATTGGGTAGGTAAAATACTGGATAAGCTTGATGAACTTGGATTAACGGACAATACCCTGGTGGTTTTTACAAGCGATCACGGGGAAATGCTTGGAGCCCACGGGATGTATTCAAAGATGGTCTTTTACGAAGAATCTGCTCATATTCCTTTATTGATCAGATTTCCTGGTCGGATTGAGCCCGGAACTACGGTGGACTCTTATGTTTCTACTGTAAATTTATTTGCCACCATCCTTGATTACATGGATATGCCAGAAAAAAAATCGGATGGATTTAGTCTCAGGGGACTAATAAACGGAACAGATGAAGTAAACGGCAAGTATGTGGTGACGGAATGGTTGAGCAGTCTAAAATCATCCCCCTCCCATATGGTCATCAAAGATGGATGGAAATTGATGTTGCCGGATTCATCAGCAAAAGATGTTATCAAAGCTTTATATGATTTAAACACGGATCCACATGAAATGAATAATTTACTGGGGACTAATCCGGACTCACCTAAGCATGATGAAAAAGTTGAAGAACTTGAATCCTGTTTTCGTGAATGGTTAATGAAAAGCAGACCATTTTGATATGGCATTCAATTCCGTTACATTTGTAAATAATAACTTTATAATATCATGATAAAATAAAGTAAAACTTTATGTATGTACGCTATTTAAAAATGAAAGATGCTGAAAATGACAGCGTATTTCTGTGGGGTGCAAGACAAACAGGAAAAAGTACTTTATTGAAAGTCTTATTTCCTGAATGCAGGTATTATGATTTATTGATGGCGAATCAATTTGAGCGATTAAACCGTAGACCCGGATTGCTTCGTGAAGAATTGCTTACATGTAAGGAGGATGAACTGGTTATAATTGATGAAGTGCAAAAAATTCCGCAGTTGCTGGATGAGGTTCACTGGCTCATCAGTAATCGGAATCTCAGGTTCATATTGTGTGGATCCAGTGCACGGAAACTCAAACGATCAGGCTCCAACCTGTTAGGTGGAAGGGCCATTCGAAATGTATTACTTCCGTTGGTAAGCGCAGAGATCCCTGATTATAGCATTGATAAAGCATTGAATAACGGGATGCTTCCAAGGCATTATATGATAAATAATCCCCGGAAAAGATTACAGGCATACATTGGGGATTATTTGCAGGAAGAAATAAAAGCAGAGGCGCTTACCCGGAATTTGTCAACATTTGCCAGGTTTTTGGAGATTGCTGCAATTTCATGCGGAGAGATGCTAAACTTCAACAATATTGCATCGGAGTGTGGTGTGAGTGCTCCTACAATAAAAGAGTATTTTTCAATTCTTGAAGATACGATGATAGGATATATGGTACCTGCATATAAGAAAGTATTTAAGCGCAGGGTGATACAAGCATCACGCTTTTACTACTTTGATGTGGGCATAACAAATTACTTGTTGAACAGAAGTAGTCTTCGACAAGGATCACCTGAATATGGGCAGGCCTTTGAACAATTCATTATGCAGGAAATTCATGCCTATGTTACCTACAACGATCTATATCCAGGTCTGTCGTATTGGCGTACGGTTTCTGGTTATGAGGTTGATGCCATCATTGGGGATGCAAGGGTGGCCATTGAAATTAAATCAACCATTGAAATCCACAGCCATCACACCAAAGGATTAAGAGCTTTTGCTGAAGAATTTCCGGAAGCAAGAAAACTTATTGTATCCAATGAAAATAATAGAAGGGTAATGGGTGATATTGAAATATTTCCTGTAAGAGAATTTTTAAGTCAATTATGGAAAGGAATGATTATTAAATGAAAAGACGAGCTTTTGCAAAAATGGCCGGATTGAGTGCACTGGCAATGCAAGCTTCGCCGCTTATCGGTTCTACTTTGCATCACAGGAGTGTACCTGCGGGATCATCAAAAGTACCTCTTGGACTTTGCAATCATTCTCTTAGAGGTATGAGACTGAACGCAAAACAGTTAATTGATTATGCCATTGAACACAAGCTTGATTCTGTCCAGTTCAACACCCTGACAACATTTGAAAATCTTGAAGATGAACACCTTGCAGCATTGAGTAAGTTGGCAAAGGCCAATGATATAAGCATATATGTTGGTGCCGGCAGCATCAGCCAGAAATCCTCCAGTTTCTCTGACCGCTACGGGAATCCCAAGAAAATTCTAGCAGAGGGAATTCGGGTGGCCAAAGCCGTAGAATCAGCCATCGTTGGAGTACGAATAGGCAATATTCGTGATCGCTATTCGGATGGAGGAATAAATCCTAAGATTGATGAGGTGGTTAAGGTAATGAAATCAATGCGTGGTCCGGCACTCGAAGCAGGTATAAAATTTGCCTTTGAGAATCATGCCGGTGATATGCGTTCCGGGGAGCTTCTTGGTCTTATTGAGGAAACGGGAACAGATATATGCGGTGCTTTTTATGATCCGGGCAATGCTATCTGGGCAATGGAGGATCCCATGATTGCCCTGGAGGTGCTTGGCAAAAACATCATCTGTAGCAGTGTTCGTGATGTTATGGTCTGGGCTTCAGAGGATGGAGCACTGTATCAGTGGACTGCCATTGGAGAAGGAATGATGGATTATAAATATTACACCAAATATTTTAGTGAGAACTGTCCTGGGGTACCTCTTCATGTTGAGACAATTTCAAATTCTCAGCGACCAATTCCCTATCTGACATCTGAATTCTGGGATGGATTTCCTGACCTTCATGCTTCAGATATTGTTGATTTTCTGAAGCTTGTCAGGTTGGGACGGCCTCTGAAGATCGAAGAACCGCCTTCTGAGGCAGACAAAAATAATTTCGATATAAAGCATCAGGAAAATGAATTCTTGAAAAGTGTGAATTATCTCCGAAATGAATGCGGAGCAGGATTGAAAAGTTAATCCTGATAAAATACAAGGTAATGAAACGATTAAATTCATCTCTTTTGTCCCGCTTTTCTATAGTATTGATTGGATTGGCAATATACCCCTTACTGGCAGGGTGTAGTAAAGACAAGTCAGAAAGTCCGCCCAATGTGATCATGTTTGTTACGGACGATCTTAATAACTGGGTAAACCCATTGGGCTACACACAGGCAATAACCCCCAACCTTGATCACCTGGCAGAAGCGGGTGTGACATTTACAAACGCTCATGCTCCCGGGGTATTTTGTGCACCTTCCCGTACTGCAATATGGACCGGATTACATGCTTCAACAACGGGATGTTACAGCAACCAGGTATTTCATTATGATCATCCGGAGTTGCTTACACTGCAAATGGCGTTTAAGCAGAAGGGGTATAATACTTTCGGTGCGGGGAAATTATACCATCACAGGTCTGGTTATGTTGACCTTCGTGATTGGAATGAATATTTTGCGCGGAGCCAGGAGGTCAAAGATATGGCATGGGAAATGAATGGATACCATATGACAGACGTTCCGCTTCCTGACCCTTATCCATACAGTCCCTATTATACTGAAACTGATCGGGGGGGCAGTTCGGCACTCCATCTTGAATGGGGACCGATTGACAATGCAGAGGAAGATGATATGGTGGATGCCATGCGTGCAAACTGGGCAAGTGATGTCCTTCGAAGGGAACATGATAAACCCTTTTTCCTGGCGGTCGGAATGTATTCTCCCCATTATCCTAATTACGCCCCTCAGAAATATTTTGATCTTTATAACAGGGATTCAATTATTCTACCGCCTTATATGGAAGATGACCTGGATGATCTTCCAGCTCCTGTCCGGCAGAGGATGCTAAACCGATTGAAGCAGCACCAGGAACTCGAAAAATACGGAGCACTTGAGGATGCTATACATGGATACCTCGCGGCTGTTTCATTCGCCGATGCCATGCTGGGCCGTGTGCTGGAAGCCCTGGACTCAGGTCCGTACAAAGACAATACAATTATAATATTCTGGAGTGACCAGGGCTTTCATCACGGAGAAAAAGGGCATTGGGGCAAACATACACTATGGGAGAGAACCTCACATGTACCCTTTATCTGGGCCGGGAGTGGAATACCAGGGAACGAGACAGTCGAAACAACCGTTAGCCTGATCGATATTTATCCCACACTCGTTGAACTATGTGATCTTTCAGGTGACGGTCATCTGGAAGGAGAGTCCCTTGCAGAGTCCCTGGAAAAGCCTTCTCAGTCCCAGGAAAGGAATGTTTTTCTTCCTCATGCAGACCGGGGCAGCTATGCAATAATAAATATGAACTGGCGGTACATTCAGTACAACGATGGGACGGAAGAATTCTATAATGTACGGGAAGATCCCAATGAGTGGTATAACCTTGCCGGCGATGAGAAATACGATCAAATCATACTTGATATGAAAAAGTCCCTTCCACCTGAATTTGCTCCGGAGGCCACAGCGAGAAATGATCTGGATCTTGTAGTTGATGGGGATTTCTTTTATTGGGAAAAGCGTAAATAAACAGAATCAAAATGGAATGTATCCTGGTACCTACATACCCTACTATTCATTTACCTGGCTGCTTATAGCTAAGTATGACAGTTCTAAATCTGTGTTAATCTTTTATTAATGAAAAATTTCAGTTCAATTATATCTTTAGGGTTTAATTACAACTATCCAATAGTACTGAAGAGCCCAATAATATTTTGATATGCTTATAACTAAACCAACTAATAAAGCAATCCTCAGCTTAGCGATGATTTTATCTGTTGCGGGGATTTCAATTGCCTTAATGGCCTGCAATGTTTCAAAAACAAAGAAACCCAATGTAATTCTTCTTTTTACAGACCAGCACAATAAAAAGGTGGTAGGTTTTGACGGACACCCTGATGTGATAACACCAAATCTCGACAAGCTTGCAAATGAATCATTTGTTTTCGACCGCGCCTATTGTACACGTGGCGTTTGTGTGCCGTCGCGTACTTCTATGATGACAGGTATGATGCCGCGTACTTTAGGCGTTTTGGCTAACCCTGACCGTAACCCGGTTGTGGACGATGTGGTTTCTATGGCATCAATTATGAAATATAATGGGTACAAGACTTTTGCCTTTGGAAAACGTCACCTGAATCAGGCTGCGGATAATGGCTGGGATATCAAAAAAGGTCATGGTTATCGTCCCGAAGACGATGATTGTTATGTGAAATGGATAGAACGCGAAGGTTATATCAAAGAATTTGCTAACGACTGGGCAGCAGAATTTGGGAAAGGGCCACGTGGTTCCTCGGAATTTGAAACTAAAATTCCTACAGCTGATTTAGGAACCCGCATCTCAAAATTACCCGAGGAATATACTATGGAAGCCTATACCACAAAGGAAACTGTTAAAATGATTAAAGACCAGGCCAAAAGCGAGCAGCCCTTTTTCTGTTGGGCAAGCTTTTACCGTCCACATCAACCCTATAATCCCTTGCCAAAATACATGGCCATGTACGATGTTTCCAAATGGGGTAAGGGAACCAAAAACGGGGATGCTATTAAAATGCCAGCGAATTTTTACCAGCCAACCGAAACGCTTCCCCCCATGCTGCAGGACCAGAGGAATGGTGGAAATAAGGTATGGAACATGGATAAAGCCTTTGAGAACGAGCAACTCTGGCGAAACTATATTGGGGCTTATTATGCCCTGGTTACCGAAATTGACCATTGTATTGGTCAGATTTTGAAAGCTGTTGAGGAGGCCGGAATAGAGGAAGAAACTATCGTAATTTACACCTCTGACCATGGTGATTTTGTTGGAAATCACGGAATGGTTGAAAAATGTGCCAGTGGACAAAATGTTTACGAAGACATTTTAAATGTACCCTTGATTTTTAAAATCCCGGGGAATTCGAATAAGGGGAAACGTACTGCTGACTTGGTAACGCTCGCTGATGTTTTGCCAACCCTTGTTGATTTACTTGATTTGAAACTCCCGGAATCAAAATATCCAATGCAGGGCGAATCTCTTGCTGAAGTTATTGAGGGATCGGGTTCTTTAAACCGCGACTACATAGTTTCAGAAAGCTGGTCGCAGGCATGCGTGATTACAAAAGATACCAAACTTGGTATCATGCTTGACCCCACAATAGTGCATCCAAATTTTGATTACAGGGAGTTTGGCAACATGTTTTTTGATATGAAAAATGATCCACTGGAGGTAGATAATAGAATCAACGATATAAATTACAGGAAGGAAATAACCAAACTTGAGAAGTACTACGATGATTTTCTAAAAAATACACCGCCAACAGGAAAGGAACTTGTGATAAAGGAAAAACAGCAAACAAAATGACCTTTGGCATTTAAACGAATCATAATGAATAGGGTATCTAGCACCAAAAATATCATAAAAAGTGTTGCCATAATTTTACTGGCATTACTTATCTCTTGCTCTGAAAAGGATGTAACAGATCTCAAACCAAAACCCAATGTGATCCTGATAATGACCGATGACCAGAGTTCAATTGTCCCGACTACTGAAGATGCTGAATATAATTTCTCGGATGGCAATGCAATGGGTGTTCAATCCCGGCCATTTGGATTTAACGGAGATAGTGAAGTTCACACACCTATTATTGATGATCTGGCAAGAAATGGGATGATTTTCACAAGAGCCTATGTGTCCAGTTCCGTGTGTTCTCCCAGCCGTTATACCACTTTAACGGGACGTTATGCGGGTCGTTGCGAGGGACAAAGATTCAGTGAACTATTTCCAAGGGGTGAAATGACCCGTGTAGAAAACAATACCGAACTGGAAGAAAGCAGGGAAAACCTGCCTCGCCTACTGCAGAAAGCCGGATATCGTACCGGATTTGTAGGAAAAAGCCATGTAATTGACCACCATGTTCTCAACAACAGTAAGGATTGGGATAAATTGGGCTTAAAAAGCTATGACAGTGAAGCAGACCCCAAAGATCCACAGGTTAGCAAAATTATGGAACACAACCATAAATATTGGGCAGACCGTATCACAGAATTTGGTTTCGATTACGCCAACGGTGTTTATGCTGCCAACCTGAGGGAGTTGTATAATGATTCGCTTAACATTCATAACCTTGAATGGAAAAACAAGGCAGCACTCGATTTTATTGATGAAGCCGGTGATGAACCTTTCTTTTTGTATTACAGCGAAATGGTTCCTCATGGACCGGCGCCCTGGATAAGAAAGGATGGCAAATATGTTTACGGGCTCGATTCCAATCCTCATTTTACCGGAAAAGGTTATGTTGAAGATGATTTTAAAAACATGCCCAACCGGGAGCAAATTAAGAAGGAAGTCATTGCAGCCGGTAAAGATCCCGACCATGCCTGGTTAGCCTGGTTTGACCAGGCAGTTGGTTCTGTAATTGAAAAACTGAAAGAAAAAGGCATCCTTGAAAACACGCTGATAATTATTACTTCTGACCATGGGAATTATAATTACGGTAAGTCAACCATCTACGAAGGTGGGATAAAGATTCCATTAATGATGTACTGGGAAGCAGGCATCGATGCGGGTTCAACCTACGATGAATTGGTGCAGAACATCGATTTTACCCCAACTTTTCTGGAACTGGCAGGAGTAAACCTTTCGACAGTAAAAGAGTTGGATGGAGTTAGTTTGAAGGAGACTTTACAGGGCAAGCAGAAACCGGTGCATGATTATTTGTTTTTTGAGCTCGGTTTTGCTCGTGGGGTAATGACCAAAGACCTGAAGTACATTACTGTTCGCTACAACGAAAAATTAAAGCAACAGGTAGAAGAAGGAGTAGTTTTTACCGGTTGGAACAATCATAAATACAAGCAACCCTATTACATCCGCAACAGTCACCTTGGGTATCACGCTGCATTGTTAAACGAGCATTATTTTGAAGCAAACCAGCTTTTCGACCTTAAAAATGATTCAAAAGAAAATAGCAATATAGCTGCAGCAAATCCCGGTAAGGTAAAGGAGATGAAAAAATTACTGGTTAAAAGTTTAAAAACATTTCCGGGAAGACCCTATGGGGAATTGGTGAAATAAGGATAATTAAAGTTAAACTATGATTACAAGGAAAATGTTCCTGTTAAATGCCTGTATGGCGTTGTTTGCAGCCTTCCAGTTCGGTTGTGCCGATAAGAAAGAGGTATCCAAACCTAATTTATTGTTTATTATGACCGATCAACAACGATACGATGCCCTGAGTATTGCAGGGAACAGTATTATAAAAACTCCACATCTGGATAAACTTGCCCTACAGGGTGCGTTCTTCAGAAATGTTTATACTCAATGTGCAGTATGTGCACCTGCTAGAGCTGCAATTCTTACAGGGTATTCCATTGAAAATAATTGCATCAGGACAAACTCCATCTGGAAAGATGAACCTAGTTTAGATGTTATGACCATGCCCACTTTTGATGAAATCCTTCATGAAAATGGTTATACCTGCGAATACTTCGGGAAATGGCATTGCCCCGAAGAACCAACAACTATTTACAACGAATTTATTACATTAAGCGAATATCGTTCCTATGTAAACGAGCAGGTTCCTTACGTTGAACCGAAAGAAGGGCAACTCATATCGACTGCCTCCAAAAGAGCTTATACTCCCAATCCCATAGATAAGCATTATGGAATGAACTATAAAGATGTTCTTGACAAGCGCAAAAAGGAGCGGTTTGCTCAAACCGAATTACACGGTGTTTCCAATATCCCGGCGGAGCACACTTCAACCGCTTTTGTTTGTAAAAATACCATAGAGGCAATCAAAAGAAACAGCAATAAGCCATTTAGTATTACTGCTTCTATAAACTTTCCACATGCTCCCATGATTCCTATCCGGGAATATGCCGATTTGTATAGGCCTGAGGACATGCCGGTACCTTCAAGTATTTCTGACAACATGAGTAACTCGCCGTATATTAATTCAAATGGAAGATTAAGAAGTACCGAATATGCCGATCCGGAAAAAATAAAGTACATGATCGCCAACTACTACGCCCTTGTCACTGAAATTGACAGCTGGGTTGGGAAAATACTCAAGACTCTTGATGAATTAGGATTGGCTGAGAATACCATCGTGATTTTCACAAGCGATCATGGAGAAATGCTTGGAGCTCATGGCATGAGGGAGAAAAATGTGTTCTACGAAGAATCGGCACATATACCTTTATTGATTCGATATCCAAAAGAAATGGAAAGTGGAACTGTGATAGACAATTATGTAACAAACCTTGACCTGTTTTCAACGATACTGGATTATACGGGATTGGGAGAAAATAGTAAATCCGATGGTCGAAGTCTTAGAGATCTTATAGAAGGCAGGGAATCGGACCGTCCTGAATATATTGTTACAGAGTGGAATTTTAGAGGTGATGTAATATCAAACTATATGGTGTTACATGAAGGATGGAAACTTATGGTTCCTTATTCAGAATCATCGAAGGTAATCAATGCCATGTACGATCTGAACTCTGATCCTGATGAGATAAACAACCTATTAGGCTCGAATCCTGAAAGTGAAAAGTATAAAGAGAAGGCGGAAGAACTGAAGGGGTATCTTTTGGAATGGTTGGAAAGAACGAATTCCAACTATTATGAAGGTGTTAAAAACAGAAAATTATAATAAAATAATACTATGAAATCGATTGTTTGTGTAACTGCATTATTACTACTGACCTTCAATGTAATGAAGGCAACCAATGAAACCAGTATCCGAGAATTCAATGTGAAACCGGAGAATACTCCCGAGCAGAACAAAGTAAACTTACAAAAGGCAATTGACTGGGCTTCGAAAAGCGGATCAGCCTTGTTTGTTGAACCCTCAGAGGAGCCCTATCCGGTTGCAGGCGGCATCGTACTGAGAAAGAATGTTTCTTTAATAGGGGTACATGGGCCAACTCCCCGGGGAACAATTCACGAAACCAAAAAACAACCTGTAGGATCTGTCTTTGAAATCAGGGATAAGGAAAATGTCTTTATTACCGTGGAATCCGCAACACAGATTAAAGGCATACAATTCTGGTATCCTGAGCAGACAATAAAGGACCCTGAGGCAATTATTCCCTATAAGGCAACCATCCAGGTATCACAAACTGAGAGGGCACAGGGAGTTTACCTTTCATGCCTTACTTTTTACGGGGAGTACCTGGCTTTTGATTTTAATGCCAGCCGCCAATTTCCTTGCGAGTTAATGGTTTTTGAACATTGTTACGGTTTTCCACTGAGTGGTGAATTCATACGGATGGATTATTGTTATGATGTCCCCCGTATATTGCATTGCCACGTCAACCCGGCAATTCAGCGTTTTATTGGTGGACAATACGGCCGCGAAGTAGTAGATGCGGTTATTGCCCGGAAAACCTTTGCCTATACCATAAACCATACAGATAATGCACAGCTTATTGACCTGTTTACCTTCGGAACCTATGGAGGGATCTTACTCGACGGGGAATCATATGGGCAGTTGACCAACTTTAATTTCGACTGTGTGGCGGTAGGGATTTTAAAGCGCGGGAATAATACAAAGAACCGCAACTGGCAGATTGCGCAGGGATCAATCATAGCAAACACAGGGGAAGATGTGGAAAATATCCATCCAATTATTATTGAAGGACAGGGCCATACTGCAATAAGCAATGTGGAAGCATTTTCAGGTGGCAACCGTGCACTCACTACTGTTCCCGAAAACATGTCATGGGATTACATGCTGGTTAAAGGAGATGAGAAATTAACGGTTTCAATCTGGGGAAGCCGAATGCGAAATTATATAGCCGACAACCCAATTAGCATTGAAAATAATAAGGCAATTATACATATATCGGGGTGCTTCAATAAAGATGAAAACTTAATCAATAAGACCTTTGGTAAGACGAAATAACGTATACCCATAAATTCGAACAAAATGAAGACAATTTTCTATTTCAGCTTATTTATTGCGATACTAACATCATGTAATACCAAGCAACAGGAGACAGTACAGGATAATACAAAATATGTAAATACTTTTATCGGCACGGGGGGGCACGGGCATGTTTTTCCCGGGGCGACGACGCCTTATGGGATGGTGCAGTTAAGTCCCGATACGCGTACCCTGGGCTGGGATGCATGCGGGGGGTATCATTACACTGATAGTTCTATTATTGGTTTTAGCCACACACATTTAAGTGGAACGGGTATTAGCGATTTGGGCGATTTCCTGTTTATGCCCTTCTCCGGAGAGGCAAAAGTAAATCCCGGAAGTCCCGAGAATCCGGATGAAGGCTACCGTTCACGGTTTAGCCATGAAAATGAAAAGTCCGAACCCGGGTACTATTCTGTTTTCCTGGATGATTATGGTATTCAGGCTGAATTAGCAGCAAATACACGCACCGGCTTTCATCGGTATACTTTTCCTGAAAACGGACAAACAGGTGTTATCATTGACTTGGCGCATACCATTTATCCCGACAGAAATCCCTCGCACGAGTTTCAAATAATCAGCGAGACCGAAATCTCGGGTTATAAGGGCTCGGGTGGCTGGGCAAAGGAGCAGCATACCTGGTTTCATGCAAAATTCAATAAACCCTTTAAATGTATTATTTATGATAATGGCCAGAAATCAAGCGATACCGAAAATGCAAAATCAAAAAACCTGCTTGCTGTATTAACCTTCGATTCATCGGATAGTGAAGAATTACTTGTTAAAGTTGGGATCTCACATGTTGATTATGAAGGTGCTAAGAACAATCTCGAAGAGGAAATTGGGGATTGGGACTTTGATGCAGTACGCGAATCTGCCGGGCAAATGTGGGCAAGTGAGTTGAATCAGATCAAAACAGAAGGTGGGAGCACTGATGAAAAGGCCATTTTTTACACATCCCTGTATCATTCAGCAATCAGTCCTTACACCTTCAGTGATGTGGATGGGCGCTACCGTGGAATGGATCAGCAAATATATCAGTCGGATGAGAAGGTTATTTATACGGTATTTTCCTTATGGGATACTTTCCGTGGACAGCACCCGCTAAAAACCATCCTTGATCCGGAGCGTAATAACGATTTTATTAAAACCCTGCTTACCAAATATGACCAGGGTGGTACCTTGCCCATGTGGGAGCTGGTAGGAAACTACACCGGAACAATGATTGGCTATCACTCCGTACCTGTTATCGTCGATGCTTATTTTAAGGGAAGCAGAGATTTTGATGTTGAAAAAGCTTACACGGCCATGGTTGAAGCAGCTGAGTATAATACTGAGGGTATTCTTTTCCCCTCGGAAAGAGTTCAGCAAAAGTTAATGCCTCTGGCTAAAAAATATAACGAGGAACTGGGCTATGTTCCAGCCGATATGGAAAATGAATCGGTCTCAAAAGCCCTTGAGTATGCTTACAACGATTGGTGTATTGCGCAAATGGCAAAGGAGCTGGGCAAAACCGAGGATTACAATCGATTCATGGAGCGTTCGAAACGATACGCCGAATACTATGATAAAGAAACCGGTTTTATGCGGGGGAAAAATCAAGATGGAAAGTGGCGGGAACCTTTTGATCCGAGGTTTTCTCGGCATCGCCAAGACGATTACACCGAAGGAAATGCTTTTCAGTGGTCATGGTTTGTACCGCATGACGTGGAAGGATTGGTTGAATTATTGGGGGGTAGAGAAACGTTTGCAGAAAAGCTTGATACACTTTTTTCCACCAGCTCAGAATTATCAGGTGAGGAAGTTTCAAGTGATATTACCGGATTGATTGGCCAGTATGCTCATGGCAACGAACCCAGTCATCATATTGCGCATATGTATAATTTTATTGGTCAGGGTTGGAAGACGCAGGAACTCACCCATGAGATTATGAGTGAATTGTACTTCAATAACCCCAACGGTCTGGCAGGTAATGAAGACTGCGGACAAATGTCGGCCTGGTATGTTCTGAATGCAATGGGATTTTATTCTTTCTGTCCCGGCGAACCTGTTTATTCTATCGGGCGGCCGGTTTTCGACAAAGTGGAAATCAGTCTAACAAATGGAAAAGTATTTACAGTTATCGCAACGAATAACAGCCCGGAAAATAGTTATGTACAATCAGCAAAACTGGACGGCGAGCAACTGACAAAAGCATTTTTTACCCATGAGAATATTCTAAATGGCGGTACGCTTGAATTTGAGATGGGAGCAACTCCCAATAAGGATTTGTTCAATTAAAGTATTCGCCTTTTTGAAACAAGTGTGGAATCCGCGGGTTGGTATTCTATTCTCCTTCTCAAAATTGACCGGGAAATGCAAGTTCGCCGGTGATGAACTAAAAAATCATATAAATGAAACTGCTTTATTATTTCACAGTAATATTTTTTATTCTATTGTCAATTGGGGGACAGGCTCAAAACACGACAAAGGATAGTCTCAAGCCAAATATTGTATTGCTATTTATCGATGACTGGGCCTGGAACGGGACACCTGTCCTGATGGATGAAGGGATGCCAAACTCGCAAATGCCTGTATTGCAAATGCCAAATGTGGAGAAACTTGCCAGCCAGGGTATGAAATTCCGGAATGCTTATCCTGGTGCACCCCAATGCTCACCCTCGAGGGTATGTCTGCAAACCGGGAAATCTGCACCGAGGAGTGGTTTTACGGTTTATATGGGCAATGGGGGATCGGACTATTATGACCCTAACCCTGAATACAGCAAATTTCCAGTGGTTCCATGTGTCTCTGATATGACCATAGACGATGATGCCGTCACAATTCCAGAGGCTCTGAATCCTCTGGGTTATTCCTGTGCACATGTTGGGAAATGGCATATGAGAGGCAGTCCCAAGGATGAAGGGTATGCTGTCCACGATGGGAATACGACCAACAAGCCTGGGAATCAGGAAATCGAGGATGATCCTAAACTGATGTTCAGCATTACAAAGAAGGCTACTGATTTTATGGAGGAACAGGTTCAGGCAAATAAGCCATTTTACCTTCAGATTTCGCATTATGCAATGCATGCTGGTTTTGAATGCCTGCCGGAAACGCGTGAAAAGTATGCAAAGATGCCTGAAATTCAGGAATATTATCGTAAGGTGGGAAAGACAGCTGAAACCATCGGACGGAGGCACAGGGACCCGGCAACCTGGATGGGAATGGGAGATGACCTGGATGGCAGGATTGGGGCTGTATTGGATAAAATTGAAGAGCTTGGCATTGAGGATAATACATATGTGATCATGGTTTCCGACAATGGCTACCGTCATTTCTTTTATCCGGGACTCACTCAACCTCTTCATGGTGGAAAATGGTGGGTTTGGCAGGGAGGAATACGTGTTCCGATGCTGGTAAAAGGACCTGACATTAAACCTGGTACGGTTTGCAATGATAATGTAGTCAACTATGACTTCCTTCCCACCTTTGTAGACTGGGCTGGCGGTCAACCTGAAAAGTTAAAAGACATTGATGGTGTAAGCCTTGCCGGACTGATGCGTGGTGAAAAAACCAGTAATAAATTCCGTAACCGTTACCTGTATTTTCATTATCCGCATTACCGTACATCAATGCCCCATTCGGCAATTGTTTCTGGCACACAGAAAGTAATGCATTTTTATGAAGCACCCGATATCCCCATGTTGTTTGATCTGGCTGCCGACGAAGGAGAAGTGAAAAACCTGGCCGCAGAAAAACCAGAAGTACACAAAAAACTATTTAAGGAAATGATGCACTATTTCGATGAAGTTGAGGCCAGGTTACCGAAAAGTAATCCTGATTATAAGCTTGATAATTATAAACAGGCCAATGGGTATAATGAGCGGGTATCATGGGGACCTTTTAAAGGAGACCGTTCATTGGAAGACGATGAAAAATAAATAGACGAATATACAAGACTGATTGCTTCAGTATACGTTAATCTCACTAATTATTAATTAAATGTTTATATGCGACTATATATTTGCCAATAGCAATTTAATGGTTAGAATGAGAACATTTCTATCAGTTAAAATTGTGTATAGAAACAACACCTTACTATTGGCCGTAATGCTGTTTGCTGGTTTACTTTTCACCCGTTCGGGATATGTGTACTGCCAGGCAAATGGGGAATCTGATAGTTTGGAACTTCCGCTACGTGGGGCATTTTATTATTCATGGTACCCACAAACCTGGACAGTAGGGGGGAAGCACGTGTTTTACGAACCTGAGTTGGGTTATTATAGCAGTGATGATGAAAAAGTTGTTGAGCAGCATATAGAAGATATGGACTATGCAAAAATCGACATTGTAATTGCCTCCTGGTGGGGAATCGACATGCAAAAAGAGTCCACTCGTTTTCCCATGTTATTGGACAAAACCATTGAAGCAGGTTCAAATTTAAAATGGGCATTCTATTACGAAATGGAAGGCTTTTCCAATCCCACTGTGGAAGATCTAAAATCTGATCTGGACTATTTGACAGAGAAATACCTTGATCACGAGGCCATAGCCCGAATTAATGGCAAGCCAGTAATTTTTGTTTACAATGCCAATGACCAATCCTGTGATGTGGCTGACAGATGGGCAGAGGCCACCAATGGTAAGTGGTATGTAAACCTTAAGGTTTTTGGAGGGTTCAGAGATTGTAATAATCAGCCGGACAGCTGGCATCAATACGGTCCGGGAACCCCAACTCAGCAGCATAAAGGGTACTCTTTTGTGATTTCTCCGGGATTCTGGAGAGCCGATGAGAGTACCGCAAGATTGGAGCGTGATTCAGCCCGGTGGAATAATAATATACAAGAAATGGTATCTTCGAAAGAACCCTGGCAGCTGGTCACAACATTCAATGAATGGGGCGAAGGAACTGCCATTGAGAGATGCTACGACTGGCAGAGCCAGACAAATTTCGGTATTTACCTGGATGCTTTACATACCGATGGAATTCACGAACCTGTCACGACGGTTAAAGATGTAATCTACAGATCTAAAGTTCATTTTTACCATAATCCTGACCTTGGATTGCTTACCATTTCAAAGGGGGTAAAAATGGTAGATATTTACAATATCAATGGTTCTCTTTTAAAACGAGTAAATATTCGAGATCAGGATTCTTTCAAAATAAGTACCAATGAATTAAACAGTGGTGTGTATTTTATTAAAATGAACCTGTTAACAGGCGAAATACAAACAATAAAATTTATAAAGTAGTTCCCAAATTGTAAAATAAAATGAAGAAATTACTGTATTCGTACCTCTGGTTGTTATTTCTATTTGCCATTCTCGGGCCGGGTCCCCTCTCAGCATCGGTCAAGCATGAAGCGGAATCCCTCAATTAGTATTTGCTGCCGAGGAACGAGTGTTCGTTTCAAGCGGCGATGAAGAATTGGACCGGATCAGGCTAGAAGTAGCGAAGCAGCCTACAATTAGAGAGAATTTTAAGCTTGGAGCACTCAAAATGAAATTTACAATTATCTTTTGAATACGAAAAATTGGTATATTCATTATTTTGACTAAAACTGTAGTCTTCAGATTCAATGGAAAAAACGGGAATAAGTTGGAAGACTTAATACTCCGGTGGAACGGCATCCTTGCCCCAGTCCTTATTCGGTAATTCAGAAAGTATTAGTTCCAGGGTAGCTCCCGACATGATCTGATCGTGTGAAATAAACGGGCCATCAATTTCCTCACCATCAATGTACGCCTTCTGGATGTATTTATTCTTTTTGCTCGCCCCCTTAGCTATTACAGTAAAATCTTTACCGTCTTGAAGATGGATGGTGGTTTTTTCGAATATGGGACTTGTAATGGTATAATATGGCAGCCCGGGCGTAACCGGATAGAATCCCATTGAGGATAATACTACAAATGCAGTCATTCCTCCCCCGTCTTCATCTCCCGGAATTCCGAATATATTGTCTTTAAACCATACATCGAGCAGAAACCGGGTACGTTTCTGTGTTTTCCAGGGAGCTCCGAAATAGTTATATAAATAGGGAATATGGAATGAGGGCTCATTTCCCATGGAAAATTGCCCTACAAGACCGGTTGAATTTGCTCCGTCAACATAAAATAAGTTTCTTTTTGTCCCAAGAGGTTCTCTGAACAGCTGATCCAATCTTTCCTCAGCAGCTTTCTTCCCCCCAAGCAATGTGGTAAGTCCATCAATATCATGGGGTACATCCCAGGCATAGGTCCAACCGTTATTCTCATCGTAGTAATCCCGGTAACCCCGGCCACCGTCCAGTTTTGGGTCTATCATGATCCATTCACCATTCTCATCCTTAGGCATGAACAAACGCATCTCAGGATGCCAGAGATTTTTATAGTTTTTTGCAACTTCTGAGAAATGCACAGAGTAGTCTTTCTTGCCGAGATCTCGGGAAAGTTCAGCCAGGGCCCAGGCATCGTAACTCATGCCAAGTGTGACAGCGACTGATTGTCTTCTTTCAAAGCCATCCACCAGAATTTCTGATTCTTCTTCTCCGGGATGAAGTGCCGGTAAATATCCGTTCTGGTGGTAGAAATCGTCCAATCCGCATTTATACAATCCCTGCCTCCATGGTATCATAGTTCCCTGCGTAAGATTCTTGTGTATTCCTTCTAAGGCTTTCTCTACATCATAATCCCTTAGACCCTTGCGATACCCGTCAATAAATATAGCTGCAGAATGATAAGAGTTCATGCACATATGGTTCCCGTAAAATTGCGGGAAAGTGGGCATCCACCCACTATGCTCATACATAAGTGTATAGGAATTCAATATATCATTTTCCTTCTCAGGATCAAGGATTGTATTCAGGGGATGCTGGGCACGATAAGTATCCCAGATCCAGTCATCCACGTAGAAAGGCCTTGTGCTTTCATGTACATGCTCATCGTATCCGCTGTAATACTTTCCTCCTTCGTTTATATCAATCATGCGCTCATAAGTGCGGTAGAGAGAAGTGTAGAATGTTCGTTTCTGGGCCTCTGTGCCCCCCTCGACCTCAATTTGGTTGATTACAGCTTCCCATCGGGTTTTTCCTTTTGAAACCAGATCATTGAAACCAACATCAAGCAGCTCAAGCTCAAAGTTCCTCTTTGCCTGTTCGGGACTGACATAAGAAACAGCATATTTAATCAATACGCTTGACGGGGTGTTTTCGGATAGAGTAACGGAAAACCTTTCCCTGGCAGGATGCAGGCTGGATCCTTGAATGGACTCATTTTCATTATCGGTAATTTTACCATAAACGTATACCGGTACAACATGGGTTTTCGGATCAGGCCCCCTTTCCTTAGCCTTGAACTTCTCCTCAATGGTAAAAATGTTGGATTCAGGTGCTGAACTATGCATTTGCCCGGTACCGGATATCAGAATATTTTTACTTCCACCTGGGGGGAATTCAATTTTATATATGGCAGATTTTTCTCCGGGTGTGAAACTTACACGGATATCATCATCTATCAGATAGGTTGAGTAGAGCCAGGGATGCATTACCTCCAGATCATGATCAATTATCATTTTTGCCCGCCATGAAGAAGGCGTTAATTCTCCAAGGGTAACTTTCATTTGAAGAATTCCGCGTGAGCGATGGGAGACCACCTGTAAGGGAAAACCTGTAATCTGGTCATCAATATAATCTTTTTTCACAGGGAACATCCTGATCATCTGGTTGGGCAGATGAAAGGTTGGATAGGTGGGGACCAGTAATTGTGATACATTGCCGATTCTCGGATCCACATACCGGGTAAAATCTTCCTTGGAGCAGGCAGAAGATAATACAGCAATGAATACAATGAAAAACAGGTATGACTGTCTCATCATTAGTTTATTTAGATTAATATATAACTATTTGGACTCTTCAGCTTACAAGCTGCGAATTCTAATGGCACGAAATGAAACAGCATTTCCATGTCCCTGAAGCAGGATATGCCCTTTGTCCGATTCTCCAAATTTTTCCAGTTTATTGTATTTGCTCAGGGTGACAAGTTCTCTGAAACCCAGACTTTTTCTATCAAATTCACAAATCTTTTCATCGTTTAACCATTGCTCCACATGATTCCCATCTACAACAATCCTTACCTTATTCCACTCTCCCGGCGGATTGATCGTTAGGTTTTCAGGGGGAGGGATCATATCATAAAGTGCACCCATCTTACGATTGCCATCTCTCCCTAGTTTGGCATCAGCATGTCTTTGGTTATCAATTAGCTGGTATTCGAGTCCGAGGAATTTCCCTTCATTCCCGGGAATAGAATCCGTTACGATATACTTGATACCGGAATTAGCACCCTCGCTCAGATTTACCTCCAATTCGAGTTCAAAGTTGGAAAAACGCTGTTTGCTTATAATATCATGTCCCCCGTCCTGATCTTCTGTTTTACCCAGGACGGTCAATACATCGTCAGAAATCACCCATCCATGCTCGGGGAAATGATCTGTTTTGGTATCTCTCCAGTGATCGGTTGAGGATCCATCGAATAAGGAGACCCAGTTCTGTGATTCCTCCTGTTCTGTGTTTTGTTGTTTTCCATTGTTTTTACATTGCATAGCCAGAAAGGCTATTCCAATCAGGAAAAATATTTTAGTATTCATGCGCTTAGGGAATTTGTATATTATTGTTAAAAACTTGGTGTCCATCCTGATTCATATTCACGTCCCCAGAGCTTCATTGCTTCAGGATCAGCGAGAATATGACCATTGTCCTGGTCTATATCCAACGAACGCCCGACTCTTTGAGAAATGTTTCCCAATTGTACCCATGTGGTACTTTTATGTCCGATTTCAACGTCGGCAGTTGGGGTTCCTCCGTTACGTACACAGTCCAGGAAATTTTCGATATGTGGGAAATCGAGTGCTGCACTGGGACTAACGGTATTTCTTCCGTCAACCACAATCTGTGGTTTAACTTCTTTGATCAGTTTATCATCCAGGTCATAAATTGCATAGCCATCATTACCTGTACGCATGGTTCCATTATCTCCATAAAAGATAACTCCACGGTCGGCGCCTTCAACAAGGCTTCCGTTGCAGCTGCGACCTTCCCATACGATTGAGGATCCGTTTGCTCCTTCATATGTAATGATTTGAGTATCAGGTGTTTCCCAATCATCTTTATAGCGGTAACGGCCTCCCACTGAACAGACCTTGGATGGATAATCCAGTTCCAGTCCCCATCTGGCCAGATCAACTTCGTGGGTTCCGTTATTCAGGGCTTCTCCTGTTCCCCAATGCCAGCGCCAGTGCCAATTGTAATGCACAAGGTTGTCCACATAATCCCTGCGGGGTGCAGGTCCCTGCCAGAGTTCGAAATCCAGGTTGGAGGGTACCGGAACTTTTTTACCAACACCTATTGGTCCCCGGTTATTGGTATACCAGGTCTTAGCCATATAGACATTTCCGATTACCCCATTATGCAATTCTTTCATTCCCTCGTTGAGTTGTTTCCAGGATCGGCGCTGGGCACCCATCTGAACCACCCTGTTATACTTGCGGGCGGCCTTTATGGCCATCTCACCCTCCGCCGGATTATGGCTGAGTGGTTTCTCAACATAAACATGCTTTCCAGCGACACAACCAAGAATAGTTGCCGGAACATGCCAGTGATCAGGAGGAGCGAGATAAACAGCATCAATATCCTTGATCTCGACCATCTTTCGGATGTCCTTTATTCCCTTAGGTGCTTTATTTACTGCTTCTGATACAGCATCAATTCCCTTTTGTAAGGCTTTGTCCTCCACATCACATATATATGCCACCTCAGTATTATCCTGAAGTGCAAAATTAGCTGCCATTTTTTTTCCACGTCCATTTGTTCCCATAATTCCCATGACAATGCGGTCATTGGCTCCCCTGATCCGGGAGTAACTTGAGGCCGAAAATCCATATCCAATACCCCCCAGGGCAACAGCGGATGAACCGGCAGCAACTTTTTTAATAAATATTCTTCTTGAGTTTTCCATTTGAGTTTTGGTTTTTATCCTTGATTTAGTTTTTTTTACTAATTGTGTTGGAGGGATATCTTCAAATTTTAAAATGTAAATGTAGTAAGAAATGGTTAATGTATAATTAATATGATATTAACAGAATTGAATATATTCACAAATTAATCACATAGTTCAAAAACACAATGCAATACAAAAGCATCCCAATCATTACAGCATTGCTGAGTACTTTTCTGGTCCTGATTCCGGTCCTGTTGAGAGCTCAGACTGACAATCCACCAAATATTGTAGTTATCCTGACCGATGATCAGGGATATGCTGATATCAGTTATAACCCGCTTCATCCTCCAGAGGTTTCCACACCAAATATGGATGCCCTGGCCCGTGAAGGGGTATTCTTTACCCAGGGATATATTACAGGAAATGTCTGCTCTCCAACCCGGGCCGGTTTAATGTTGGGAAAGTATCAACAAAGGGTTGGTGTTTATACTGCCGGGGAAGGAGGTTCCGGATTCTCCCTGGATGAAAAGATATTTCCCAGGTATCTTCAGGAAGCGGGGTATGTATCGGGTGCATTCGGTAAATGGCACCTGGGTTTAACGCCTGATTATAATCCTGTAAACAGGGGATTTGATGAGTTTTACGGATTTATGGGACGTGGAGCTCATGATTATTACAACCTGAGTAGTCCTGAAAGGCCAATGTACCGGAACTTGGAAGAGATCAGTGATTCGGGGTACCTTACCAACAGGCTTACCGAGGAGGCCGTTAATTTTATTGAGAATCATAAATCTGAACCCTTCTTCCTCTATCTGGCATATAATGCCGTACATTTCCCCAAACAGGCTCCCCCCGAAGACATTAAGAAATATGACACGGGAGACCCCGACCGGGATATCCTGATGGCAATGTTAAAACATCTTGACGATGGTGTGGGTGATGTGGTTGCAACCCTGAAAAAGGAGGGGGTCTGGGACAATACCCTGTTGTTTTTTCTGACTGACAATGGTGGAGCAAAGACCATGCATGCAATGAACACTCCATTGAGGGCATGGAAACAATGGAATTACGAAGGGGGAATCCGCACACCCTTTATTGTATCCTGGCCGGATAGGTTTGAAGGTGGACGGGAAATTCATACCCCGGTTATTTCTCTGGATATATTACCAACTGTATTGGATGCCGCAAGAATCAAAACTCCTGCTGATGTTCTTTTTGACGGTAAAAGCATTCTTCCGGTACTGGAAGGAAAAAAGGATGTCTTGCACCATAACCTTTTCTGGAGTGAGGGAGGAAAAACCGGTGAGTGGGCGGTAAGGTCGGGGGACTGGAAACTGATTGTTCATAAGGCCAAGATTGAACTCTTTGATCTGAAGAATGATGTTTCTGAATCTAAAGACCTCTCAGAAAAGCATCCGGATATTGTAATGAAGCTGACTGCTTTATATGACAGCTGGCTGGATAAAATGGCTGAACCTTTGCAAGAACCCGGCAAAAGGTGGGTTCAGGAATAATAACAAACAGGATTAATCCGTTTTAAGAATCTTCCCTGCATTTTATGAGAAAAATTTTATTCCGTTACCTCACCCTGTTCCTGATGTCGGCCTCAGTATCTGGTTTTTTATGGGGACAGGAAAAACCCAATATCATATTCTTTATTGCAGACGATGTGGATAAGTACCAGATCGGTTGTTTCGGCGGACCCGTATATACACCCAACATTGACAGCCTGGCAGCCCAGGGTGCTGTATTCCATCGGGCCTATGTCAACTCAACGGTCTGCACCCCTTCACGGTACAGTCTGACCACCGGAAGATTTGCGGGACGCTCACGCTTCTCTCCTTATCTTAAGGATTATCCGATTGGTTCACAGGGGCTTCCGAGTTTTAATGTTGGACTCGAAAATGATTTGATGAATGTAGGTCATGCCCTCAGAAGCCAGGGTTATGAAACCGGATGGGTGGGAAAATTCCATATTGGGGAGGATGAGACCCTGAATGGTCTGACAAATACGGAAAAAAATTTCCTGAAGACTGCTTATCCCGACAATCCGCTGGCAACCGAACTGTTCCAGAAGGAGGAAAAAGCATTCAGGGAATACATTATGAATAAGGGATTTTCCTGGGCTAAGAATATATATCCAGGAAATCTTGAACACCCATTTGCAGAACATAACCTTGAATGGTCCATTGAGGCAGCACTTGAGTTTATTGATTCTGCCGGAGATAAACCGTTCTACCTGCATTTAAATACTACCCTGCTGCATGGACCCGATGCATCCTGGGAACGGAGCCTGGCTTACCCGAATTATACTGGAGAGGGACTCATAGACCGGGAATTGCAGGCCGGAATGCCGCTACGAACCACGATAAATGAACGAATCACGGCAAACGGGTACAATCTGAATGACAATCCCTCCGGTATAACCTGGATGGATGATGGCATCAGGGCAATTATGAGTAAGCTGGATTCCCTTGGGATAAGCGAAAACACCATATTTGTTTTCCTCCCGGATCATGGTTCTTTCAATAAGGCATCCCTGTTTAACAAGCATGGAACCAATATCCCGATGATTGTACGCTACCCCGCTGAAATACCAGCCGGAACCCAGTGCAACTCACTTGTGCAGGCCCTGGATATGATCCCCACCTTTTACGATTTGGCTGGTGTTGAACTGCCGGCAGATTATAAAGTTGACGGGAAGTCTATCCGGCCCCTGTTTTCAGATCCCACTGCAAAAATTCACGAGAGCCTTTATTTTGAACTCGGATGCGCAAGGGCAGTTATGACCGATGAGTATAAATATACTGCTGTTCGTTATCCCCAGGACCGCATCAATGATATCCTGAACATTAAGGAGGAGGACCTAAAAGAGAAATTGATGAAGAAGTTGATATATCTCACCGGGAATATAGGCATCAGTATACGCGGCATCAATTACAGCCCTGAGCATCTCAGTCCCGATCAGCTTTACAGCCTGTCTGAGGATCCTGATGAGCTGAATAACCTTGCTGAAGATCATGACTATCAGGCTACACTAAATGATATGAAAGAAATCCTTACCGGATATCTTTCAAGTTTTGAGGGAAGGCCTTTTGGGGAGTTTATTCCCGGAACCAATGCTGCCCCACCACATCCAACCGTTGTCAACTATATACGAAATATCCAGTCTGCCTTGCGAAACGGAGCCTCCCTGGATAAAGGATTAATCATTTGCGACGGGAATTGTGTTAGCTCCCCTGCAACCAGTCTCGAAATCTTTAGACAAGATCCAGCATCGCCCGTAAGCAGGATCAGTCAAAACCAAAACAGCTGCAGCATCTCACTTTCTGAGAATGCAGAAGAGATACGTATTTATGATCTATCAGGAAGGATGGTGCTTACAGGTACAGGTGGACCGGGAAATGATTTTGAAATTGATAAAAACGCTGTTCAGTCAGGAGTATACCTCTTGTACCTTAAGTGTCAGGGTTTGGTTGAGACCCGGAAGATTTTGTTGTGGGAATAATTCTGCCTGATCAGGAACTTAGTTTCCATTACTAACAATATCGGTAAAGCTTCGACTATAGTCCTCTCCATACAGTAGTTTGTATTCATTACAAAAATTCTGGTAAGAATTCTTGGCAAGGCTGTGTTTTCCCTGTCCGTATTGTGCCCTGCATTTCAGAACCATGATTTCCTCATTTACAATGTCGAAGTTAAACAGGCAGTCTGCCAGGTCAATAATTAATTCAGCATTATCATTTACATCCAGTGATTCTGCGAATGAAAGCAAAACATCTGTTATTCTGTCTGAGATCCTGGCCTTGAATACATCCAGCCATTCAAAACTTAAATTGAAAAGGAAGGGACCCTTGTTTGCAATGCTGATAAGTCTGTTGATCTCCTGAGAATGAACGGAATCCTTATTACTAACAATTTTGCGTGCCTCACAGTAGTCATTTTGGATACCCTTCCGCTGATGAATTTTCCAGTAGCCTGTTTCATGCGTCAATTCACAATCATCCAGCCCTGTAAGAAAAGTTTTAAGTTTTGTGATATTCACCGAAAGGTTGTTTCTGGCATTCCGTTCAGATTTATCAAACCAGAGGATCTCAATTATCCTCTCTGAAGAAATGCCCTTCTCATTTTTTATTGAGTGCAGTATAATGATCAGGAAAAGTTCCTTCAATAGAGGAGTAAATTTATTTGTAATATCTATACCTGTCCTGTCAAATACCTGGAAACCACCGAAGAAAAAGATGGCATTCTTTTTTTCTGAGGTTTCAGGATAAGCACCTGGACTTTCATCTGACTTTTCAGGTCTGGTCGCTTTTTCTATCCTTTTGGATCTGATGAAGCGAATGATGAGCCAGAGGAATATTACCCCTGGGATAATTAACAGAATAATCCAAAACGATTTCTCTTGCTTAACCTCCTTGATTTTAGCACCTCCATCTGTAATAGGAGGAAATCCAATGGAATAAAGAATTGTCTTAGTGCCCGATAAATCATCACTCAGCAGGGTCACTGCAAACATTTTTTCCGTTTTGGGGAAATAGTAGAGATCAGCAAAGGAATTCATATCGTTGAACGGATAGGGTATCGTATCCCCCATTCTTTCCAGTGTACCCCTGTCCAGGGATCCCATGAGCAGTTGCAGCTTGCTGTTGTAAGTGAATTCAGGAAATGAAAGAGCGTAATAATTGCGTGTTTCCGGGTCAATCACCATGGAATTTGCCAGGCAATAATTTTCTGCCGGTTTTGGGAATGAATCCTTTTTGATAAACCTGAATTCCTCCATGGAAAATGCATACAGGTCATAATAATGCCGGGGACTCAGCATTTGCATGCCAGATTCACTTCCATATCCTCCCAGGAAATACAAAGTGTCATTAAGGAACCCGGATGCGGAGAGATACCGGGGTGCCGGCTGATCCCCAAGAACTTCCAATTCCTCCCAGATTCCAGTGCTGACCTTACTACGGAAAACAGAGTCCTTGTACTGGTAATGCCCGTATCCGTTAAATATATATAAAAAACTGTCAGCCTTACTATAATGCTTGTTATGATGTTTATAATTTTTCCAGACGTATGGTTCAAGTTCATTCATGCTAATTTCTCCGGATACCGGATCAATCGTAAACACCTGCCGGGAGTCTAAATTATAACTGATTATCTTTCCATTCAGGGGATCAAAAACTGCCTGTCCGTCTTGAGTCAGAAAGCCTGGTCTATCACTGTAATATATCGTATCAAAGAGATTCTTTGCAGCGTCGAATACAATGAGAAAATCTTCACCCAGCCAATAAATCTTTTCTTCCTCAGGATTTTCAGCTATCTGAGTATTCCCGCCGAAATTTAACTCCCGGATCCTGTTCCAATGCAGGTGTGCATGCCGGAGCCAGTTCGGATTATTTACTCTGGCAGTATTACCTGACAGGATATCGTACGCGTTTTCGCCCCCGTTCTCATCAAGTAGCCAGTGATTCTGTAGTTTTTCTTTTCCATACAATTTGATGTCCCGTATCATTATCGGAGGGACATCCCATGAAATGAAATTATCCCTGGAACAGGCACCGAATGATATGCCGACATGAGATCTTGGGTCCAGATCAATGCTGCTGTCGACGTAAACATTATCCTGCTCGTAGAAAATTATCTTGTCTTCCTTCAGGAGGAACTTTATTCTGAAATTGACCCAGTTGCCATTTAAAAAAGTTGAATCCAGGTTAAAAGCGATCTCCGATTTTTTATTGCCCTCAATGATCGAGAAATCTCTGTCTTCTCCCGTCCTGTTTCCATGCAGAAGGTCAATATTCAGCTCTCCATTGAGGATTATACGAAAAACATAACCATAAATATCTTTCTCGGTTCGATATTTTGACAGATCGAATGAGAGTTCGAATTCATCATTGAAAGTGAAATCTTTTTCGGGTGTTAATACAATTTCGGTTCTCTGATCTTTCAGTACAGAATGGCTGTTGAATGAAAGACCATATTGCTGCGGGAAGACGTCTGTGAATAAAAATATGGCAAGCAGAAAAACCATATTTCTGTTCATGATTGACTTATTGTATTTCCCTTGCATTGGAAGTCTTTTTATCACCAGGCAAAATGGTATTAAGAATTTATTAATTCAAAGTTAAAGGAAGCGAACTATTTTCAAACATAAATGAATAAAATAATTTTACTTTTAACACTGCTTCTTCCAGGAGTGATTTTTTGCTGGGCTGGAAACATTACAGTAATAATGGCAGATTTGAACCGGGAATCTGTTCTATCGATTAATGGCCGGATATGTCTGAAATGAGTGCTGAAGAAAAACCAGTTTATAATTAATGAAATACCAATCCGGATGAAAAATAACTTACGCAAAACCTATGTAAAATTGCTGTTGATCAGTATCTCGATTTCAGCTCTGTTTATCAATGCTTGCCAAAGCCCTGATCCCGGAACTGCAAATACCCCCAATGTTCTTATAATTCTCGCCGATGATCTCGGGTATGGCGATGTATCATGCTATGATGCAGAGGCCCCGGGGACACCCAATATTGACGGGATTGCAGCTGAGGGGGTTCAGTGTACGGATTTCTATGTACCTACTCCATACTGTGCTCCCTCCAGGGCAACCCTGTTGACAGGAAGATTTCCACTAAGGAATGGAATTATCCGGAATCCTACTCCGGATGCAGGGATAAATGATATCGGCATCAGTGCGGATGAGATTACCCTTGGGGAAGTTTTCCAGGAGTCAGGCTATAGCACGAAATTGATAGGTAAATGGCACCTGGGACATAAGGAGGAATTTTTTCCGGTTAAACATGGCTTTGATGAGTATTACGGGATTCTCTATTCCAATGATATGAGGCCTGTGCAGATCATCGAAAATATGGATACCGTGGAGTATCCTGTGGATCAATCCTTCCTGACTCAAAAATATACTGAAAAGGCCATAGAGTTTATAAAGAATAACCGGGATAAACCATTTTTCCTGCACCTATGCCATGCCATGCCGCATAAACCTCTGGCTGCATCACCTGATTTCTATACACCTGAAACAAAAGATGATCTGTATACCGATGTTATCAGGGAACTGGACTGGTCTACCGGTGAGATCATGAATATACTTAAGGAGTTAGATATCCTGGATCGTACCATCGTAATATTTATGTCTGATAATGGAGCCACCTATGGAGGTAATAACAGACCGCTGAAAGGCAAAAAAGCAACCAATTGGGAAGGTGGCGTCAGGGTGCCATTTATAATAAGGTATCCTGAAAACCTGCCCTCCGGAAAGGTGGTTAAAACTCCCTGCTGGTCCCCTGATCTGTTTCCCACCATCCTGTCAATGTGCGGCATTGAGATGCCTGAAAACTTATATGTTGACGGCGAAGAGATTCTGGAGGTTCTAAAAGGGAATCAGTCTGAACATCAGGCCATTTTTACCATGAAGGGCGAAACAATCAGAACCATCAGGAAAGGTGAATGGAAAATGTATATTGAAAAGCCTGGTTTTTACAGACCAGTTGACCTTACAAACTGGGTGGATAAACGGGCACCGGATGGAACTACGATCATTGCACCATATGAACAAGCCACACCGGCACAGTATCCTGGTATTAAACCCGAGAAGATGGATGGGGAGATTTTTCTCTTTAACCTTGAGAAGGACATAGCTGAAATGACGAATGTCTCAGAATCAAATCCTGAAATCGTAAAAGCCCTGCAAGAGGAGTATATACAATTTAAGGCCTCACTAAAGGAAGAATAATACGAATGAGAACAAAAGGACTGGTACTATTAACCATCATCTTTGCATCCTTGATTTTTACATCATGTGATTCAGATACCGATCATAAAACTCCCCTTGAATATGTTGATATGCTTATTGGCACCGCGAGGAAGGGACATACTATAATTAGTACGGCCAGACCATTTGCTATGGTAAAGCCCGGTCCGGATACTGATGTCCGCAGGAATTACCTTCATGCAAAATATATCACAGGTTTCAGCCAGCTTCACATCAGTGGCACCGGAGGAAATGCCCAATCGGGAGTGCTCGGGGTGATGCCAACAACAGGTAAACTAAATGTAAATCCTGGTCAGTACAGATCCGGCTTTGATGCTACACAGGGGGTGGCTGAGCCTGGATATTACAACATTATGCTGGAGGATTATAACATCCGATCCGAAATTACTTCTACCGATCGTGTTGTTCTCTATCGGTTTACTTTCCCGAAATCAGATGAATCGCATATTCTGCTCGATGTAAGCCATGCCTTTAATAAATACCGTGGCGGAGAGATCCGCATCGTGAATAATACTACCCTGGAAGGTACGGGGAAATACAATGGATACCATGGCTCCGATTTCGACGTGGCATTTGTTATCGAGTTCAGCAGACCATTTAAATCATCCGGTGTTTGGAAGGGTATTGATATCATGCAAGGTGAGGATTATGCTACGGTAGATGGGGCAGATGCCCTTGGAGCATATCTTGATTTTCAGACTGGGGCGGATGATACCATATATGTCAAGATTGGTATGTCATATGTTGATATTGCCGGTGCAAAATCAAACATTGAAGCGGAAATGCCGGACTGGGACTTTGAAAAAGTCTTCGCAGAAAGCAGGGAGGGTTGGAATGCTCTTTTGGGCAATGTGAAAATAAGCGGTGGTACTGAAGACCAGAAAACAACATTTTATACTGCCCTGTACCATACCATGATATCAACCTGTATGCTATCGGATGCTGATGGCAGGTATGAAGGCTTTGATGGCAAGATTCACCAGGCGGATGGCTTTACCTACTACGGTGAGTTTTCATTATGGGATACATACAGGACCGCACATCCCCTGTATTCGCTGCTTCAACCACAGCGGCAGAGTGATATGGTTAAATCCTTGCTGGCGATCGCTGAGCAGGGTGGCTGGTTACCCAAATGGGCCTGGTCAGAAGGATATACCGGAGGCATGCTGGGTGATCATGCGGTGTCAGTAATACTTGACAGCTATGTTAAGGGAATAAGGGATTTTGATGCCCTTACAGCCTATGATGCCATGAGAAAGAATGCGATGGAGAAATTAGAAGGTGTTCCCTGGGGAAGACGTGGCTTGAGACATTATAAAGCTCTTGGTTTTGCCCCTGAAGATGCAGGTTATATGAAGTCACTGGTTGCCGCTACCAATGCATATGGGCCGGGAGGATCTAAGGATACGGATTATTATCCCGAGATTTCCGGTTCCGCTTCAGCTACCCTTGAGTTCGCCTACAATGATTGGTGCGTAGCCGAGATGGCCCGATTATTAAATAAGACTGAAGATGCTGATTACTTTGGGAGCAGAGCATATAATTATAAAAATGTTTATGATCCCGAGGTGGGTTTCATGCGTCCCAGGAACAGCGATGGATCATGGGCGATGAATCCTTTCGTTTCTACGATAAGTGGCCAGCACAGTCAGTTCTACTGCGAAGGCAATGCATGGACTTATTCGTGGACTGTCCAGCATGATGTTCAGGGACTAATAAACCTGATGGGAGGCAACGAGGCATTCATCAGCCTGCTTGACTCAGCATTTTCGGGACTCGAAACCGGACAATCGTATTTCGATCCAACCAATGAGCCGGACATTCATTACCCCTATTTGTATAATTATGCAGGTGCTCCCTGGAAAACCCAGGAAACTGTCCGGTACATCACAGATAATCTGTTTACGGCCGATCATGAGCAGGGTTTGCCAGGAGATGAGGATGCAGGCACCATGTCCGCCTGGTATATCTTTTCCGCCATGGGATTCTATCCTGTAGCGCCGGGATCAGAGGTATATGTTATCGGAAGCCCGGTGTTTGATAAAATAGAGATCAGCCTGGATGAGAAATATTATGGAGGGAAAACTTTCATCATGGAATCGCATAATAACAGCTCGGATAACAAGTATATCCAGGAAGTCAGTTTGAATGGTGAACCCCTCAACCGGACCTGGCTGACACATGAAGAATTAATCGGTAACGGATACCTGGTGTTTACCATGGGAAACACACCTAATAATAATTGGGGTACAGCTGAAGGTTCTGCACCGCATTCAATGACCCGGGAAAAACCAGATTTTGTTTACAGTGGATTGAAAGCTCCGGAGACTGCGAAATTTAATGAGTATGTTGATGTTCAGGTCACCGTTACAAATAAGGGTGGAATGGGTACTGCTCATACCGTAGTTTATCATTATGACCGGAACGCACATTACAGAACAGGTCACCTCGTGGGGGAGAATAAACTGGTCTTAGCTTCCGGAGAATCGAGAGATCTGAAATTCAGGGTTCCTCTCTATTTCCATGGAAATAATACCCTGCATGTTGACACACTCTCAACAACCGTAATTGTATCAAAGCCCGTACCTAAAGAATTAGTTAAATAATAAATCTGAAAATGAAAATTAATAATAGATCTTTATACCAGCTGATTACCGTTTTTCTGTTGGTTCCAATGCTTTTTCAGGCATGCTCAAAACAGGAAATTCCTGATAACCTTTCTTATGTGGATCCGAATATTGGAGGGGTGGCTTTTTTACTGAAACCAACATATCCGACCTTTCATCGTCCGAATCAGATGATACGGATGGTTCCCGGTAAAAAGGACTACCTGGACGATCAGATAAAATATTTTCCATTGACCCTTACTGGCCATCGTTCCAATGCTATCATGCAAGTTTTACCAGTATCCGGGGATCCCGATCCGGGACTTGTACCGGTCTCAGCCTGGGATCATGAACTTGAAACATCCACGCCCTATTATTATAAAGTCTGGCTTGAGGATTTTGACATGGATGTGGAATTCTCACCCGGAAAAAAAAGCGGCTATTTCAGGTTTTTGTACCCTGAAGGGGCTAACAGGCATCTTTTTCTACATGGGATGAGAGATGGAGACTGGAAGATGAATGAGGACGGCTCCCTGACCGGAGTTGAATCTTTCCAGGGAATGAAGGCCTATATGTACGGGGAGTTTAACGTCAAAAGTTCGATCAAACCTGCAGATACCAGGAAGACTAATTACTGGATCAGTTTTCAGGGTAATGAACCGGGTGTGGTGGAGTTCCGCTATGCAATTTCCTACATAGATGAAGAACAGGCGAGAAAGAATCTCAAAAAGGAAATTTCTGCCTGGAAATTCGAAGAATTCATGGATGAAGCTCGTGTATCATGGGACCGGGTAATGAATAAAATAAAGGTAAAAGGAGGAACTCCTGCGTACCGCCGTACCTTCTATACAGCCCTTTACCGTTCATTTGAGCGTATGGTGGATATAACGGAGGACGGAAGATATTTCAGCGGATACGATGAGAAAGTGCATGTGGATGAGCGGACTTTCTATGTAGATGACTGGGTATGGGATACCTACCTGGCCCTCCATCCGCTTCGTTTCATCCTGGACCCGGAGATGGAAGGGGATATGATTGCATCTTATCTCAGAATGTATGAACAGAGCGGCTGGCTTCCAACCTTTCCCAGAGTATACGGGGATCACCCCTGCATGAACGGATTTCATTCCAGTGTTGTCATCCTGGATGCCTGGAGAAAAGGAATACGGAATTTCGATGCTGATCTGGCATATGAGGCAATGAAACATAATGCACTTAATGCCACCATGCTGCCCTGGAGGAACGGTCCCGGGTGTGAACTCGATGATTTCTACCATGAACATGGATTTTATCCTGCCCTGCGTCCGGGAGAGGAAGAAACGTATGAAGAAGTCCATCCCTTCGAAAAAAGGCAGTCCGTCGCAATAACCCTGGGACATAGTTATGATGACTGGGCGCTGGCAGAGATGGCAAAGGAACTGGGACATCAGGAAGACTATGAGTTTTTTATGAATCGTGCCGGCTGGTACAAAAACCTCTGGTGGGAAGAGAAGGGATTCTTTATGCCTAAAGATGAAGATGGGAAATGGATCGATATTGATCCTGCATGGGGTGGCGGCCAGGGAGGCAGGGATTATTATGATGAGAATAACGGGTGGACCTACCTCTGGGGGGTTCAGCATGATATGGATGGACTCATGGAACTGATGGGGGGCAAATCTGTTTTCGAAGACAGACTGGACCAGATGTACAGAGAGGGATTGGGAAGGTCGAAATATGCACTGCTTGCTAAATTTCCGGATTTTTCAGGGCAGGTGGGACAGTTCTCCATGGGAAATGAACCCTCGTTTCACATCCCTTACCTCTATAATCTGACAGATTCTCCCTGGAAAACCCAGAAGAAGATTCGTATGCTGCTAAATACCTGGTTCAAGGATAATATATTCGGCATCCCGGGAGATGAGGATGGTGGAGGCATGTCTGCATTCGTGGTTTTTTCTGCCATGGGATTCTATCCTGTAACTCCAGGGATACCGGTCTACGCCATCGGAAGTCCCTTATTCTCCGAAATAAGTATTCAGCTTCCTGGCGGAAAAACATTTATAGTTTCTGCTCCTGGCTGTAATGAGAAGAACAAATACATACAGAGTGCGACCTTAAACGGAGTGGCACTGGATACTCCCTGGTTCACTCATGAGGATTTAATGAGTGGTGGTACACTGGAATTGATAATGGGTCCATATCCAAACAAGGAGTGGGGTCTCGGATCTAAAAAAATAGTATATTCGAATTGATAAAAAAAAAATTACAAAAATGAAAAAATCTTTGCTGATCCTTCCTGTATTGTTTTTATTGGTTTTTAGTAATACAAAAGCCCAGAACCGGCATGATATGTCAAGTAATTATTTAAGTTATAAGGGACTGGTAATGTGTGGCTACCAGGGTTGGTTCCGGGCTCCTGGTGATGGTTCAGGGAGGGACTGGGTTCATTTTGGACGAAACGGGAAATTCGACATCGAACACAACACCATTGATTTCTGGCCCGATGTTTCCGAATATGAAAAGACGTATGAAACTCCATTTCTCTTTTCTGACGGCAATACCGCAAAAGTGTTCAGTTCCATGGATGAAAGCACCATTGATCTGCATTTCAAGTGGATGAAGGAATATGGTATTGATGGAGTGTTCATGCAAAGGTTTTTCAGGGTAACAAGGAATAAAGACCTCGATAAGGATGCCAATATCATACTGGGGAATGCCCTGAAAGCTTCAAAAAAATATGGACGGGCAATTGCGGTAATGTATGATCTTTCCGGCTTGAGAGCTGAAGGAGAGGATTGTTCCAGTGTTATGGAAGATTGGAAACAACTAGTCGATGATTTAAAAGTTACCAGCCAGGGAGAGGATCAAAATTATCTGTTTCATAATGGTAAACCGCTGGTGGTTATCTGGGGACTAGGATTTCCGGACCGGTCGTATGATATTCGTAACATTGGAGTAAATCAGCTGATCGACTTCCTTAAAAACGATCCTGAATACGGAGGATGCTCCGTAATGCTTGGAGTTCCAACATATTTTCGAACCCTGAATAAAGATACTAAACCGGATCCATATCTACATGAGCTGATACGGTCAGCCGATATTGTACTTCCCTGGATGGTGGGACGCTTCACATCAAATCTATATGGAGACAATAACCGGTACAGGGATCAGATCATAGGTGATATCGAATGGTGCAAGGAAAATTATGTGGATTATGTTCCCATTGTCTATCCGGGATTCAGCTGGGCAAACCTTCAAAAAAACAAGTCAGATAAAACAAAACCGGCTGAATATGGAGCCATCCCAAGGCTGGGTGGAGAGTTTTTCTGGAGCCTGGTCCACAATGCCATCATGGGAGGGGCTGAGATGCTCTACGTGGCAATGTATGACGAGATTGATGAAGGCACATCAATTATGAAGGTGATGGACAAACCCCCTTCCGGGGAGGGGTATCATTTTGTCGATAATGATGGTATGCCTTCAGATCATTATCTTTGGCTTACCGGGAAAGCCGGCCAGGTTCTCAGAAAAGAAATTTCAAATACCGAATCTATTCCGGTGCGGTGAATGGATTTCCGATAGGTCTGAACCAGAAATTAATAACAATAAACAGTAGATCACACATGAAATATTCCATTGGAGCAGATATCGGAGGTAGCCATATAAGCTGTGCAGCAGTAAATATGGATACTTCAGAACTTCTGCAAGACACTTTTTGTTCAGAAAAGGTAAATAGCAAGGCGCCGGCGGACGAGATCATTGGTAAATGGACCAAGGCCCTTGCAGACTGTAAATCATTACTGGGTAAGGAGGAAATGGCCGGCATCGGATTTGCCATGCCGGGTCCATTTAACTATGAGACCGGAGTAGCCATGCACGAAGGCGTGGATAAATATGATAGTCTGCATAGTCTGGATATCGGAAGCATATTAAGGGAAAAGCTGAATCTCAGGGAAAATATTAGTTTCCGTTTCATGAATGATGCTACATCTTTTGCAGTGGGTGAAGCCTGGCTGGGGAAAGCAGCAGGACGTAAGCGATCCATGGCATTGGCTCTTGGAACCGGATTCGGATCGGCATTTATAGAGGATGGTGTACCTGTGGTTGAGAGGGAGGATGTCCCTGAACTTGGCTGCGTCTGGCATCTTCCATACAAGGATGGCATTGCCGATGATACCTTTTCAACAAGATGGTTTATTAAACAGTATAAGGAGTATACCGGCAAAGAAGTTTCCGGAGCAAAGGAAATTCATATGGCTGCAGCTTCCGATCCGGGGGCAAAGCAGATTTTTATTGAGTATTTCTCCCAACTGGGTGAGTTTCTCGCACCCTGGGTTATCAGGTTTAAGGCTGAAATAATTATAATGGGAGGTAATATTTCTGAGACCCTGGGAGATTATGGAAGCTACTTCGAAGATTCTTTGGCTAAAATGAATGCGCCTGTAGAAATAGCCCGTTCAGTGCTAAAGGAAGATGCCGCCATAATCGGCAGTGCCAGGCTTCTTGATGACAAATTTTTCGCAAGAGTCAAACCATTATTATCTAAAATGTAACCTCAACAAAAAATATATCATGAATAATTCAAAAATCAAATATTCCTGGATCCTGCCGGTACTCATGTCTTTCTTTGTAATGAGCTTTGTTGACCTTGTGGGGATAGGGGTAGACCGGGTCGGGGCTGACTTTAAATTATCTTCCTCTGTTGCACAGCTTATTCCCATGGTTGCGTTCTTCTGGTTTTTTGCCTTGTCTGTTCCGGTGGGCATTCTGCAGGACAGAATAGGAAAGCGTAAAATGTTGAATATTGGTATGGTAATAACTGCTGTTGGATTGCTTATTCCCTTTGTAATCTATTCCTTCCCTTCAGTTCTTCTAGGCTTTGCTTTTCTTGGGATAGGCAATACCATCGTCCAGGTATCCGCAAATCCCTTACTGGTGGATTCTGTTCCCGGAGAAAGAAGGTCCAGTGCCCTCAGCTTTTCACAATTTATCAAAGCAGTCGGCTCAATGGTAGGTGCTCCGCTTGCCGGTTTGTTTGCTGCCAGGTTTGGTGACTGGAAAATACTTTTCCTGGTATTTGGGGTAATATCCCTGTTGTCCGTATTATGGCTTGCCATGACACCCATAGCTGAGAGCAAGTCCACCGACAAACCTGCCAGCCTGAAAACTGCTTTTTCACTTCTTGGTAACAGGTATGTTTTATTTATGGTGCTCTCGATTTTCCTGGTGGTGGGAGTAGATGTTGGTTTTAATTCCTTCTCGGGACAGTTTTTTATGAAAAAGTTGGGTCTCGAACAGACAATTGCCGAATCAGTCAGGAGTATTTACTTTTTCGGTAGAATGCTGGGTACCTTTGCCGGAGCTATTCTTCTCAGTAAGTTGTCTTCAAAGAAGTTTCTCATATGGACCTCTCTTTTGTCAATTGTTGTAGTGTTGGCCATTTCATTTTCTTCTTCTCAGGCAATGGCACTTACTGGTACTTTTTTATTTGGTCTTACCGTTGCAAATATTTTTCCACTTGTATTTTCCATTACCGTCGGCAAATATTCTGATAGGGCCAATGAGATATCAGGACTAATGATGATGGCAGTTTCAGGGGGCGCATTGATTCCGCTAATCATGGGACTGGTAAGTGATGCCAGCTCTGTGTCATGGGGTATGATGGTGCTTGCCTTCTGTATGGTCCTTATCCTGCTGGCTGCAATATTTGCTTCAAAGCAAAAGGAAACCTCTGACAATTAATATACCTTTATACTGAATAATTAAACCTCTAAGAAATGAGAACAATATTCGTTTCCCTTCTTGTGATTCTGCTTGCATCCTCCTGTTCTACGAAAAAAGAATCCTTATTTAATGGGGAGAACCTTGATGGCTGGACAATCTATGTAGATGATCCCACAATTAGCCCTGGAGACTTTTTTTACGTTAATGATGGTATGATTGAAACAGTAGGGGTACCTGCAGGTTATTTGAGAACCGTAAAAGAATTCTCTAACTACCACTTGCACATTGAATGGAGGTATCCTGACAATCCCACAAACAGCGGAGTTTTTCTGCACACCAGCGGTCCTGATTTGATATGGCCGGCCCATTTTCAGGCCCAATTGAAATTTGAAAATGCCGGTGATTTTATTGTTCATGGGGTAGGAGAGAGTGCAACAATTGGTGACACTGTTTATGTGTCTTCCGACACCCTAAAGCCACTAATTCCCAAAATCCATCCGACAAATGAGAAACCAGCCGGTGAATGGAACAGTTATGATATAACCTGTACCGGTGGTACAATCGAAGTAAGAGTAAACGGTCTTTTGCAGAATACCGCAACAGATTGCTCATTAACCTCAGGAGGAATTGGTCTGCAGGCGGAGGGATCTGTAATTCAATACCGGAATTTGTGGGTAGCGTCTCTTGACTAATCTTATTGCGTAAGCTGCTTTGAGTCCTTACAGCACCTCCTTCCTGGAGAGATTTCTGGCTATTTGAATATTTACGCCCTGCAGTCCTGATGGGAATTTTAAATTATAATTCATTATATTTGTGAACTAAACATACGAATTTATAGTATGTACAGTTCACAAAAATATAATCAGAATATTGTATTGTCCGTCTACAGAGACAAGCGTACTGTTTTTCGTTTGAACGATATAGCTATGTTGGTAGGTGAGACCAACTTTCAATCACTCAATAAGAAGCTAAATTACTATGTGCTTTCTGGCAAATTATTAAATCCACGTAAGGGTATATATGCCAAGCCAGATTATAATCCCGAAGAGCTGGTATGCATAATTTATACACCTTCATATATCTCCCTGGAATATGTATTACAAAAATCCGGCGTAATATTTCAATATGATTCCGGCATCACGGCAGTGAGTTATCTGAGTAGAACTATTGAGGTAAATGGGAATTCTCTTAGGTTCCGAAAAATAAAGGGAGAGATCCTTGTCAATACTGCCGGAATCAATCGTCAGGCGGATCATATCAATGTAGCATCTCCCGAAAGAGCGTTTCTGGATCTAATGTACCTGAATACAGAATACTATTTCGATAACCTGAATCCTCTGAACAAAAAATACGTGTATAATCTTCTGCCCATTTACCAGTCGAAAACAGTATCTGAAAGAGTGAAAAAAATCCTGCATTATGGTTGATATAAACCGGCATAGATTTTTTCTGGTTCAAATTCTGAAAGACATATACTCAGATTTGGATCTGGCAAATATTATGGGATTTAAAGGAGGAACTGCCCTTATGTTTTTTTATGATCTGCCACGTTTCTCAGTTGATCTGGATTTCAACCTGCTTGATGCTGAAAAGGAGGATATGGCTTATAGAAAAGTCCACCAGATCCTTCTGAAATACGGAAAGATATTTGATGAGGCAAAAAAGTTCCATGGCCCCCTTGTTGTTCTTGATTATGGAGTAAATGAACGTAAATTGAAAGTTGAGATATCAAATCGATTATTTGAAAACAGGTATGAGATTAAGAATTTACTGGGGATCAATGTAATGGTGATGGTTCAGGAGGATATGTTTGCTCACAAGTTATGTGCATTACTCGACAGGCCTGCAATAGCCAACCGTGATATTTTCGATTGTTGGTTTTTCATGCAAAGACAAACTCCAATCAACAAAGGCATTGTTGAATCCAGGACGGGATTGACCTTGATCGAGTATCTTCAAGCCTGTATCGAATACCTTGAAGGGATGAGTGATAAAGGATTGTTACATGGTATGGGAGAGCTAATGGATAATAAAATGAAAAGATTTGTCCAGGTGAAAATGAAGTCTGAAGTTGTCAAATTATTGAAGTTTTACAAGGACTATCCCATATAAAGAACCGCAACAAGCTTTATATGCCAGCATATGTGGATACACCCTGTGTTCTAGTACCTGGTGTCCAAAGATTTCCAAACGTTTCATTTACATGAATTTAGAGTTATCTTAACGTACGGTCTGCAATTCATTCGTCAAAAAGTTGCGTTTTACCCGGCTACCTTTTGTTGTTTTTCCGATAAAACAATTGAAATAGGATATCATGGCCGGAAATACATATACAATTCCAGATTCATCCACGATTGAAATAGAAGATATCTGCGGGTTATGGGAAGTAATCAGTATTTACCGGGATGCTGATGAGAAAGAATCATACCTCTGGATAAAAGATAGATTCAAATTTAACTTCCTGTCCGAAATGATCTTCTTATGCCAGAAGGAAGGTAAAACCATTCATGGTCCCTGGAACTTTGTTGTGAGACCCCTTGATTCTCAAAAGCGATTTTCGATCATCCTGAATGGCTCATATGAATTCAACATTCTTGAGAACAGTGGATCAGAAATGATAATTTCTGATCGCAATAATAGTTATGTACTTGTAAGGAGACTTTGATTGACTGTTTATTGTTTTTCAAAAATAAAATGTTCAGTCAAATCTCCATATGAGGAAGATGCACTTGTTTCGATACTTAGATTTTCCCCC
>SDBV01000631.1_pt1 | contig 51166 bp, 69 predicted proteins | sample 2277081 | NCBI WGS metagenome assembly SDBV01 (sample SAMN10402039, study PRJNA504765) | marine sediment metagenome | isolation source: marine sediment core GS10_PC15, 223 cmbsf | place: Arctic Ocean: Southern Knipovich Ridge | collected 2010
GATCTCAACCGTGTGATCGGGGAATCGTTTGCAGTAGCCGGAGAACGTCTTACGGAATTGCTTGCGGGCATCCGCCTCATCGGCAGCGGCTTCGATCAGCGTCGTCTTCACCTGTTGAGGCGCGTCGCTTTTGTCACTACAACTTCGGACAAAGTATCGATACATCGTTTTCCTTCCTGAACTGGACGCAACGGTTTTTTCGGTTTCGTTTTCGGATCGACTACCTAGCGATTACGAGGCACCCGTGCTCCAAACCATGTAAAGCGGATCGACAACGGCCGCCACGGCACGGCGACTGACCTTGTATTCCATCACGATGTCGCGATAGAACTCGGCATCGGTGCCCTTGCTGCGCTGGTCGGTCGTCAAATCCCAGTTGTAAAAGTATTTGAACGCCTTCTTGGGCTGACCAATGAACCAGTGGGCGGCACTGGAAGTCCGCGAATAGATCAGCGGCGAACTGACGACCTTGAAGTTCATGGAACCGAACACCGTATTGCCCAACGGGTTGCCGGTAAGCGTCTGGAAAGCGCTGGCGTTGGACGTGCCGGTACGGACTTGCGTGGCGTGCAAGATGTAGTTGACCGTGGCCACCAAATCCGACGGCACTATAATCGTGTCGGGCACGATCATAACCGGCTCGCCGGTGGTCCAGTCGGTCATACCGTCGAAGAGCAGAAGGTTTTCGTTGATGTCCTTCCAGTCGACCAGGGCGTTGGTGGCCTTGTTGACGCGGCCATGACCGGCGGATGCGTAGTAGGTGTTGTACTTCTCGCCGTTGCGGCGATAGTTATTGACCTGCCCGGTGGCAATGTCGATACACTCTTTCTCGCGCTTGACGCCTTCCCAATTACCCACTTCGGAGGCCCGGTCGGTGAGGATGTTGGTACGATCGAAAAAGATGGCTTCCTTGGTGACCGGCAGGATCATGCCCGTCTTGACCGTCTCGGGAGTCTCGATGTACTCCTGACTGACACCGACTCTCGGGTACTCGCCGCCCTCGTCGACCTGCTCAGTCTGATCGCCGATGCGTCCGATACCGGGAATCTTCTCGCCGTTGAAGGGCGTTTGCTGGGGCGTGACCAGTTGATCCCAGATGAAAGCCGGATCGTTGTACGCTTCGAGGATCGTGGAATAGACGATCTGCCCGGTGATGTTGGAAAAGGTCGACGTGTCGACCAGGCCGCCGGCTTCCAGCAATCGCTGATCGTCAACACCGTTGCCGCCGGGCTGCATGGCGCGCACCCATTCCGTACCGCAAGCGTTTCCGCCACGGTCGTGGATGGTTTCTTCGGCACAACGCCGCAAGGAAAACTCGCGACGATCGATGTGCCCTTCCTGTAACGACTCGCGGAGCGTCCGCTTGAAGCGGGGCGCTCCCATGCTTCGGCTCATCTTGCCTAATTCTTTGTAGTTAATCATCGTGTATCTCTCCCAAAAGGGTTTTTCTTGTTTACTGCAAAACTATTTGTTTTGTGCCTAGCGGATTCCGCCGCTTATCGCTCCTGCCACATGCCGGCGTAATCGACGGTCAACGACGCCGCGTTAGCACTGGCCCCGTCCTTGATGCCCAGGCAGATCTGCATTTCCGTGGCACCACTGAAGAGCACCTTATGGGCCACGAACTGCTTGACGACCGTGGTCAAGCCGACCTCTTGCAGCGCGTTGCCGCTGCTACCGAAGAAAAAATGCACCTCGGCTTGCGTGCTGCTGATGGGATTGACAGTGATGCGAAAGGTGGCGTAAGTGTCGTCAACCACCGTCTTGTCGGTGGTCACCGTGGTTTGCGTGGCGCCAACCGACGATTCGCAAACCCAATACGTGCCGCCGTCAAGGTGAACAAGGCAAGCCCCCGAATATGAATCGGGCGGGCCGGCACCGTCATCTTGCAAGGTGTTGGCGCCCACGGCATCCTTGAAGCCAACGATTACATTGGTCGTGCCAATGGCCGTAGCCGTGAACTTGACACGGGCCTCGAAGATCGCGGGCTTGTTGACCAAGAACTTGAACTGTTCAAGCTCGCTGGCCAGATAGATTTCGTCGTTGTCGATGTCGGTGGAGTCACTGGGCGTCAATTTGGCTTCGCCGCGAACGCCCTCGGTAATGGTGACCACACCGCCATCGGAAGCGTGAACCGACCAACCCTGCTCAGGGTAGCCGGTCAGATTGCTGTAAAGAATGGTCAACATGCCGGCCGGCGTTGCCGCGTTGGTGCCGTTGGTGATCGTCAGATCGATCCAACCCGTGGCGGCGACTTGTCCCAGTTCAATCGTGCCTAAACTGGTGGCCACGTCTTCCAAGGGGAAAGCCGGGTCATCGTCGTAAGTGGCGGTAACCATGGCGTTGCCTTCGTTGGCCACAACCCACACGGAGTTATTGCCAGACCCAGCGGCAATACCCGAACTGTTGACGTTGCCGGTGAATTGCACGTCCCACACCTGGATGGCTTGACCCGGGGAGAAAATCCCCACAACCGTCAAGTCGGAATCGGCCGTTAGTCCCGCCACCAGATAGTTTTCGATTCTCTTCACGGGCGGCGTAACGAAGTCCGAAAAGATTCCGTAGATTCCACGCTCGGTCAACTGCCGGGGGAATTGTTCTAGTAACTTACTCATATTCTTGTCTCCATTAAAAGCCGGATGAAAAACAAAACTGATTCTATTCGGCCGTCACCGCTTCCGGCGGCGCGGCAAACTTTTGATCGGTGTCCCACAAACCCCAGGGTTTTTCGCTGCTGTAAGTCATGCGGCCTTCGTGCTGAATGACCACTTTTCGCGTAGCCGCCAGCCGCCCACCATGGTCGAGTACCATGCGGGAAAAGTTCCAATCCTCGGGCACCGTTTCTACTGCATACTCGTCTGCTTCGCGATCGTAGCGAATCCGATCGTCGATGGTGAAGTGACACGCCAATTCATCATTGGCATCGAGCTTATGTACCCACGGCTTGGACAGATCGACCAGCATGCAGCCCGTGTTGACCAGCAATTGCTGGCCGGGGCCGGCAATGCCAGCGTTGATAAGGTCTTGCGTGCCGAACGTCTCGGGTAAGTCAAAAACCTCTTTCAAAGTCAGCCGGCGCGAGTTCCAGCGATCGCCGCTACACACGGCAGTGGACGTGAGCCCCAAGCGATCCTTGATGGGCGACACGGCGGAAATCACGTCGGCGTCATGCCGCTTCATTTCCTCGTACAAAACATCGAGCCAAAAAGGACTGGGGCCGATGTCGTCATGCAGCATGGCGAAATACTGGCAACGCTCCTGCTTGTGATGATTCAGAGCCATAACCCACAGCGTGTTGAAGTTGTTGGCCAGCAAACTTTGATGCAAGCGAATGGCCACCGGGTTAAGCCGCTGGCCGCGCGAGGGATGAACCAAAAGGCCGTAAAAGGCCCCGTCGCTGCCGCGACCGTCGTAGCCGGGCATGGCCACGCAGACCGTGGGGCGGTCGGCGCTGGGGTTCAATGTCGCATTATTGTCGGCGGCTTCGTTCATCGTTTTTTTGCTCTCGCTTTGCTGCAACGGCTGGCTGACTCTTTTTCGTTAGGATGTAGCCCGGCGGGCGAACTCTTTGGCGGTAATGTCTTGCCCGCCACGGTCGCCTTCCAACAACGACGAACCGGAACTCGGCTTGTGGATGTCAAGGCGGCCTTTCATGGCGATCAGTTGCTCCTGCAACTTCTCCACGTCGCCGCGTAGTCCTGCAACGATTCGGCCTTCCTCCATGCGCGCCTTCTTCTCTTCTTCTTCTATGCGCGCCTTCTTCTCTTCTTCCGACTCTTCCCCATCGCCTTCACCATTGCCTTCACCTTTCGGCTTGGGTTTGGGTGGAGCGGCTGCGGGCGGGGCAGGTGGGCCGCCTTCGCCGGGCGTCTGTCCGCCAATGAGGTCTTCTTTGGCAGCCATGATTTCGCCAACCTTTTCGGTAGTGGCTACCGCGTCCAAGTTGGGATCGTCAATGGCCGCTTTGGCGGCCGTGTTCAGCGCGACCTCGATCTGCTGATCGGTGTCGGCTTGCGGGGCCACGTCGACCGGCGTTTCTTCGGGCAGAATGCCGTCGCTGACAAACTCCAGTAGTGTCTTGACACCGCGGCGATTGGGGCCGGCCCGGCGGATGATTTCCTTTATGGTCGTCATGTGCTCTTGCTCCATGGATTCAAAAAGTGATCGCGTAGTGGCGGGATCGGAAACCAGATCGACCGATCTTACCTTGGTGATTTCTTCCACGATGGTTATTTCGCCGTCGCGGCGGGTACGGCCCTCGGCGTTATGCGAGAGGCCGAAGAGATTGGGATTCCGCTCGGCCGCCTCCACGATCTTGGCGGCGCGGGGGTCGGATTTGAGATAATGAAAGTCGCCGCTCAAGCCCCCCTTGGACTCCGTTACGTTGAGAAGCCAGCCGGCCCGATCGTCGATAGACCGTTCGGCACCGGCACCGTCGCGGCGGGGGTGATCGTAATTGACCGGCTTGCCTTCGTACAGATTGCGGGCGGCACTAATCGCTTCGGGCAGATATCGCCGCCTGTTGGCCGAGGACGGGCCCAAGATTCGTACGTCATGGATCACGCCGGCCTTGCGGTCGACGCGAATAGACTCCGATTCAACAACTTCCAGGATCGGGCGGATGGCTTGGCTTATCATCGGTACGGTTCTCGGGATCACTTGACCCCTTCAACTTACCGGGTTTACCTGGATCAATTCGAGAATTGGCAACACTATTGAGAAGCACGTCGCAGCACAAATCCCCTTGTTTTACGCCCTTTGCGGCGTCAAAAAGTTTTGAGATTCCGCAACGAGAGAAGATGCCGGAAAGCGGGGATTAGGGGCCGGGGGCTTGATTTACCGGGAAGGGCGGAAATAGAATGCAGGTATGAAACTCCGCGTTCCTACCGCCGGTTCGGCCTTTTGTTGGGCGATCACGCTTTCGCTGGTGGTCGCGCTGACGGCGACGATCGGCGGGGGCATGGCCCAGCGGGCCGAGCGGACGCACTGGCTCAACACGACCAGCGATGTTCGGCACAACAGTGATTGCCGCTGGTTCGAGCAAACGAAGACCGGCCGGCCGTGCAAAGCCGACGAGGGGCTGGCGTGTGGATTGTGCGGGAGTTAAGAGTCAAGGACCGAAAACCCGCCGTTCCCGTCGCCGTCATTCGAGTCCTGCGGCGTTCCACTCTCGTGCTCGTCGGGGCCTTGATGTTCAAGAAGATCGACGCCCCGCCAGTGTTCAGCTTCGCCAATACTTTCGCGAACCTCTTCATACACAAGCCAACAGCGGCAGTTAGGATGTACGGGCGGGCCGGCCGGCTCTGCTTGCGACCAATCCTCTTGCGGCGTGCCGTGCAAAGGCCCACAGATCGGGCACACGCGAGCGTCGTCTTCGGTATACCATACAGAAATCAACTCACGGCCGGCGTCGTCCGACATCTGTATAAGAATGAAGATTTCGCCGGCGGTGACGGCGCGGGTAATCTCGGTAACGGCAATCTTGGCAGCCCGGCCGGGGCCAAACATAGCGTCCAGTTTGCTACCGGTTACCGGGTGAGTGATGGTAGTTACGCTTACCGCGGCGGCGGCCTTCTCGGCGGCTTGATCGGCCCAAGAGGCGGCGGCCCGGTCGAGGTCGGCGGCCGGGAAACCATAAGCAGCAACCATGCCTTCGGCCGCCTCGACGTAGACCTTGCGCAAGTGGGGCGACATGCTGCCGGCCAAGTCGCGACGAAAATCGCCGTAATCACCCGGGTGCGGACCGACGCGGCCGGCGTTCATCAACAGAATCGTGAGAATGGCGGCGGTCAACTCTTCTTCGTGCTGCGAGCGCGTGGCCAGATCAGGCATCCCGGGCGTCCCCCTCGCCATAACTACTAAAGGCTCGCCGCCGCCGCAATCGTTCCAACCGCCGCGGGTGGCCGCTCGCGAGGCCGACAAAGAAACCAGCCGCATGCTCTTCCAACGGCGATTGCGGCTTGCGGTCCTGAGCTATAGGCGTGGAGTTCGGCGGCTGGGGCTGGCCGGGTACGCCGAATCCCGGCGGCGTGTTGGGGGCAGCCTTCTTCGCTCCCCGCTTGGCTTCCTCTTCGTAGTCGATATTTTCCCGCTCGGCCCAGGTCTGCGGTGAAAGCACGCCGCTGTCGTGCAGAATCTTGTTACGGTTGGTTTCCTTATCGGCCTCGCGCGCGGCCACCCGCGGCGGCTCGATCTTCAAGTCGATCTGCCCGTGAAGATCGCCGAAGCTGGCGACCAGATGATCGAAGCGGCCGGCGTTATGGGCCATCAAAATCACCCGCCAAAGAATCTCCGAAGAGCATTGCACGTAAAGATGCTGCTCGGCTTCGCAGTTCTTGACAAAGGGCGACTCGCCTACCATCGCAGCAGAGTAAGCCGTAGTTCCCGTGCTGCCGGAAATCATCCAGTCCGGCATGCACCAATTCGAGCCCACCATCCGCAAGCCGCCGTTTAAGAGTTCGGACATGGAGCGGCCGGCGCCTTGCGTGGCCAGCGGCGAAGCGGCGTACTGATGGCCAACCATGTCGAGGATCGTGCCCGGTTTGATCTGACCGACGTAGCGGGTTTTACCGTTGTTCTCGTGAGAACTTTGGCGATAGCTTTGCCATGCGTTCGATTGCTGCATGGTTTCCACTTGCTGGCGAGTGGTGCCCGGCGCATATTGTCGCACGGCGGCGATGGCCGAAATCACAGCCGCCCCGGTAACCGTATTGATGGCCAGTTTGCCGGCCCCTTCGATCAATTCATAAACCGGGTAGAAGTCGCTCATACCGCGCTTGATGTTGGTATCCACGTTGCGCTTGAAGTGCATCATGGAAAGCCCTTGCTGCACGTCGGCCGGATAATAACGGCCCGTGTCGCGATGCTGCGTGCGGGTGCGAACCCAATAGCCGTGTACGTCTTGCAAATCGTCATCGTCGGTGTGTACGCCAAAAGACCAGGAACTCGGCACTTCCATGCGAAGCTGATCTTCCAGGCGATCGGGCTGGCTGGGCTCACAAACCTGTTCCGGCTCGATGATTCGCGACTGCACGTGGCCATGACCCACATGACACAACGAGAGGAAAAACTCGCCGTCGCGGATCGAGCGCCAAAACAACTCGCGATCGCGATCGCCGGCCCAATTGTTTTCGATCAGAAACTCATTGACCACGGCTTGCACGGCAACGATCAGAGGCTTGTTTTCGGCAAGACCTTCGCGGGCGCCGACCTTGTGTTTGAAGCCGGTGCCCATCACGTAGTTGGTGAGATTCTTCTTGATGCCGCCGGCCGTCGACGAGCGGTTGCCCAAAATGCGGGCCATGGCGCGAATGGCCGCCAGGTCTTGCTCATTCCAGTAGAACGGGATGTTGCGGCCGTCGGCCCGATCGCCAAGCTGCGCGCCGACCATGGAAGAGGGGCGGCCCGTGTTGTTGTCATCATAACGCCACTCGCCCGGGTCGACCAGATCGCCCCAGCTTTCGTTGATCGAGTGCGGAGCGTCGACTACCATGCCGGGCGCCACGTCGCCGGAAATAGCAAGGGCCTCCGCTTCCAACAGGGCCGTGTCGCGCTTGAGTTTGGCTGCCTCGTTTCGCTGGCGCAGCAGTTCTAGTTCGACAACGCTCATAATACAAAAACTCCCTTATGCGTCGACCACGCTGGCCGTTCGTTCAGCGTCATCATCGCCGTAAGTCACGGTGCGCGCGGCGGCGCCGGTACGATCCTTGAATATAACTTTATTGACCGTGCCCACGTCGGTTACGCCGCCCAGAAGAGCGTCGAGGTGTTTGAGATACTGAGCCAGCGAACCGGCCACGGCGGCATGATCGGCTACCAGTTTTTCCAGCACGGCAGTGGCCACAGCATCCAGCGTAACTACCGGCACGTCGCTTTCGCCGTTGTCGGTTCCGATTGTCCCGTAGTTGTGGAGGACTAAGCCACCACTGGCATTGGTTGTGACCGTGCCGAGGTTGTAGGTGACGTTGCCGCCGGAGGCATTGCTTACGACCGTGCCACTGTTGTACGTGACCGTGCTGTAATTAGCTGTGATCGTGTCGTTGTTGTTCGTGACCGTGCCGTAGTTGTCCGTGATCGTGCCGTTGGTGTAGTTGGTTGTGATCGTGCCGTCGTTGGTTATGATCGTGCCGTTGTTGTAGGTGACCGTGCCGTTGTTGGTTGTGATCGTGCCGTTGTTCGCATAAATCACCCAACCTTTCGGCACCGCCGCAACCGTCTGCCCACTCGCAATGTCCAGCACGCCGTCGCCTTGCACTTCTAGCGTCCCGAACTGCCCGAGGTCCAGACTCGCCGCAACCGTCACTGTCACGCCGTCGCGGATGATGATGTTGTCGCCCGCCGCCGGCACAACGCCATCGGACCACGTTCCAGCGGTTGCCCAGCCACCGGAAGTATCGGCTATCTTGTACTCGCCGCCCGCAAGCTCAACGACATTTGCTTCCACGCCACCCAGCGATACTGTCTTTTTGCCGATTACCGTACCGTCGCCGTCTTGAATTATGATCTTGACCTCGGGGACTCCGGCCGCAAAAGCAGCATCGGCAACGTCCACGCGACACTCGCCGGGACACGTTGAGGCGTTTATCTCAAACAAGCCACGGTCGGACCAGACTGAGTTGTAAGCACCGAGAGCAACACCCGCTCCCGTAATGACAGTGCCGCCGGGGCGAACGTAGGCCACCTCGAAGTCCGTGCGATTCGCCTGAATGGCGACATGCGGCCCGTTGGTAGTCGGGTCGATCAGCGACATCATCAGCGACACGCTCGTACTTCCGGGTAATACGTTCATCGCTAGTTCTCCCTCGGCCGGACAAGCGGCTCATACGGCAAACCGGCGGCCATTGTCATTCGTGTGCCGCCGGGGAATGTGATTTCGTTTCTCTTCATAGCGGCGCCCATGATTGCGGAAAGGTCGTTTCCAGTGCGGTCCCTGTATCCCTGCAGCCCACTGGCGCTGTTGGTGTTGGCCGTGTCGAGGAATGACTGGATTACGTTGGCACCCAGGTCGAAGTTCACGCCGTTGCCGTTGGCGTAATTGAAGAGGGCCAGGCCGTGGGCCATTTCCAAGCCGTCGCCGTTGTTGTTGGTTAGCCGGCAACCGATGTTTACGTGGGGGAAACGCACGGTTTCTATGCCATCAGTGCCCGTCACGCCGTCGGCGATAAGATTCATAAGCAGGTTGGAGCTACCGTAAACGCGCACGCCACGGCCGCCGTTGGCATACACGAGACTGGAGATTATCACGTTGGAAATGCCTTCGAGATAGAAGCCGTTGGAGCCGTTGTTGTGGGCCTCGCATAGAACGATGTGATTGTAGCTCTTGGCATGAAGTCCATACGAGCCGTTGTTGTCGAATTCACAAAACACAATTTGATGACTATAGGTAGCTGTGCCTTTGGTATCCAAGCCGACCCCGTCGTTGCCAGTGAAGCGGCAGTTGTACCACAAGCAATAATCAGAACTGGCCGCACCCGCCGTCATGCCGTCGCCGGTGGCGTCGTAATAAGTGAGGTTGCAGAACCCCCAGAAGTCTTCGTTAAACAGCATGACGTTCGGTGCGGCGGCATTGCCGTCGATCACAACCCGCGTACCGTCTACGCTCCAATCGACGGCCGTGCCGATCAGGAGAATCGGACTTGTTTGCGTTCCCGGGTTGTTATCTACGTTAAGCGCCGTGTTCTCTTCGCCGCCACGAGTACCGTCAGCAAGATCAACTGCGCCTCTAACATAGCCTATCTCACCGGCGGCCAGCGTATCGAGCATCGTTTGCAGACCAACGGCACCGCCCCACGGATCAACGTCGGAGCCGGAACCACCGGCCCCCAAACTTCCGTCCACATAGTATGGCGCGGGCATTATTCAGGCTCCCAATACGTCGCATGGGTTACGTCAAGGTGTGCGGGGTTTTCCGCGTCGAATTGCTCGGTCGCCGGTTTCCAGCGGTACAGCGCGTCGCCGCCGGCGGGGTCGGCGTCGTGGACGTGGAGGCGGATAAACTGCGCGGCGCCCGGCGGTGAGCATAGCGAGACATGACCCACTTCGGCGGCCGCCGCGAAGGTTTCGCCGCCGATTGTGGCTTCCGTTTCTTGTTCTAAGGTGGCGAGAATCATTGTCTGATGTTCTCCAACTTCGCGGCTAGCCGCAACAGCCGACGCACGCGGGGCCGTTCTTGCAACTTCTCCCGCGCCGCTTCGTTGATTGCCACTCGTCTTAGCTGCCGCAACCGCCCCTCGATCACGTCCATAGCGGCATCGAACGCCGCCCCGTCATGGGCGGGCAAGGTTTCGCTTCGTTTTGGAAGTCGCTTGCGTGGCACGGCCATTACTTGTCTTTCTCGTGATCTGCGGCGGCGGATCGTTACTCCTAAAACTCGGGCCGTGTTAATACAACAGCGCGTGCCTCAGCAACCCCACCGCGAGCACACTGACCAGTCCCAGCACGGCCATCAGCAGGTACACCTTTGAGATAAGGCCGACCTTACCGTTACCCCACACGGCCGTCGCTGTTTTCGCCACCAGGTTGTCCAGCGCTTCGTGCTTGGCTTCGTGGACGGCCTGCGAGCAGTCGATTTTCTCCAACAACTGGCGGTCGGTCAGTTTTCCAATCTCGCTCATGGCGCAACCTTCCTCCTAGTTGTGAGTGGTCACTTCCGCTTGCGCTTCCCTAATCCCTAGCCCCTAATCCCTGACCACTTTGCTTAGGCGGGCTAGGGCTTGCTCGGAGCAACGGGAGCGATAGCCGCCTTGGCCGCCTTCAGGGCAGTCGCAGTAGCAGCAGCCTCTTCCTCGGCCTCGAAGCCGGCGGTGATTCCCGCCCGGATAGCCTGGTTGTCCAGCGAGGCCGCCACAATCAGTTTCACACCCTCCTCGGTCTTTCCGCGATGATCGAATTGCCAAACGAAATTGGCTTCCAGTGCACGGATCAACTCGGGCATCGTGTCGACCGAGTTGACGGCCTGGCTGATGGCTGCGATGCCGTCGTCGTAGTCCAAGGCCGCGGCGTTGGTCAGTATCCCTTCGAGCAAGGGAAGCTGGGCCTGGCGGCACACGCCGGCCCCGCGGGATACCAGTTTCTGAAACTCGTCGACCCGGCTCTTGGCGTTGTGAAAAAACGACATCAGGTGTTTGAGCATGTAAATGACGGCCAGCGGGCCGAGGATGCACAGGGCCACCGTTTCGAGACTCATTGAAAACATGACTTTACTCCTCCGGAAAACAGATATTTTAGTTACGGTTACGGTTACGGTTACGCACTCACTCACTCACTTACCGAGTTTGCCGAACAGTTGACGACCCAACAAGACAACAATTCCGATCACAAGGGTAACGATGCAAACCACCAGCGGCGCCACCCAGCCAACCGGCTCGACAACTTCAGCCTCCGGCTCTACCTGCACCGCCACGTCGATATTCGGCAGACCCGGATAGATGCCTTCTTCGGCCGGCGTCGGTTGCGGTTGCGGCTGGCACCCCCCGTGGCCGCCTTCGCGCTTAAGCTGAAACAGAAATCGCGGATGGCCGTCGATCAACACGCTACGGCGGGGAAAGACGCTCCGCAAAACGGGCGTGCCATAAGCTTGACCCTGGCCGGCGGTTCGCAAGTAACACAGACCGATGACTCGCGTGCCGGCGGCGTTGAAGATCGGCGAACCGCTGCGACCGTTTCGCGGCGACGGCAAATAGCGGAACGACGTGTAGATTCCAGCCGGCGTCGTCAGCGGTTTCGTGACGTGGCCCTTGGTGGCCGTGCTCCAATCGCCGCTGGGGCAGCCGGCGGTGAGAATCGTTTCCCCGGTGGCCACCGGCACAGCCTCGGCCAGGGGGATGATTCGCGGCAAGCGGCCTTTGAAGAGGGCGATCTTGATCTGCCCGATGGCAATATCATAAACCTTCGACACCGCCACCAACACCATAGGCAGCTTGCGGCTCTGCCTCCCACTCCGCCACCAGGTAGTGTAAACGGTCTTGCCCTGCGAGTTCGCGCCGACTACGTGACGGTTGGTCATTACCCACACATAGTCGTCACTCTTGAAAAATGCAAATCCCGTGCCCACGCTGCCGGCGGGCTGGGCGGTGGGGCATTTCCCCGTTGTGCAGTCCGTCGCCGCACATTGCTGCGACGAGGTGGCCTGCCCCGACGTACTCACCTTGCAGGTTGCCGCCAATACCGACTCCTGAACTCCGGCAATCACCGGCACGTCGACGGCACTCGCCATGGCGGCGATCAGGGCAACCAGCATGATGCCCGTCGAACCGATCACGGTAAACTTCGCTGCGCGTCTCATAACTAAGTCCTCCAAAGGGGGTTAAAAAGTACCGCCGCACACGGGCAGTCAGTTACAATGACACCAACTCCAACTCCAGAAACCTGGCTTTGAAAAACAGGCTATTTGCCAAATGTCCCGGCCACGTCGAGTCGTCGGCCAAATGGGGTACGGGGTCCACGCCACCACCTTCCTTTGTCCAACGCGACACCGCGCCAGAACAAAACGGTGGATACCCGCTCACGTGATTGTCGTCACGATTCGGCACCAGGAACAACCGCAAGACCAGCATCTTTCGCATGGCCGCTTTGAACGCTGCCCAACGGCCGTATTCCTTGCCGATTACGTTTTTCAGAAACATGCCGACCGTGCCGTGTCTATCGAAGTGCGGCCAGCGGTCGCCAGGGTTAGCCCGGTAAACGTCGATAAGTCCTGGATGTTTCCGGACCAATTCGGATAATGGAAGGATACGACCCCCGCATCCCTCGACCGTTTCTAAACTAAACAATCGCTTTTGCCCGCTCGGCATCGCCAACCAACCGGCAATGCCCGCGTGCGAGTGCTGCGAACCGCTGGCCGCGCAGATCAATTGCCCGAACAAACCCTTCGGCCGCCACAACAGCAGATCGCCGTCGAGAATATCGTTTCGCACGGTTTGATAGGACGTGGGCATTAGGAGTCGGGGGGGGTTGTGTCAAAAAGTTTTTCGGGTTACGGCTTGCAAGTCGACTTAATCGATCTCATCAGCCCCTTCAACCCCTTCATGGTAGCCGAGCAGCGGGGGCCAATTCGAGAATTGCTCGGGGTCTTCGAGCACTTTGCGAAGCACGCGGCCGTCGCTTATGTGGGGGATTTCAGGCACTGTATACGGCACGAACACCTTGCCGGCACGTTTATTTCGCGTTTTTTCACTCCAGGGAAAACGAAAGACGTCATCTTCGTTGAAAAAACCTTCCTCTTGAACTTGCCGCTTGCGCAATTCGATCTGGGCCGGCGTCGGATCACCCCGCCACGTCCACGGCCGCCGGTTGTTTTGTTTGTGCGTCCTTGCGGCCATGACTTCATTCATGTCTTGAGTTGATAAGTTGCATCGCCTTCGTTGATCGGCGGTTGCATTTGTGACATCACCAGCATGCGAGGCAAAACGATAGCCAGGGCAATGGCCCGGTCAGCGTGCCCCTGCTCGTCACTGATCGCTTCGAGCTTGTAGCCGTACCGCTTTTCCACAATGGAAAGACGGTGCAGATCAGCCACCAGCCGCGGATCGTCGTAAATATCCAAAAGGCCATCGCGAAATGCGGCCAGCAGATCACGAGCCATGATGTTGAGGTTGGCAGGGATGAACTTGACGCTGTTCATAAATATGCCGTCTTCGATTTCAAGCTCTTGGGCCATGTGCTCCATCTGCGAAGGATCGTAATCAACGGCAACCAATCCGCCAAAATCAACTTCAGCCTCAATGATGGCCTTGCGAACGGCCAAGGTGTCGACACGGCCGGCAAGACCGGGAGCCCAAGAACGACATCGCATCAAACTAACGCGACCAGAACCCCACTGGGAACCCAACACGACCAGGGCGGCGTGATCGTGACGCACACCGAGGTCGACACCGGCGGCAAAGAACCACGGCGGGATAGTGGTCTGCTTGAAGGGACCAAAATGCGGACCGCGAAGCACACTCGCGCGCTCAATGTCCTCGGGATCAAGAGCATCGCCATCGCCGGTCGACCATACACCATGCCACAGTCGCAAGAAACGACTGATAGAGTTTCGCCGCTTGGCTCCTGCAATGTTTCGCTCGTCGATCCAGGGCGCCGGACAATCGACCTTCTGCCAATACCAGTCCGGATCGTTGCGATAATTCTCGCGCCACTGCCATTGCCATGAATTGATAATTCCAGCATTAGTGGCGATAATGGTAAAGTTTCTGGTGAGCTTGTCAGCGTTGTCGAGCATCGTTTCCGCAAAGCTCTTCACTAGAATGTGCGACAGTTCGTTGCAAACGGTGAAAGTCGGCCGCGAACCGTGAGCGCCGGTTGATTCGGTGGTCAGAACCTCGACCACACCGCCAATGTATGGACCGGCCGCCGAGCAAGTGATCTTATGCCGCAAGATTTTCACCCGCTGAGTGATCCAGGGATTCAACCGCAAGGCATCCTCTATAGCTTTGCGAGTTTCGTCAGCTTGATCTTGCTTGTTGGCCCCAAGCTCGACCAATTGGGGGCTGGTGCAGAAGAGCAGCAACCAGAGAATGAGCAAACCCACGTCGGAATCCTTTGAGGCTCCCTTGGTTCGCTCTAACCACGCACCGCGCAGGGGCGGCTTGCTGCCGGCAGCCACCGCCAGTATGCACGGCTTTAATTTCTCGAAAGCCTCGCGCTGAAAATCAGCCCACACATCGGCAAACTTCACCGGACCGTAGATACCGGGAATGATAAGATCGCCCAAGAAGGCGAGCGGATCGGCAGCGTATTTTGCGAGTGTTCTAGGTGCTGGTGTTTTTACCTTTGCCACTGGCCATGATCTTTATTTCCTTTTCGGTGCTCGCTGAGTTTAAGTCTTCGCTGCCGCTGCTTTCGCAACTTACACAGCATCTTTCGCGATCTGTTTTTCTTACGGCCGGCTTGACGATGGCCGCGGATGCGACGATTGCGTTTCATAGTTGTCCGTGAAAATGCCGATATGCGTGGCTCATTCGCTTTGCTCTTTCTTCCACTGCCGCTCAATGTCTCGATAGGCGGCGGTTGGCGTGTTGGCGTTTGCGTAAAGCGTCCTTTTTCCACGGACACCACAATGAGCGTACATTCTGACGCTGTATGTGCCAATCGCCTCCCAAGTCACGCGCTGCATGTGCCAGCCACGCTCCCGCATCCGCTTGGCGATCGCTTCCGAGGTTTTCGTGGTTTTCACGGCTCTTTCCTTTCGCGTTCGTCAGTATGCCTGATTGTTAGTACATATATAACAGATAAGACGCGGCGTTACGTCGTCATCCACCTGGGATTCAATCTTCCGGTAGCCAGGGGCGTCGATGACGGTTATATGTCCGCACGCCAATTCCACCGCAAACTTATCATTGGGCCTCCGGTCGACGTGAATAACATCTTCCTGGATCACTGGCATGTCCGTCATAGCTCTTCCCCTCGATCCTCTAATGCTTTCGCGGCGTTTACATACCAGCGAAACGCCCACCTGTGAATCTGCCTGGCGGCCATGTCATACTGGCTGCGTTCCATGGCCGTGCCGGGCCGGGCGGCCATGTCGTCTACCGCGCGATCAAAAGCGGCCATGCGACAATTGATACGATCGCGGGTTAGCTTCACGGCTTCTTCCTTTCGCGTTCGTTGTCTGCCTTACCCTTCTTAAAGTATTCCTTCACGGCAAGCCTCGCCTCAAACTCCGCATCATCCCAGATCGGCTCAGGATACACTTCCCATTCAGGCTTGGGCTTACCGAACAGCCGGCACAGCCAGCGGCGGATGGTCATTGTATAGTCTCCGGATTGCGGAGTTTAACCCCAGCCAAGCGGGCCTTGTTGATTCTCGCTTCAGCTTGGTCGGCCAACCTGTTGAGTCGCCTCGCAAAGCGTCGTACCGTTTCCGGCTTCACAGGCCCAACGGCACTCCAGTTGACACCGATAACTGTTCCCCGTGCCGATGAATGGTCCCAGATCGCGGCCATGTCTGTGGTTCTCACGAATCACCGTCCTTTCCTTTTGCGTAGCTTGGGTGTTTCGTATCCATGTGCCGCTCCAAGTTTACGAAATGTCGTTTGCAGCACGGGCAGACACCACGCGAGACCCGATTCTTCATCCGCGTGACAACTCCCTTGGTGGCGCTCAGGCGACGCTCGGCTCCATCGGCACGTTGTTCAACGAGTTGCGCATGACGATGGGCGGTGTTCGCGCGGGTGTCCGCTGTTTTCAAGTGCTGTTTCAGTTGCCTGATTTTCTTATCGGCCACCGACTCCCGCCAGCAGCTTTCGTGTCCGCATGCAGGGCAATACACAGCACCCTCCGCATTCGTCACAACGCGGCGATACAGTTCCGCCGTGATGCCAAACGGCACACCGCATGTGTAGCAATGAACGACGTTAAAAAAGTAAGTCCGCGTTTCGGTAAATGTTTTCATTTCGATTCTCCTTGTTCAAGTTTCACCACCGCCCACACGGCAAGCGTTATCTGCTCGGGCGTGGAAGTAAGTCGCTTCCATTCCAGCCACGTCTCGATACTCGCCCATTCCGTACGCCACGCATCGAGACCGTACTCGCGCAACAATAACTCATCAAGCTCTTGCACCACAGACGATGCAAGGTGCTGGCGGTAGCACTCGACGAGCAGCAGGCCAGCACTGTTAAGGTCAGTGAAGGGCCGGAATGCAATGCGCCGTCCATAGGTAGCATGTCTCCGCAAACCGTGCTTGCCGGGGTCGTATTTCCACCCCATCCACTCAGCCAGCTCCTCAATTATCTTGCGTTGTTCGGCGTCTTTCATTTCATTCTCCAAGTAAAATGAGCAGCGGGCCGGAATTGCACCGACTTCTGGCTTAGGGGTGATGCATCACCTTCGTACGCAACAGCGTCCAGTGCGCGATGCCCATGGCACCTTCTTCGTACGCCGCTTCTAGCGTCCAGTGCGCGATTACCTTGCGTGTCACTGTCCACGCCGCTGCCGCTCAATCGTTTTCAAGGTCGTCATCCCAATTTGCAAAGTCACATTCCGCCATTTCCCTACAGTCGTCGCAGACGTTTGCGCCAATGTTGCTGTCTGGGCCAACAAAGTCGTACCCGCACACGCTTGGTGTTTGCTCACGATTCACCTCCCGGCAGTTGCCGTAGTCTCAAGTGTTCGGGGAACTTGGCGAGGTCGCTCGTCACCTGGCCGCCAATGTTCAGTTGCTTCACCCACACGGGCACGCCGGCATTGCTGCACTGTTCGACGATCGCCTCTACCCATTCTGTCTTGCATGGGCGGGCGTTGGGGCCGGACTCGCAACCGACGACCACCCAGTCGATAATCGGATTACAAAGCGTGTCCCCGCTGTACCCTTCAATAAGCACGCCAGTGGTGTGCGTACTGCCGTATTTACTGCGAGGTGTTTCGCAGTCCGCGTTAGTCCACGTAACGCAATGTAGGTCGATGGGTCCGAGCAGCGGCTCCATACTCAGCCACCGCACGGCCGCCGGTGTGTGCAACAGCGTGATGATGCGGTGTTCGTAGTCCTCGCGTTCGACGGTCACGCCAAGGTGGACGTTGGGTAGTGGCCACGGCAACTCATCCATCCTTGATAACACACCGTGTGGCTCAACAAAGCACTCCGACATCCATTCAGCGCGTTTCGTACAGATCAGAAATGTATGCTGTTCTGCTATGAACATGGCTAGCGTAATCTTCTCCAGCACGTCACTGCCAATGTCCCTATGAAATAAATCGCCCATCGAGTTGACGAACACTCGCCGCGGCTTCTTCCACTTTAGCGGCTCATCCATCTTGTCGTCATGCACGCGAACCGAGAACGGATCATCGCCCTGATACCGCTTCTGTCCCATAGCCTTCATGCGACTGGCCATGACTTTCGCGTAGCAGTGGTCGCAGCCCGCACTGATTGGCGTGCAGCCGGTAACCGGGTTCCAAGACGTATCCCACCATTTAGCACTCACGGCGCACCTCCCAGTCAGTTGCGTCCCAGTCTGCGGCACATGGCAGATTCGCGGCCACACCACCGCCAGATAGCTCATACATGCACGCCGAGTGATTTCCTCGACGCCGTGCCTTTTGGCCGTCCGCTACCTTCTCGGATGCCTCGCGACCAGTCATCGGCTTCGGCTCCAGCTCCAGCTTGGCGAGGAGTTCAGCACATGCCTCCCGCACTTGAGTCCCGTTATGCCCCCGGCTTTGAATCTCCCGCACCATCGACGCGAACTCGGCCTTCACGCGGGCCTCGGCTGTTTCGCACAACTGGACCAACTCTTCCACGCGGGCTCCACGGTTCTTGTGTAGTTTCCTAACCCGTTCGTTCTCGGCCCTCGCTTCGGCAAGTTGCTTGCGGAGGTCCGTTATAATCTCCAATTGCCTATCACGAAGAGCTTCTAGCTCGCGGTTGTGGCCCGTCGCGTTAGTGAGTTGTCCCCGCAGTCGCCGAAGGTTCCCACTTTGCTCGGCTACCATTTCATGTGGGGTCGGCTCCAAAGGAACGGGCTGGCCTACAGCATTCGGCGTAGATGTGGTTATGCCTCCATCCTGCACTACCTCATTTACGACCTCTTCCAATTCTTCCCGCAACCGCTCGTTGTCGGTCCGCAGCTTCCGAATCAACGCTCCGATAACCGTCGTTCGATCCAGGAAATGTGATCGCGTCGGCTTGGCCTCTGGCTTGAGTTGCAACAATATCTTGTCGAGTTCCGACATCATCCTGTCATTGCAGTAGCTCGATTGATCGGGTTCACTCGGTTCGTCCGACGGCCCCAGCTTGGCGAGGAGCTTGTCACAAAGTTTTCGTCGTGCCAAACACCTATCCCGACGTGGTCCAAACTCGGATGGGAGTTTCTCCGGCTGTTCCTCCCGCACCATCGCCGCGAACTCGGCACGCACCTTTTCATCAGACTCGGCGACGGCCTTTCGCAGTGCGGGGCCTGCCTGGGACGTTGCCTCCTTGACGGCGGCGAGCGTCTCTCGCATCTCTTTGCGTTCTCTCTCCATCAGCGCGATCTCATTTTGCAGCCCCGTGATTTCATCACTGGCGTCGGAGAGTTCGGCCTTGTACTCGTCACGAACGTCGGCCTTGGCTATTTTCAGGCTTCTCGTGTGAGCCTCCGTGCATTCACTGTATCGCCGTTTGGCGTCGGCGAGTTGCTTTTGCAGCTTAACAATCGTCAGACTGCCCACGAATTCGGCGTCGGCGAGTTGCTGTTTGGTTTCCTTGTGTCTGGCGAATGACGCATCCAACTCGACGTGTAGCTCTGCGGTTTCTGCCTCGGCGGCGGCGAGTTGCGTTTGCAGGTCACGAATCTTTATGGCTTTCGCACGGTCATCTAATTCCAATCCGGCTACCTCTTCCCGCAGAGACCGTACCGTCGCATTGCAGATATCGAGATCTGCTTGCTGCTTGTCGCTGTAGTTTTTGCTAGTAGCTACAAGTCGCTCATTCGCGGCCCGCAGATTCACTACGTTTGTTTGAGCGGCTCCCAACTTCGTGTGCAAGTGGTTTCTCTCGGACTTCAGCTCGACAGCATATTTATGCCCGCAATAATGACAAAGCCCATCGCCAACCTGCCGACACGAGAACAGCATCGCCCCACCGCACTGCTCGCATTTGTCGCCAGCTTCGGGCTCCAGCTTATCGAGGAAGTAATCGCATTGGGCCTCGGCGAGTTTCTCAGCCAGCACGTTTGCCACGCCTTGCGACCGCTCGGCTTCTGCCTTGGCGTCGGCAAGCTGCTTTTCCAGAGCCGCTTTGTCGGCGTCAACCGGCTTCACCGGCTCGCGCGGCAGGATGCCGATGAAGTCGAGAACGACAGAGTAAGCACCATAGCAATCGTGACTTTGCGGATACCTGTCTCGTAATCTTTCCACTCTCGCCCTGATTCGCTCCACGGCCGACGGGGCGGGGACGCGGCGGTAGATGATGTTGTTTCCGTCAGGGCGGCCCTTCGGAGAACAGCGGGTGGCGTTTGCTTGCTCGCCCAACGTCTTGTGCGAAATCGGACGCCTGATTATGCACCTGTCTGGATTGCCCGGAGACAATACACACTCCCCGCATTCTCTACCGCTCGCGGCCATGCCGTTGTCTATGACTACCTTCACTCGCCCGCTTCCGGGAATATCTAACACGTCACCAACCTCACGGTACTCGATGCGGTCGGGGACGACGGGGACAAGCTCGACAACCGCGTAGTGACCACCCTTCCTGTCTGCCCGGTTGTAGTGTCGGCACGCCAGTAAGGAACAGCCGGTGCCGTGCGGAAGGACGCAACACTGTTTGCACGTACCATCCCTCACAAACTCAACCACCATCCCACTAGGCAGCGTGTACATTTCATCTACCGCTACGTCGATTAGCCCTTCCTTCTTGGCAGGCTCGACCACCACATAGTGGCCAGACGTGTGATCTGCGCGATGCCGTCCTCCACACTGCAACTTGAGACAGTTGGCACTGTGTAATGGAAAACAGCACTGGTCGCAATTGCTTTTGCCGTCCTCCACGAACTTGACCTTCTGACCACCCGGTAGTGTGTAGATGGCATCCGCGTGTACGTCGATTCGTTCGCTCATGTCAAATCTCCTGTTATGGTTCGTCGTTTTTGTGATCCTGCACTTGCTCCCAAACAACATCGCCGCCCTCGCCAGGTTCCTTGGCATCAAGGCCCAGCTTTTGCATGTTGATCGATCGCGACAAGGCCGCATCGGATGCCATCTTCATAAAGCGAGCTACATCAGCCGGCGACAACGCCCCCTCGGTCACCTTGCCGTTCTCGCCAAGATTATCTTTGAGGTATTGCGTGGCCCCCAGATTCATTCTGTGCTGCTCCATGATCGTGTTAATAAGCTCAGCATCGACGATCGAGATCGCGCCCCGCTTGCCGATCACAGCATCCTCAATCGCTTCACGGAAGTTTTTCAAAAGTGCCCAGTGTCGCTTCCAAGGCGATGGGGCGTGGCGAACGGTCAAGCCGTGTCGTATTCGCTTGTCTGTAGTTGTGCTGGTCATATCAAATCCTTTCCGACTTCAGGGGTATGCTGCAAACCAATCGTCCGGCAGCCGTTGGTAGAGGTATTCGGCAATGATGAGTTCTTCGTCGTAGTCTTCGCCGTAGTTAGTATCAATATGATCCCCAGTTATACTACCCTTGCAAACAACCTCTTGCGCGGGGCTGAACTCTTCCGCTAAATCAGGAATTGCTTCTCGCCAAGCGGCGTAGTCCCATTCCCGTAAAAACTCCTCTACCCACTCGCAAGCAGACCTCTCCTTTAGTTGTTCCTTCGGTGAAAGCTCATAGACAAACACCGTCAAAGCCTCAATGGTATCCTCGCTGAATAGTACCGACGCTTGAAAATGTGCTGTTGCAGTTTTCATTTCGTTTCCTTCCCGAGGGGGCCTTGCCGCCTCGATCAAATCCTTTCCAGCCAGTAGTGCCATAAAAACCAGAACGTGCCGACGGTCACGGCCGCGAAAACCGCCAAGTACCCCAAAGTGACAATCGCCCGAACGATCCACGGCCGCGGTCGAGCCGCCCGGGCTTGCTCTTCGGCTTCCAGCCAATCAAGAACCATCCGCCGTTCAGCAAACGTCGCCGGCGGCCCGTACCCGATTGGATTATTATCAATTTCCCGCCATCCCACCGGTTTCGCCCAGCATCCCACCACCTTCGATACCTCGACCCCCTCACGCTTCGTCCCGGCCCCTTCAACCCCCTGACATGACATCTGGCTCGCCTGGCTATTCAGAGGCTGCGTATGAACGCCCTGTGGATTCTGATAGTACACGGCAAATTTCCTTTCTTGGCCAATGCTCGGTAACAGCCTGTTTTTTGCAAAATTACGTGTGAGGGAGACTCACAACCCCGCCCCCGCCCCCTCTTGTGATTTCACCGGGGTGGCCCCGGCTCGAATCGCCACGCCCGTGACCGAAGGTGGTCCTGGTGTCGACGTAAGTGCTTATCCTCTATGAAGATACGCCAACGGCCTATTGAAATGTGAATGACCACCGTATACCACATACGGTATACATATCAATGGATCACACGCATATTCACGACCTTTGAGGGACGGGAAACTGCTGCTGGTGAAGCTGAGCCTGACGATCGGGGCCACGCCAGCATTGCTGGGCGCCTTGGTGCTTGCCCTCATTCGTGACACGTCACTGGCCATGTCTACATTTCCGTAAAGTCTCTTGCATTTGCTTCCTGGTCTAATACTGGCTTTGCTCATGTCCACCCTTGCCTTGTTCTTGCCGGACAAATTGTCCCTACTTCTTATTTGTCCGTGTGCTGCAACCAGCCGGACAAAAGCGACAAGCTATCTCTCTTACAGAGAGAGAGAGATAGTTGTCCTGTTGTCCTTGGTGCTGGAACACAAACTGTCCGGGTAAAATTGTCCTGTTGTCCGGTTGCTTTTCTTAGAGTGTTGAACTGTCGATAATGGCCCGGTAGCCAGCGATGTTTCGATTGCCTACCGGAACCGTGATTTCCTCAATGAATCGCCGCTCAATTCCTAGCACGATGGCCGCCTTGACGTTGGCGTTTGAAAGCCCCGTTTCGGCACCAATGACGGTCTGGCTCATACCCTTGGGATGAATCGATACCAAGCAGTTCACCACGGCCTTGAGCCGCTTTTCGCCCGTGGCCTTCCGCTTGCCCACTTGCCGGGCCTCCTTGTCCTCTTCACTACGTTCGATCTTCTCAGCGATCGACTGGACGTCGACCTCCCAGCGTCGATCGGGATAGACGCCCTCAAACACCGCCACGGCCTTGCTGCCGCCGTCCCATTCACGGGAGCCGTAAGACACGATCAGGCGGTGAACTCCCGGCTCCTCGCTGTCGTAGGGCTTCTCGCGGCCGATCAGAATCCATTGGCCGGCGTAAGCCGAAAAGCCGGCTTGGGCCAGGTCGATCAGCATGGGGGCCGAACCGCCGAACTTGGCGGCGTCGGAGCTCTTGTTGACGTGATGGATCAGGATCGGCGTGGCGCCGGCGTCGTCACAGGCGGCCTTGACCGCTTCCAGTCGCTCGCCCATCACGAGGATGTTGCCCGATTGCTCTACGTGCAGGCACAGATAGATGGGGTCGATGACAACGAACTCGGCCTCAACGCTCTTGATCGCCGACCGCAAGGCAGCCAGATCACTGCTCGACGACAAGTTGGGCAAGCTGAAGCAGATCGTAAGCCCCTCGACGTCTTCCAGGTTTAGCCCCTTGCTGGCCGCGATCTGCTTGAGTTTGCTCTGAATGAATCGCTTGCCTCCCTCGCCGCTCATAAAGAGCACCTTGGCCTTGCGGCGGCATGGGAACTCCTCCGCGTTCAGAAAGTTGGTGCCCGTGGCGGCCGACATGGCCAAGTCCAGGCCGATGGACGTTTTGAGCGACTTCTCGGGGCCGCCGATCACGCCCGGTTGGCCCGCGATCAATATGTTCTTGATCACGGTATCTTGCTTGAACTTTTCATTGGCGAATTGTTTCATGTCCATTCTTTCAAACCGCTCGGCCGCAATCTTGTCCAACTGCAAGCTGGACGTCAGAGCTTCCAAGTCGACTGGCTTGGCGGCCGGGTCATGGGCCATGCAAATCACTTCGGTGGCCCAGTGCAAGACTCGTCGTTTGGCCGCCATGTCGCGGATCAAGTCTGCGTAATGCTTGGCGTGGGCGGAGTATGGCACACTCTGCATGCACTCGGCCATGAAGGCCACGCCGCCACACGCTTCTAAGTCATTCGCGCCCATTAGCCACTGCCCGAAAAGCGTCGTGTCCTTGACGACTTCCGGTGGTGCATTGCTGGCATGCTCGAAGAGTCGCCCGCAAGCATCGCTATAAAAGTACGATCGATCGAAATAACCCACGCGATCGAGGCAATCCGGGTCGAGCAAAAGGCAACCGATCAGGTTCTTCTCGGCTTCGATGTTGGACGGCGGCATACGGTCGAGTATTTCAGCAGGCATCGCGCCAGTCGGTTTACCGCTGCTTGAACTCGATCGGCGCTGCGGCACGTCGGCGGCGCTGAGCGAAATTGGCCGTCCTTTCGATGACGGCTTCATTATCGGTTGCTCTGGGGCAATCGTGCCTCCGGTTACGACTCTCGGCGCCGGCATCCGTGCTTTCTTTCCGTATTCAAGATTTGACGGCCGATGTACTCGGCCACTTGCGTCCACACGCTGTTGCCTAAGCATCGATAGCGGTCCAACCTATCGGGAACCCCATCAACCATTCGACAAAGTTTGCTGTCGGGACACCACCGAACTCGATCTGGCAATGTGCCACCAGATTCAATCCGGCCGGGCCACAGCCGAATCCGAGACGCTTGTTCCTGGCTTGCTGTTTGAGGTGTGCAGCCACCGAAAATTGCATCCGTTTTGAGTCGCTCGCTTGCGGGATAGGCCACAATGAAAAGTCGATCGCGTTGCTGTGGCGCGCCAAACTGTTTCGCCGATAAAGTATTCCATTCCGCATCGTACCCGCTTGCGGCAAGATCGCAGAGTACGCGGTTAAGCCCCCGAAAAGTGATCGCTGGGACGTTCTCAGCGATAACGTACTTAGGTCGCAATGTGCGAATGATCCTTGCAAACTGGAACCAGAGCCCAGATCGCTTGCCGTCCAATCCCTTTGCCCGGTAGTTGCACGCGCTGATATCCTGGCACGGGAAGCCGCCGCAAATAAGGTCCACGCCCCACTTCGCTTTCCATTGCTGCCCGAGCCACGGCGACTCAATGGGTGGCGGGAACGTCCGAACATCGCGGTGTTTCGTAACGGCCGGCCAGTGCTTTTCCAGTACCTTGTTCGTATAGTCATCCAACTCCACCTGCCACTTGGTTACGAATCCACCCGTGTCCTCAAGTCCTTTTTCGATGCCGCCAATACCGGCGAACAGGCTACCTACGGTTAGCATCCGTGCGTCCTTGTATCGTTAATAATTTCGTGATGGTGATCGTTTGTGGGGTGATACCGGTTCGCCACCGAGTTCGTATCCGTCAAGTGGCACGTTCGTCTTTGTCGTCACCAGCAGGGATTGCTTCGCACGCCTTGGCGGCGACATCCGCCGCGACCAATTCCTCATCGAGAATCCGGTTCATGTCTGTCAGGAACTGTCCAAAGGCTTGACCGGTTTGCGGTTCCAGTATGATGGTGTTCGACGCCTGGTCGCCATTCTCGGTGGTCAAGGTCACATTAAATCCGTCGAAGCGAGCGTACACGCTATCGCCCAAGTATCGTTTTTCGTTAATCATAAGTTCCTTTTCCTTTACGTTAATTGGTCCTTGCCAATCACTGTCAACCTCGCGGTATCGAGAGGGACCGCCGAAAAAACCAAGCGGCCGACACACGCAAACGGGAGCGTAATAACGTGGCGGACCTAAGCGAAGCGATTTCATTTATTCGGTATCCGTCAACATTGCTTCAATTTCCGGCCACCGATCGGCGGCAACATGCTACTTGAACTCAAAGCGAGCTTTGATACCGTCGCGTTCAATCCACACCTCTGCGATCTCTTCGCGGGCGGATTGCCCGAACGCTTGGCGAATCGCTTCGTGAAGGACGGGATCGTTCCATGACAAAAACGACACGGTGCCAATTAGCTCACCGTTGTTGGGAGAAAACTTGATTTCCATTTGATCTTCCTTTCGTTTACTCTTGTTCAGGTTTCGGCACCGGTCGCAGTACCGCAAGTATGTGCCTCATAAAGACAATTACATCGCCTGTCTGCCCCCAATCCAAACGGCACCGCACACGGCGATAGCGAGTCTCTTTGTCGCCGGCGATGCGATAAATGTGCCGGTACAAGCCGGCCTTGGGCGTGGCGGCCTTGGTCTTCGTGCGAACGGCTTCGGGGAATGCTTGTCGCAATTGCCATGTTCGGAGGTTCCGTTTTTCGCCGGCGGTCAACTTGCGTTGCATCCTGGACTTAAAGCAGTTGGGGCAACAGGCTCCATTTTCCATAGGCACCATAGGCGACTTGCAAGTCGAGCATCGCCTAAGCCTGATCTTCTTTCGCTTCACGTTCGCCCTCCGGTTTGGTTCGATCGGTCGCAACGCTGTCCCCGAGCTCCTCCTCTTTTTCCCCGTACTCGGGATGATCCACCCAAAACTGCATAAACGCGAGGTCGATCTTGTCGGCCGTTGCCTCGCCGATACCGGCTATCGAGGTGTGCCACCGCCCGCTGCTGCGCGCGGTCAAGGTGGAGAAATCGCCCATCGTTTTGACACCCGCCTCGCTGAACTTCTCCACCTGTGCGTCGGAAATACCCAGTTCGCTCATAGGCAGTTCGCGCCACTCTTCGTTGAGTTCGTCGCCCATGCCGGGCAGCGTCAATTGCCCCACGCCGTTGCGAATCAGCGACCGCAAGCTGGCGCTGGCGGACTCGAAGTTCTTCTTGGTGGCGGCCGCGTCGGACTTGGCCCGCATGTAGACCATTTCCAGGTCGTACACACCTTTCTCTGCCGCACAGATGGCCTCGTAATGTCTTTGTTCGGACTCGGTACACTGCTGGTCCTCAGTGGCCTCAGTGGCCTCGGTCGTGTCGGCGGTACTCATTGGGTAGGTTCCTTTCGGTTAAATATTAAGTCCGTTACATACGCTGACATATTTCATTAGAAAAGCACCTCCTGCCGGAGCCTCTTCAGCGACATTTCGATATACTCTTCGCTAAGTTCGATGCCGACGTACTTGCGGCCGTTGGCCTGGGCAACCATGCCGGTGGTGCCCGCGCCGTGGAAGGGGTCCAGGACGGTACAAGGTTCGCTGGGGTCGTAGCCAGTATTTGTTTCGGGATCGCAGAACGGGTAGTGGTCGCACGTTGGCTCCCAGCCGGTGGTTGTGGTGGCCGTGATCGGGTTGCCGGACTTTCCTTTCTCTCGACCGTCCCTGTGAATTGTGCCGTGGTCGCCTGCGTAGGTCGCCATACCGTCCGGCATCTTTTGTGTCTTGCCTGTATCAACCCGCTCTGTCACCCGTTTCCATGGCGCCCCGCACTCCGGGCAGCAGCCCTCGTTGCTCGTGCCGGCTAGAATGCACGGCTCTATCAGCTTCGGCGGAAACGTGGCGAAGTGGGCGTCCTTAAACGCTACCGGGTTGACAGTCCACACGGAGCGGCGATTGCGGGTGGCATATTGTTTGTTGTCCATGCCCGCTGCGTTTTGCTCGTATCTGCGGGTACTACCGCCCCGGTTTTGTCCCGCGTAGGTGGCTGGCTCCTTTATGGCCTCCGCGTCATAGAAATACCTCGGCCCCTTGCTCAACAGAAAGATGTACTCGTGCGACTTCGTGCATCTGTCAGTCACGCTCTCGGGCATCGGATTCGGCTTGGCCCAGATAATGTCCTGCCGTAAGTACCACCCGTCAGCTTGCAGGGCGAAGGCTACGTACCACGGGATGCCGCAGAGGTCTTTGTGCTTCAGGGTGTTGCAGTGCGCTCGCGGCGTCTGTTTGTTGTTGCGAGACTGCTTGGGCCACCGCTCCGGGTCCCTTGCCCCACTATTACCAGAGTTGTACGTGTCCCCCAGGTTCAACCAGACAGTACCATCATCCCGCAATACCCGGCGCACGCCCCTGAAAACCTCGACCATGTTGGCGACGTACTCTTCAATGGTTGGCTCAAGGCCGAGTTGCCCGTCGACTCCGTAATCACGCAAGCCCCAATAAGGCGGGCTCGTCACACACGTCTGCATCGACTTCTCCGGCAACAGCGGCAGAATATCCAAGCAACTGTCGTGGTACACCGAACAGTTGCACTCGCAAGGCTGCTTGTCGCATCGGTAGCAGTTGGGTAAGGTCATCATTTTTCTCAATACGTCACTTCCAGGTAGAGCGGCTTGCCCTTGTACTTTTTCACGATGCGCCAGAGCGATTCAGGGATCCGCTTTCCCCTTAAAGGAAGATGTTCGGGCTCCTTGGGGTTTATGTAGCGGGCCCCCTTGCCATAGTTACGCAGGGCAACCCGCAATCGGTCCTTTGTTGGCGTCGTGTGCAGCGACATCGTGATCGTCAGTGTGCCATCAGGAATGTCGAATATGTCGCGAATGGTACTGCCGCATAGTTTCAGAAGCATGCGAGAAGGACACCATGTGCCCAGCCGTGAATACCGCATGTCGCGACTGACTACGAGCATGATTAGTTTCCTTTCATGGGCCGGGAGGTTGACATAGGAATGCCCGGCTCGGCATACCGAGCCTTTCGCCGACCTTCACCGCCCGGCGGATGTTTGTGCGGGTCGATCACGCCGTCCTCATCCGTCCAGTCGTTAAAGACGGCGGCCTTCCTTTCGGCGATCTCTTCTTGCGTGGGACAGTATCCGCTCTTTCCTCCCTTCCCGCCCTGTTTGGCGACCCTCGCGATCTCGGCGGCTTCCAATCGCTTCCGCACCTCGTCGGCCGTCTCGCTGTTGTCGTAGTAGAAAGTGCCCAGGGGGAAGCGCACTTTTTGCTTGCTCATCGTTCCACCTCGAAGCGAAACGCATATCCGGTAACGCCCTTGAGGTCGCGGTCCACAAACTCGTGGGGCACGACCGCTATCGCCCGAAATCCTATCGAGCGGAAAAACAACTGCGCGTCGAGATCCTCTTCCCCGACGATCGTGCGGATCTCCCGCCGCCGCTGTGGCGTGAGTTTTTCTATCAGTTTCTCGATCATGGCCCGCCCCAGCCCGCGCCGCCAGCAGCAGGGATGCACGGCTATGTTCAGCAGTTCGATGCGATTCTTGTACAACTCGTAAACCATGAAGCCCAGCACGTCGCGGCCGTCCTCGATCACCCTGCCGATACAATTCCGCTGACGCAAGCAGCGGATAAACTCCTTTTCCAGCCAGGGGGTGGCGAAACACAACTGCTCGATCTCCAGCACTTCCTCTATGTCGCGGCGGATCATCCAGCGGATATGCGGATAACTCAGCTTCACCGTGGCCGGCCGCGCCAATTTCTTGCATTTCATCTGCTTGCTCCCTCGCTTCAAGTCATCGACGTCTAATCCCTAAACCCTAGATTGCCCGGCGGTGTATCTATGAAAACAGTTCCACCACGCCCTGGCATGGTTCATCTACTTTGGGCAGTGATCCATCCGACATCCACCACGCCCACAATTCTTCCCAGTCGTCAAAGTAGTGGTCGCCAAACCATATACGCCCGTCGCGCTGTAAGCTGCCAGTGCGTTTATTCCACACGTCCTCGAATAGCTTCTTCCACTTGCGCTCGTAGCCGGGCCACCGCTTAAAGTCACGAAGCCGGTTGGCTTTCCTGCTCATTGGACAACCGATACACCCCAGCCGGTCCCACCCCTCATCGTACAGCTTGCAATACGACAGTTTCCGTTCACGAATGAACTCCCACACCATCGCGTCCGGCCACCAGACTATCGGGCATATCGCCCACGCCTTCTGCCGCCGGTTCCACGTCACTGGCTGCCACATTGCAGCACGCCGAGGTGACTCCGCAGCACGAACGCCGATAATGATGGTCGCACCCTTTGGGGCCGCCTTCTCCTTGAACTCTTCGCAACACCAGCGAGCCCGCCGCGTGGGAAAGCCCCGCTTCAGTGCCAAGGTGAAGAAGTTATGCTTCGGCCGCCCCCATACCACGTCGGGGTGCTTGTCGCGAATGAAATACACCAACTCCGGCGGGTCGATGGTCGTCACGTTGTAATGCCACGTCACCGGCACGCCAGCGAGTTTCGCCAGTTCCTTGATAACGATGCTGTCCTTGCCGCCACTGAAACAGCCGTAATAGTCAACACCATCCTTGGGTACGCTCAACCGCAAAAGCGCAATCGCCTCTTCCACATAGGCGTCAAGCGACTCATCAATGCCGGGTATCGTGGTTTGTTTCATCGCCTCGCGATTCCTTAACCTTTAATCCCTAAACAAAAACGACCCGCCGCCTTGCGCGTACGGCAACACGGCGACGGGCCACCGGCGGCAACTCCGACCGCCTACCGCAAAAGGGAAAAGGTAGAAAACCCTTGCGGTTGCATCCGTGCTTCGACGTCCAGTGTCGAAACGATCCTTAGTTCATCGACGGCCGGTACTTCACGGACAAGGGAGCCGTGCTATGGTTCAACCTTTCTTGCAAGTTGAGAATCATTGCTTCCCGCCGCATGACCGCCATTCGTAGCTTTGTGATTATCGTTGTCTGTGTGGCCATCATGGTGGCCATGTCGTTGACCGCGGCATACCGCCTGATGCTGTCCATGTCGACGTCGAACTGCTCAGGCGTGTAGTCGGGATATTCATTCACGTTAGGCATTGGCATCCTCTTTATTTACTGAATGCGACTTCGATATCGGCCTGGCATTTTCGCCAAAACTGATCGAGCAATCGATAGACTCGAATCATGGCCACTCGCCGCGAAAGCTCGGGGGTCGGTGCGTCGATGAAAAACCACGGCACGCCATACTTCACAAACCACGAAGAAGCCGTGTTGAGGATTATCTTCGGTTTCAGTCTCGAACGAGCCGGCGGGTCTTTCAATGTGCGCCAATGGCCGCCTTCAACGAACACGCAAGCGCAATCAAGCTCCGCCATGCGCTGATGCTCGCGCTCGAATCGCTTCCTTCCTTGTCCGCAACTGTTGAAGCAATCCTCCAGCGACTTCCGTTCGATCGCTATGTGGTCTTCAAGACCTATGATTGAATAATCGCCCTGGTCGAGTTTCTTTCGCTCGACGAGCACCTTTAGGGGGCGGTGGAGTTCGCGAGGGCCACCCTGGATGTCCTTGAAGGTCCAGGGCTTTTGCTCGCGAGTGTCCACCGCCACCGTAAAGGGTGACTCGACTACTATGGCATCCGTTACCATCGCAAATAAGTCCGTTTACAGGTCGATGTGATTGGGATCGCCGGTGGATTCGGCCGCCGCGGCCGGCTTGGTCGGTGCGGCCGGCTTGGCCGGTGCGGTAACCGGTGGGAAGTCAGTGGCCGCCTCGGCTGGCGGATCGAAGGGTACAGTGGCCGGCGGCTGTTCAGTCGTCGGCTGTTGTGGCGTCGGCTGCTGGGCCGGTTGCTTGACCGGAGTCGCGGCTTGCTGCGTCGGCTGCTGAGCCGGTTGCTCTTGGCGTTTTTGTTGGGCAACGTAATTCAGCCATAGCTGATTCTTGTTTACCTTCAGCACGTCGGCGTGATCCACTGAATACATGCCGTCCCAGGTGATGTTGGTATACAGCTTGCCGGTGTTCTTGTCGGCCGACTCTTCCAGCACGATCACCAGGAAGCGATCGACGGCCTGGTTGAAGTCCACGTTGCTGACTTGCCCCGGTTTCAGCAACCCGGTGACGATCGCCAGCAGCTTCAGCCGCGGCAAGGCATTTGCGGTAACCGGGAAGAACTCGGTATGCACGAGTCCTTCTTGTTTGGGCGTCGTACCGGCACCCACTTCCATGCGGACGATGATTTTGTCCACCTTTTCATACGAGTCATCCACTTCACGAATGACCACGTGATACTTGCCGGGCAGCGGCGTTTTGTCGTTGCGAGCATCGGCTTCATTGCTGACGTCGCTCGCGTCGAGGGAAATAGCTTCACTCATTTTTCAGTTCCTTCCAAAGATTGGGCAATATGGTTATCAAGCAAATGGGTTTCTAGTTTGACAATGAGTTCATCAGCCTGGGCGGCGTTGAGACCGTCGATGCAGTCGACGCCCCGCTTGGCCAAAATGCTGCTGACGTTGGCCGGCGCAATGCCGGCATGTACAAATAGCTCTTCGATTCGTGAACCTTGCACGGGTGAACAGGGGTCGCTTGTCTTTCCTTCGTGCTTAGTGTCGGCCAACACGATCGAACTCACCGTTGCCGCTGGTGGCTTGCCGACCGGCGGGATATTGGACGCGGGCACGGCAACTGCCTGGGCCATTTCGTCGATCACAGTTTCGCTGGGAGTTACACCCGTGCGGGGAGCCGCCGGCGGTACGGAAGACCTCGTAACTTCCACGCTTATCGCCGGCGGCTGATCTGCAACGGGTCGGCCGGTGTCGTCCAACACCGCTTCGCCGTCGCTCCCCACCTTCAGGTTCATTTCGTCGTGCGTATATACCGTGCCCGTGAACAGGTCGGGGCAATGCCGCCGTGCTCCGCGACTGAGAGCGCGGGCAAAGAGCATGTCGGCCGGGTATCGTTTCCAGTTCAGTTTCCTGGGGCCCATCAAGTCGGCCTTCTTGGCTTCGTCAATAGTGAAGCCGGCTTGACCGATCACAGCCCAAGCCCCCACGGCGTCAAGCTCCAGAAAGTTCAGCAAGCACGACACGTCGGTGGCTTCTAGGATCTGGTAGTTGTACCGTTCTGATTTCTTGATGAGTCCGGCCATCAAACCGGCACTGATGGACGGCTTGTCTTCGATAATATGGATACCCGACATGGCGGCCACTGGGCTGATACCTAGTTCGCGGCCGGCCAGGACTTTGACTATGGCCTGGGCAACGGCCTTCTCTTGATTAGGCGAGCCCTTGAAGTAACCGCTACGGGCAAGTAAAGTCCCCAGGTCGCCCAGGGAAGACTCAGGTTGCAGTATCACCAGTTGTCTGGTTGATTCCAACGGTATCATCGCGTTGGGTTCGGTCGTGTTCATAGCGTTCCTTTTTTCCGTTGACGCCTAGCCGTTCGGCTACGGCAGCCGTGAGTTCCAGATCGGTGCGCAAATAGTTCATGGCAGCCTCTCGCTTGGCCGGCTCGCTGCTGGTGAAGAACTCCCAAAAGAAGGCGCCGCTGACATCCGCGGGCTTCTTCCCCACCTTCAAGGCGCGGGCCAGGTTGTCAAGACTGGTGAACTTTTTGTATTCCCCGCAGCCCCAGACAGTCATGGTGTCGACCAGGCCGCGGTGCCAGTAGCGATTCTCGCTGAGCAAGCCGCTGGGCGGGTGATATCCCAGCAGCCAGGTTCGCCGCATAAGATACGGCAGATCAAAACCGTGGATATTGTGCCCTACGACGATGCCGCCGTTGTCGAGCCGTGCAACAATTAGCTGCCAAAAACTCAAGATCATCGCCCACTCGTCTTCGCGGCAATCGATGTGTATCTTCTTGCCGTTGTATCCGATGGCCGCCACCCGAGACTTGCGTGCCGAGAGGCAGCACTTGTCCTTGAACTTGCGGAACTGATCTTGTTCGGCGATTCGGATAGCAGTCTGCGCCGCCGTGATCGCCGCGTTGTGTTTGTCTTTGCGATCCTGTAGCTTGGCGGCTCGCTTCTCGGGGTCTCTTGTCTGGCCGTACTTCACCGTGCTGTCGTCGAACGGCACGCCGATCAGTTCGTAGTCCTTGATCTTAGTGGGATCGAAAGACGGCATCAGCCGCAAGAGCGATTCGTCGTCCAGCGGCATGGTTTCGATATCAAAAATCAAGGGACTGCATGTACTCTTCATTGGTTTTCCTCCTCAAACTGCCCGTCTGCATACGACGCCAGCCGTTCAAGCATGGCATCATGGTCATCGCCGAGATTATTCCAAAGCGGTATCCAGGTTTCCTCGACCTGCAACGAAGAGCCGTCGTGCCAGCACGGCTGATTAAGAAGCCAGCAGTTATCGTGCGTTGGCGGCTGGTCTTTCATGCAGTCCGGCGGTTGCCGATAGTGTATTTCGATTCCGCCGTGCGCGGGTGACCTGTCCGTGGATGCGGTAATATGCAGATGTACGACACCCTTTACCCCCACGACAGACCACGTATGGACCACGTCGCCATATCGAAAAGTATATTCGTACTTGCATCGGTAACGTCGTAGTGTGTCGCTATTCATTGTTCTTCCTCCACCGTTTTGTGTTTCCTTTATTCATCTGGATCGTAATAGGTTCGTGCCTGACGCGGGCCCTGCCTTGGGCCGGCCGTCCTGTTCATGCAAGCGTCGTGCCCGCGCCCTCATCGTCGCCGGCCGTGGCGGCGGTGTCCTTGTCTCGTTGGGCGAGCTTATCTCGTTGGGCGAGCATGGCGTCCTGCGCGAAGTGCAAGGCGGTGCCGAAGTCCTTTGGATCTTCGGACATAGATCGCGGAAACGCCGGCCCACCGTCTGGTTTACTTGGCATCGGTTCGGTCCTTTGTGTGAGAAAAAGGCGCGGTCGGATTGCTCCGTACCTCGCGTTGCGGGGTAGAGCCACCATCGCAACAATTGCGAGTCGTGCGGGCAGGACTTGAACCTGCGACCTCAAGGTTATGAGCCTTGCGAGCTACCAACTGCTCCACCGCACAATGTAAAAATCCGACGGGCCGATGCGCGAACGTCGCGCGGTGTGTTCGTCTTTCAGCGCTGCCTCCACTTCCATGGTTGCTTGGGAGCGTGTTCAGCGGCCCGCCGGTGAGTGTCATGCTGTCCCTACTGGATGATTTCCACCGCAAATGCTGATTGCATCGGGTCGGCTATAGCCAGGTCGGCGTTGATTACCCTCACAGCCGTGCGAATCTTCTCGACAAGAGCGATGGCACTGCCTTCATCTTTACATGCGCAGATCATCGTGTCATCGTCTCGGTCTCGTCTTGTGCCGCGCAAGTGGAGCATGGTTCCGCACAGGGCGGGATGATCGGTACTCTTAACGCTGAACTTATCCTCCTCCCTTCGGCAATAGAGCGTATTATCGCTGTCTCCTCTCCGCAAACTTTCGTCCTGCTCCACGATCCACGCAACTACGACGTTGCGCACTTGTACCTTTGCAATCTTCAACCTCGCCATAACGAATCCTCCCGTGAGTTGAATTGATTTCCTTGTCCTACCGAATCCCGCCGGTCATCACCGTTGAGCGAATGTCTACCAGCACGGTAGTCGTGGCGTCCGGTTCGCGTTTCGCCACTCGGGCGATTGCATTCACAGATTCGAGCATGCCAGCGACTGTTTGGTTTGTTAGTAGCTTGTCATTGTCTTTGTGTGGAGAAATCAAGTCACCTAACTCAAATGTTCCACTGGGGCAGTCGAACTCGAATACGCCGGTGGTAGCCACACGCATTGGATCGGTATCACCCGAGCGGCTCCGCTGCATAGCTACGCCCAGGAAACGATCCGCGAAACCTTTTTGATGGGCCGCCAATGCCTGTATCTGGTCAATGGGAATTTCCGAGGGCTCAGCAATATCAATCAGCATCGACGCTGGTTTGGCATTGTCGCCGTCCAACCAAAGCATGTCGCCGCACTCGATCGCCGTATCCGCATCGACGGCCGCCACCACGGGGTTGGTGTCCCCGTATCTCCAACGCATCTTGTCGCTCATAACGAATTCTCCTTTGTGAATGAAACAAAACTACGATTCCCCGTACTCCACCAGCGCAACGTCCAGTTCCTCGACAAGCCCCACGTCGACCGAGTACGCCAGCCGCGGCCCCTTCGGCGCGGTGCGACAATGGGCGATGATTGTCCGCGCGGCTGCCAGCACGTCGGCCAAAAGTTCTTGCGGCGTCTTGGGTATCTCTTCCGTCTTCGCTATTGCCGTGGCCATCGTACGTCTCGGTTTGCGGTGTGTGAAGCATTTGAGTTCCCTTGCGTTTCGGCTGATTGTAAGGACCGGATTTCAAAGTTTCGGGCGCAATAACGCCTAACCCGCGAGCGCCCTGGCAATGACCCGGGAAAGACCCTGGGATAGAAAAAGTTTTGCGTTATCAAGTGGCGCGTGTTTTCCGGATTTCCAGAATGCGGGCCTGATTCAGGCCGCCGAGAATTGGCGAGGTATACCGTCGCTACCCATTAGTGGAGCGCCACCTAAAGCGCCACTAGAAGCGCGATTCTTCCGGCAGAATGGGAGCGAAACGCGCGCAAGAAAGATGTCGTGACCCGGCTATGACCGGGGTGCGACCTGGGCGTAGACCGTAACGGGGTGATTCGAAATCAGGTGCCGGGTAACCGGTTGAGGGTTCGAGTCCCTTGCCCTCCGCTTGCTAAGCTCTTTGACAATTAGGACTTACGTTTTCCTTCCCTGTACGTCTTTATTGGGGTTCAGGTGGTTGATCTTGGGGAGCGCCACCAGAAGCGCCACTTAATTCGTGCGCCCATAGCTTCTCCATAAGTTGCTCGGCGTCCTTCGTATGATAGTAGTCCATGGTGGTGCCAATGCTGGCGTGGCGCATCCATTTCTGCATTTCCGCAATGGTGAGACGGCCATCCATATTGCAACAGAACGAACGCCGTAGATCGTGGGCAGTGGCACACTTGCGGGTCTGAGGATCGACCAGAACACCCGCCTTTGTGCCTAACTTGGAGATTATCCGGCCAATAGTGGAGGCGGCCATTTGCTGCTTACCACGCCCTTTCAACCGGAATACGCAACCTTGTCGGTCACCGTTAGGGGTCTCAGCGCAAAGCGTCCAGAACTCGGGAGTAATAGGCTGGACAACATCGCGCCGCCCCTTGTGGCTCCGTTGCATCATGCGAATTACCGGCAGGCGGCTGGACGTGTCCAGGTGGATGTCCTCTTTGGTGTCCCACGACAGGCGCCGAAGCTCATCAAGGCGAAGCCCGGACAGGTACAGCCCGTGAAGAAATCGCTCGATTTGAGCGGCGTCCTTGGGTCGCACCTTCGGGATGTTCATCACCATTCGGTCGAACTCTTCACCGCGGACTTCCCGACCTCGGGCCTTGCGTCCCTTGGGGATTGGCACTTTGGGGGCTTGCGGAATCAAGCCCGTGGCGGCTGCCCAATTCAAGGCAACCCGCAACTGCCGAGAGTAGATGCCGATCGTGGTTTCTGAGATACCCGTCTCCCGCAGCTTGAACTGCCAATGGGCAACCATGGCCGCATCGAACTGCTGTAACGTCTTGGGCGCCACGAGATTGTTGACGTGATCTTTGGTGAGGCTCCACAGTTCCGATGTGCTGTCTGACTTGTGGGCGATGTGCATCAGTTCATGTTGACGGCAAAACTCGTCCCACTTCAACGTCCCGGGCGCGTGGCCCTCGATCAGCTTCAAAGCAAGCTCACCGGCCGCCAAGAGCGCCTTGACTTTGTGTTTTTGCTTGGTGCTTTGCTCGCGTGGTTCGCCCGTCGCCGGATCGTCCCAGCGGGCAATGTAGTACGGCCGGCGGCTTGGCCTGACCAACCGCATGTTTAGCGCGTCCATGGCGGCCTGGACGGATTTACGCACCATCGTCGACTTCCTCCCCGTTTAAGAGTTTGACGTACTTTTCCCAGCCCGGTCGAGTGCGACTACGGGCACGATTGCTTATCCACAGATTCAGGTCTGCCCCCAGGAAGTTGATGCTGGACCCGACATTCGTGAACGGGCAGCCGTGGACTAGCTCAACCTCCTTGGACTCACATTGGGGGCATACGGTAGCAAACCCGAACTCCGCATCACACGACCGGCAAATGACTTGCGGCTTTTTCGTGCGGGAATCCGTGGGGTGTATAATGGTCTTTTTCACCCAATCCTTCGTATTTCCGTAAATTTGGGCGATTTGGTCTATGGAATACGACTTGTCGTCCTCAAACAGGCAATGTCTCGTGGCAACGGCCATGTGAAAAATCTCCATTCAATACTTGACAGCCGTACACGATACCATACAATCCACAGGTACTGAGTGTGTACCCGTTACGCACGGGTCGCGAGCGGCCCTTTCAGGAATGCTGTTGAGTGATGTTTTCCAAAGCCACACTCTTCAGCGACAAACCAATTTCGGGGAGGGTCGCTTTTTTCGATCCTTCCCGTTTTTTCATTTAGCTACTATTCATTGGCGACCTCCTGGCCCTCTGGCCGGCAGAAGCGCGGACTCTCCGCGGCGGAAACTCTGGGAAACGTAAGAAGCGGCGCAGTCTGCGCCGATAGAAAACATCCGTGAAGTGCGTCCGTGCATGGGTAATCTCCATGTTCCGGGCTTTGCGGACTACTCGAACGTGTTGATGCACGATCGAGGCCCCAGGGGGGCTTGTCCGCTCTGGGGTTTTTTTGTGCGCGTAAAATATGGGCCATCGGTTTGGGATTGTCAACCCCAGCCCTGGGGAATTCTCTGATACGCAGAAACATCGCGAATTGTGCGAAAAAAAGAGTGCAACGTAGAGGTTGCAAAAAGACGCTTCCCCGCAATCGGACTTTTGGCGAGGGGCAACACTTGACGACCGACCGACGCCGCCGGTAGGCTGATGGGCGTTTGGGAACCACGCGCCTTGCAGATTGGGAGGGGTGGTATGGCGTTCGATCCGTACTATGAGTGGCTGGGGATTTCGCTGGGAGAACAACCTCCGAATCACTACCGGTTGCTAGGTGTCAATCTCTTCGAGCCGTCGGGCGATGTGATCTCCAACGCCGCCGACCAGCGAATGACCTTCCTACAAGCCAAGCGGCACGGACAAAACGGCATGGATGTCGAGCGGCTCTTGAATGAGGTATCCGCCGCCCGGGTGTGTCTGCTGAACCCCGACAACAAAACCACCTACGACCAGCATCTTCGCAATACCAACACATTCACCCCGCCATTGCCACGGAAAATCTCACCGGAACAAGTGAAGCAAGAGAAGCAACGGGCACGGCCGGAAGTCGTGATCGAGGCAGAGCTGATCCCTGAGGAATACGAACAAACCCGGCAGCGAATGGCACAACCAGCCCAGCCGCAACGCCGCGACACAATGTTCTGTCAACATTGCGGAAAAGAAATTTCCAAACGTGCGGCTATCTGCATGGGATGCGGGGTGCCGACACCGAACTTTCACCAGCAACCTCCGCAACAGCCACCGATACGACAAAGCGAAGTCGCCGGCTCCACAGTGGCATGTGGATATTTCCTGGCACTACTTCAGCCGGCCTTTGGCGTCGTCGCCGCCGTGTATATGATCAACAAAAAGGAAGCCGGCCACGGCGTTGGCATGCTTGTGCTATCCGGCTTCTCTTTTCTGTTCTTCTGGCTGCCGATCATGGTGAGTATCCTGGGAGTTTAGGCAACCTTACCCCCTCAACCGTGCCCTTTTCAATTAGTTTCGATATTCCGAGCGGTTTCTGCGATTTTACCCGTTGACGGGTATCTGATATGGTGTAGAATCAGGGCGGAGTGAGGGAGAAAACAATCACCCAACCACGAGAAGCAAGGAGCACAAACCATGTTTAGACGACTGAAGACAATCGCGTGGGATGCCCTGCTGTGGTGTTGCCATCGTGTGGAAGATCGCGACACGCGGCGCTGGTATGCTGCCGCCAAGGCTCGGGGGTCGTTTGACGACCGCCAGCCAACCCCCGTAGACACGCTCGATGACGCATTTGCATTCATCCGTCGCCAGGTCGAAGAAGCGAATAGTAATAGCGAAGGCTCGCAAATACAGTCAGTCCGATACAGATGCCAGGTCGACGAGCTAGTGGAGGAAAACAGACAACTGAAACTACAACTCGCCGCCGCACAATAACTACCACCCCAACCACGAGGAGACCGAATGGCCCTATCAAAAAACCTCATCCGCCTGCGGCTGCGGGCCAAGCTCACGCAAGTCGAATTGGCCAAGGCGGCGGGCATCACTCAACAGACGGTCTCGCGGCTCGAAAGCGGCGAAGCTAAAGAACCGATCTACGCCACGGTGCGCGCCCTGGCCACCGTGCTGGGCGTATCGTCCGACGAGTTGGCCAAGTAACATCAAGAAAGGGAAAGAGAAAACCATGGTGTTGTCGATTGATGAACATGCGGCGCTAGCGGCCATCGGTAACACGCCGACGGAAACGCTGCGGGACTGGCTACGTCCATGCGCAATAACCGCCTTGCACTCACTACCAAAGTGGAGTAAAGGCCACCTTATCGCCAGCGTTTTTTATTATTACCAAAAAAGCATGATTGTTTTGCCTTACGAACAAGTCCAGGAACAGGAAGGAAAAGACAATGAAACTACCTAAAGACTATCTCGGCGACTTCGTGTACGCGGAATTTGATGGCTCCTGTATCACACTCACCACCGAGAACGACGGATCGGGTAATTCGTCAAACATAATCGCCCTAGAACCGCACGTTCTCGCCGCGTTGATCCGCTTCGATAAGCGGGCTCGGGAAGTCATACAGCAATACCTAGACAGCAATAAGAAGGGAAAGACCCATGAAACTCAAGACCGCGATCAAGAAATTCCTGGTCAGCAAGGAAGCGGCCACTCGCAATGAAGAGCTTTCGCCGCGGACGCTGGCCGACTACCGGCAGACTTGCGACCGCATGCAAATCACGCTAGGCGACCCGCGCATGGAATCGCTTCGCCCGACGGATTTTGAGCAGCTACGAGCGGCCATGGCCCAAGGCCGATCGCCCAACACGCTCAAGGCCGACGTGACTCGTGCCAAGGTTTTCTTCAAATGGGCCTACGATTCGGAACTGACCAATCAGCCGGCCCGTTTTGGGCAGTCCTTCAAGAGCCCCAGCCGCAAAGTGATGCGCAAGCACCGCAACGGTATTGGCCCGAAACTCTTCACAGCCGAAGAGGTTCGCGACATGATCGAAGCCGCCAACGTGCCTCTGCGGGCCATGATCCTTCTTGGGATCAACGGCGGCCTGGGCAACACCGACGTGGCCAGTGTGCCCATGACGGCCATCGAGCCGTGCGTCGACATGGACGTGGCGGCGTGGCTGAACTTCCCCCGGCCGAAAACTGGGGTTGCCCGCCGAATCCCCCTATGGTACGAAACGCTCGACGCCATCACCGCCGCTATCGATCAACGGCCGTTGCCGGCTGACCCGGCCGACGAGGGGTTGCTATTCCTGAGCCGGCGGGGAACGTCGTGGCGGCCGGTCAGCAACTACAATCCAGTGGCCATGGCTTTTGGCCGCTTGAAGCTGGGAGCCGCACGTCAGAAGCCCGCACACGGCTTCTACACGCTTCGCCGCTGCTTCCAGACCATCGGCGACGGGGCGAACGATGCGCTCGCTACGCGGGCCATCATGGGCCATGCTGAGGATGCCAGCGATATGTCGGCCGTGTACCGGCAAGAGATCTCTGACGATCGGCTCCGTGTCGTGGGCGATTACATTCACAATTGGCTTTTTGATAAGGAGGATGAGTAATGAGGTGCTTACCTATCTTGACAGTGGTGATTGCCATCGTCATCGTGGCTGGCTGCAATCAGCCGCCGGATTACAAAACGGCTCGCAAGGAATACGCCTTCGAGCTAACTAAGCTAGAAATTATGAAGGAATACAAAGCCGAAAACGAAAGGCTTTACCGTGTGCAGCTTTGGAAGATCACAAACGGACGAAGAGTAAACGACATTGTAATAAACACCGCCGCCACCAAGGCCGAAAAAATCACAATGGCCAAAGCCGACTACAAAAAAAGAAAGGCATTTTTGGCTTCACAAATCACGGAACAAGAATTAAAAGTCAAGACATTCAAGGCCGCCATGGAAGCGGCCAAGCTAAGTGAAGAATGAATCACTCGAAACGCTCGATCATAATCACAACTTTCCAGGGCGGCCGAGTGTCGTCTTCGTTGCCCGCGGCCACGTTTGCTTCCCTTACGGTGGCCGTCTCGAAATCGGTGTTGTCCAAATTAGTTACGTTCGTGCCGGCAGCGACGTTGTCGAACACGTTCACCGCACCCGTACCACTCACACCGCCGGTGTCCCCTGCATCGTCTTCATCTATATCACCGCCGGCATTCCTGGCTTTGGGGAAGAGGCCGCTAAAGTCCTCGGTGGCGCCGCCGTCGCATTCACGCCAGCCAGGACGAATGTTCCCAGCGGCTTGCACCATGCGATAGTCGCCGATCTTCGAGCCGTCAGTGTAAGCCGTCACGCACACCAGCACGCCATCATCGGCCACTCGGGCGCCGATCACCTGATCCTCAAACACAACCGGATCACAGTCATCGATTCGCGGCAAGTAGATGTTCACTGCCGTCATGGTTCGTTCGTTGCTGCCGTCGCGATCGCATAGCTTGCCTTTCACGTAGTTGTCGCCGCCATTGGCAACCCAACCCGTGGCATCGGCAATGAACCAGTAAACGTCCGCGGCCGGCAAGCGGATCACCCAGCCCGTGTTGGCGGCTGGACCCGTGCCCACGCACAAAAAACCGGGAGCCCCCGCAGTCAACGACCACGAGCCCACAGCCGGCCCGCACATTTGCCCAGCAGTAGCGTCAGTCAGGGCGGCAACTGGTCGCTCGGCGGCCATGGAGCATACTCCTGCATCAGCAGCGGCCACGGCATAAGGGCCGTTGACAACTACCAGCCTGGGCGGCGAGGCGGCCGTGAATTTCTGCGTGCTCAGCGTCAACCGCCCGCGAATGGTGGTTGTGCCAGTGACCTCCATGGCCGCAAAGGGAGCCACGTCCACGGCGGGAATGAAGGGAATCCAAGCCAGCTTGGCAAGTTCTTGGCTCATCGTAACGTGACCCGTATGGATGTAAAGCCACCGTTGGGAGCAGTGACTTGCTTGGTGTAACTGTGCGGACGACGATGATCGTCACGCTGCTCTTCCAGTTGTCGCCGCTGTTTATAATCCGGCGTGTATTCCAATTGCTCAGCGTTGTGGCTAACGCGCGTAGTCATGCCCCGCGCTGAGAGGGAAACCGTCAACTGCCCCACAGCCCCATCAAGCTCGATGATTCGCAATCCGGTATACAAAACGGTTTGTGGAGTTTCCAGGCGATACTCGGCTATGGCGGCATCAATGTAATAATCGCAAGCGGTGTCCACCACTTCCTTGTTGATCGGTTCGCCGTCGACCACTGCCAAGGTCAGTTTTTCGTGATGCAGATACAATGTAGGTGTGCCGAATCTGCCCCCCGTGTCGCGCGAGCGCACGTAACGCTGAATAGCATGGTTGTCAGGATCGCGCACGGAGAACGACGTTTTTACATACAACTCAGCGGCGGCCGTTTCCAGAAAATCGCCATCACTGACGTTTTTGTACATGGGTCTGGAAAAACTCACCACTCCCGTAGATGAATTGAGGCTATACGAAATCTCCTCACGATCGACTATGGTTGTTAAGGCCGTGTTGTCGTAGCTTGTGCCGCCTTCATCGAAAAACACACCCACGGCGACGGCCGGCAGGTCGGTCTTGAAACCGCGGCCGTCTGTGATGGAAGCCTTTTCGACTTGCTTGCGATAGATGATTATATGATCGAGGTCTGGAATCTCGCGGAACTCATTCTTTCTTGGTGGCCAAGGCATCTTCACACGATACCAGCGGAAGACAGTTTTTCGCGCCCGCCGCCAGTCGGCTTCCGAAGATTGCAAGGCCACGTTGTAAAATTCGCCATCCTCGCAAAATTCATAATTCCAACCTTTGGCCGGCTTGTAGGAAAGCTCATCGATAGGCACGATGATTTCCTTGCCCTTCTCCATGTCCAGGCCCACGGCTTCCAGCGGCAAGTAATCCTGAAAGCGAGTAGGACCGCATACCACGGCGATCTTGTCCGGCATTTCCGGCGGATCGACAGTCAGGGAATTTTCCAGTACGTCATTGTCGATCGGTAAAGACTTTCCAACGCCAGCCCGCCTGATGCGCACGCGGTTGTCGAAGCCCAACACCACGCGACACCCCAACTGATCGCACAGACTGGCCAAGGCTTCCATGGGCACGTCATAATCCCAATCGATTTTAGGGTTGGACTCATTGGGTATTTCGCTCACGTCGTAACCCTGCTCACCGATGGCGTCCAAGCAAAACTTGGCAAGCTCTTGCGGCTGTTCGTCCATGTCCTTGACGAGTTCGCCGTCATCGCTCTGGCTGTTGTACGATCCGCTAATCGCACCTAGCGACCAGCGCCAGCGGCGATCCCAAATGCTCAGTCGCCAAACTTGTCCTTGGTTGTTTCTCTGCAAGCTACCGCTATCGATTTTGCAGCCGGGAAACTCTAACACGCGATCGCCATAGAAGAAGCGCAGTGTGCCGCCCTCGCTGATAACGTGATCCTGGGGGGCGATTGTCAAGGTAGCTACCGAGGGGGAAATACCGTTGACGAAGGAAAACTGCGCTTCGACAATCTGCTCGATGCCCGGGAATGTGCAATGGCCTTGAAGCATAATCAGGAAACCGCGCTAAATGCTATGTTCTTGTTGGCCGGCTTCTCAATCGTCACTTGATCGCGCCGGCATTGATTCAAGTCGAAGTCGCCGTCTTCGGTAACCACGTCATAAGGGTCGCGGTACACGGCATCCTTGTAAAGTTCCACCGCGTTGGTGATCGTCTTAGCTGTGAGGCTTTGCGAATGATCGTATTCGCCCACCAATATCAGCGTGGTAAAAATGCCGCTGCTGGAATCTTGCAAGCGACCGTGAATGGTGGCGGTGGTGATGGTGGCTGAACCGCCCACATTGGCTTCGCCGGCGTACTGAGTGAACGTCGTCAAGTTGGATTCCACTTGCAACTGCCCGCCCGACTGAGTTATGGCCGCCAGAGTGACACCGCTGCCCAGTACCACATAAGCATCACTCAATACACGGCCGACATGACCCAGCTTCAAGCCGCCGGATAAGTTGGTCGTTTCGCCGCCGAAGAAAGCTACCCCTACGTCACCCCGCAACACGGCCAGTTGATTGCTGGCGCTGCTACCCTTCAGCAGCACGCAAGGAATGCCCGCCTCCGCGCGGTTGCCCTTGCCTCGCACCGTCACGTCGACGTCATCACTACCGAAGTCGAGCTTGACGCGCCCGCTGCCGGTGCCCTCGCCCTCGCCGATCTCCACAGTGGTGGCGCCCATCTTCAAATAGGTATCACGATATTCGACGTAGGAATTGTTAGTCCCCGCGTCGATGTTGGTCCGTGGCAAGCCGATGTTACCGGTATACGATTGCTTGATTGTCAAGCTGGTAGCGTCCACGGCAGACAGATCGAGGCCATACAGACAATCGACGTCGGAGTTCTCGAAGATAACGGTATCGGTTTCATCGACCGGCAGGGCGCCAGTGGAGTAGTTTGCCAGCGTGTCCGCACAATTCGGTCCACTGTTGGCCGTGACACTGCCTACCGCCCCCATGGCGCCGTTGCCGGAAGTGGTTGCTGAAATTGTCCAGGTAACCGGCTTGCCGGCCGTATCGGCCGTGCCTTGCAAAGCCGTATTGGTATAGTTTGCCCAGGTGATTTCAGCAAACTCAGGAATCACCGACGCATTCAAGGCCGCTGCTAAGCTAATGAGGATCAGTCCAAAACTTTCGTCAGCAACGACCAGCGCGTAGGTAACCGCCTTCCCGTTAATCGTGACCGTAATCGTGTCGCCGAAGTCATAGCCGGTCGAGTGAGCGCCATCGTTACCGGCGATATCTGAGCGGTCGACTTGCGCGATCGCCGGAGCGCCGCCTTGCCAGATTACAGTAGCCATGTCAAAACTCCCTTAATTGATTAGTTTCACTCGCGGGCGGCCGTACACGGGCCCATCGAACTCCATGGTGTACGACCACTTGATGGTTCGCTGGCCGCTGTTGTCGGCCGGCACAACATGTTCGACGTCGCGTAGCTCTTCATGTTCTTGTCCCGGCCACAAGGGCGACGGGATGCTGGGATAATTATGCACCGCGCTGGCAGAACCACGCTGTACGGCGATCACCGTCGAGCTTTGCGAAAACAATTGTTGCTGTGGTGATCCGGTAAGCGGTTGCAAAAATCCCCACACGGGCCCGCCTGTACCGCGGATGGAAACTGATTCCGCCCAAGAAATCAAGCTGCCGGTGGCGATCGAATAAGAACCCTCCAGGCTCATGGTGTAGGTGCGAAAAGTAGAATACTCAGCTCCTTTGCCGATGGGGAAACTTGGCTGTTGTATCACGGCCACGCCGCTTTCGGTCTGCGAAGTACGCATGACATGCGACGTAAGGTTACCGGCGTCATCGTAGAAACCGAGGTCTCTTCCTTGCAACTTGTAGGCGGCAATCAAGGCGTTGAGGGCCACGGTCATGGCGGCCTGGTTGGCGGCCGGCGTACCCTGATCGGCAATCTGCAAGCGGCCCATGATATTCCATCGCTCGCGAATCGCGTAGGCGATACCGTTGGGCGTCATGGCCGTTTGGCGGGTGATGCCGGTCAACGTGCATTCGCCGGCGGCATGCTGGTAATTACCGTATTTCAGATACATTATTGAGAGGCTCTGTATGCCTTGTCCTGTATGCGCATTTGTTGTATCTCGCCAGCCAAGCCCTGTTGCGATTTCACTTGCTCGTTAGCTACCTTCATGCCTTCAATCACTAACTTCTTGAGTGTTTCCGCAAGCTCCACGCCGGCCTGCTCAAAATCCTTTTCCATGTTGGCAAGTTCTTCGCTAAGCTTTTTGGCCTTGCCGCCGGCGGTACTGGTGATGGTTTCCTGCCCGGCAATGACTTGCTTGTAATCCGCTCCGTAAGTGGCCGCGTAGTCGACATTGCTGCCGGTGACCGCCAGGCGTTGCTGCCTGATCTGCTCGCGAATAGCACCGTCGCCGGAAGCATATTGCTCAGCGATCCGTCGTTGTGCTTCATTGGCCCGTCCCCCGGCCACGGCCTGCGCTGAACGAATGGCCCGCGCACGCTCCAAAGCATTGGCACCACCGAAGCGCTCGGCCCCGCTGGCCGATTCGTCTTTCATCTTTTGAAGGTGCTGGTCTTCAATTTCGTGTTGCCGCTGCAATAACGAAAGCTCTTCTTGAATACCACGAATCTTGACCCGCGATTTGCGCTGAGCAATAGCAAGGGCTTCTCGTTCCTTTTCCGTGACACGATCCAGACCAAAAAGTATTCTCGTCTGCGCTTCCTGCATCTTGATGGAATTGTCGTCGCCTTCACTGACAAGACTGTCACGGTTGGCTCTGGCAGTCGTCAAGAAGGCCTGGGCATTTTCCAATGTGTGCCCGCCGGCAAAATAATCAGACTGGGCAAGCTGAATTACATCTTGCGATTGGCTAGCATCCCGTTGCCAATCCGCTATCTTCCTGGCATCCTCCCTGGATTTTCTTTGCCTCTTCTCCGCGTAGGCATAGCTGCCCGTAGGGTCTTGCTTCTCCTCATTCCCTACAGCCTTATAAACCCAGTGCGTGAAAATCTCCATGGCGCGGACTTCAGCACTGGCAATCTTATCAGTCAGGGAACCATAATCGGCCCCGCCGCCAATGCCGTATTTACCAGCTTGACCACCGGCATCCCAAGCCGACACGGCACCGAAGGCAGTGCCGCCGATAGCTCCCACCCAGGCCGCCGCCGGTGCTATCGTGGACGCTAGGCCGGCGGCCGAGGTGTGCGCGAGTTTCCCGCCAGCCATACCGCCAACCGCGCTGCCCACGCCACCAGCTACGGCACCGTCACCAGCCACCTTACTGCCGCCGACAACCGCCTGGGCCCCACCGGTCAACTTGCCGATCGTGCCCAACGCCGACTGCGCCGCGGAAGCCGCCCGAACCGATTGCGTATAAGCACCCCAGGCCCGCGAAGCGCGCGTGATGACATCATAAGCCCCTTTGAAGGTGTCGAAATAAGCCTGGGCCTTGACCAGCCCGCGGATCAGCTTACCGGTATTCTCTTCAGAAGCCAGGCCCATCAAGGCCAAACCACGAGTAAGCTTCAAGGCGCCCTCGAACATCTTGTCGAAGTGACCGACGATCACACCGCTGGTTTGCGCCACGATCCGCGATTGTTTTTCGTATTCGCGGGTAGCAGCCGAAAGGGCCTTGCGTTGTTCCTCGGTGGTCCGCTGCACTTGTCGCGACATATCGCCGGCGCCGCGCTTGACTTGCTCCTGGGCCTCGGTCACGCCTTTGGTCAAGTCACGCAAGGCCATGCCGGCAGCGGCCCGGTCGGTGTCCAAGACCAACCGAATCACAACCTCGCGTTCGCTACCACCGGTGCTCATTGTTTCTCCAGCAGTTTGATAATGTGTCGTTGCTGTCCGTGGCGATGGCCGTCAAGCACCAAATGAATAATGCCGAAATTATGCCGCATGATCGGATCGCAAACCTCGCCGCCGCTGCCCTGATGCTCGTGAAACAACATGTAGGTCTGCCAGTTCCGATTACTCAGTGTGTGTTGTTTGCCAATCCGTGGACTGGCTTTGACTTGACCGTAGCATTTACTACACGACTGGCAGGAAGGGCGAACGTGTTTGGGCCGGGGGCCGGCATGTTCTTGTTTTTCTCCCGTGTGTACGTCGTAAAACCATTTGCAGCATTCATCGCAATCCAGCCAGGCAATGTGGGGCGCCGTCAAAATCAGACTTAGCCCCCGTCGGAGTTTTTTTCCGCATCCTCTTCCCGCACTTCACCGATAGCTTTCGGCTGCGAAGCCGTGGTGAACTGCAAATCGGCTTCGCGGGTCTTGGCTGACTCTTCCCACTTAGGGTCGATGTCGGAAGCACCGGTGCCCAGCATGATGCCCCACATACGGTAGAACAGTTGCGGACGAATCCGCCTCATCACGTCCACACTGACGGGTACGATTTCACCGCGAGCGTCCTTCACGTCCCATTCTGTGATATGCTCGGCCATCAAGTCCGACGATTTGATGTCGGCCGCCTCGGCAGTCATCTTGTCAAAGGACCGCAATACAGCAGAGCGGTTCTCTACCAGCATGGGCCGGTAACTGAAACGAAGTTCGCCGTGCATGCCCAGTGAAAGTTGGATATACGCCTTCTCCGTATAACCATCGTCGGGAATGAAGTTGAGCGTGCCGGAAATGTTTTCCATCTGAAAGGTTCCTTCGGTTGTGTAACGGAATCGGAAACGAAATGTTACGTCACGACACACTGAATGTCTTCAGTCGTGCCGGCAACAAAGCCGAACTGTCGCGAAATGTGATTGCAAATCAGCTTCATGGCGCCGCGATCAATCAGAGGCGGCGATTCGGTCGGCACCTGTAAGCGGCCAAAACTATACGTGCGAGTGTTACTGCTCGCGTCGGTTATTGCCAACGAGCCGGCAGCGCCGCCTATGGCTTGACCGAAAAGTGGAGAGCTATTGGTCGACCAACTGTGTACGGTACGCAAGCTGACCGTGCGATCGCCTTCAGGAATGTCGGTAACCGTCAGGGCGTTTTGGAAACGGTCGGTAATCATGTGGTGATCGATCACCATTTCAAACTCTTCCACTTCGCGCGCTGCCGCAGCCAGGGTAAAAACAGAACTGGCGAAAGTAAAAACGGGCGTATCTTCTGGCGCGGACGGCCGGTCGCCAGTCGCCGCCGCCGTTTTACCTACGATGTCGCACACCAGCCGCAACAGGCCGCCTTGTAATCCGCTGTAGGAAGCACGAACGATTTTGCAACCAGTGTAGGTGTATACATCGTTGCCGCGATCGATCACGATGGGAAAATCACCCAATGTTTCATCGACCAGAAAAGTCCCCGCGGGAGACTCAGCGCCGATAATAAACGCTTCCAACACGTCCAGATCGGCACTGGTGGGATTGAGGATCAGTTGGCCGGAGACTGCATACGGCCCCTCAACTACGTCCACTGAATTGCGGGAGCGAACGCCGCGCGTGCCCTCGCGCTCCAGATGAGTACCGTGCTTACCGACGCTACAAAAGCCCATCATATCGGTGCCGTTGATGGAAAAGGTCTGGCGATTGCCCATGTAAGGAACGGTCATATCTATTCTCCCTATGGCCGCGTTTCGCGGCTGGTAAACTTCAATAACAAGGCGGCGGCGTAAACATTCTTTGCCCAACCGGCCGGCAGCACGGCATCGCCGGGTTGCACCTGGCAGTTGTAAACGCTGGACACGCCGCTGAGTGGTTTCTGATTAAAGGCTTTTTCGACTTGCTGCCGCCACAAAAGGTATTTGTCGTGATTGACTTGCAAGGTCCGCTCTTGATTGTCGCTGTCGAGTAGAGTTACCGTTATGTTGTAAATGTAGTCGTCTTGCAGGTTACTGCCCTGGCCGGCCGGAATGGCATCACGACCGGTCGTTATCAATACGCCCGGATAACTAAGCGCGGCGTCGTCTTCGATCCGCCGCTTCAGCGACAACTTCACTATCAACACCGACTCGCTGGGCATGTCGGCCAAACCCAAGGCACGAATTACCGTCTGCACTGCTTCTGCGATCTGGAAATAGGTGCTCGACGCCGTGCTGGCCTTGCCCAGCCGCCAGTGTTTTAGGTGCCAATGTCCCATTAGGAAAAAACCTCATCGAACTGCTCGAAAACGTAATCGATCAGCACGCCATCGCACTTGTCCATGTTCTCTTGTGAAATGCCCATGAAGGGGCGGGGCAGGATTCCCGGGGGCGGATCGCCGTCTTGATGCCGGCCGGCACCGGCGATCGAGCCACCGCCGCCGTCCTTGTTCACACCCAAGATGATGCTTCTGCCGTCTTCGATGCGATCCACGCTGGCAGCCCCGCCCTCGCCGATAGCCGCGCGGTACAAATCGCCCGTCTCGATCAGCAGCGGATGTTTTGGGCCCGGGTCTTTGCGCGGCGGCCAGTGCTGCATGGAAGAGGAAGCGGCTGCGAGAAAGTTTTCTTCTATGCCGCCTAAGAGAATCGTTCGGCACTGCTCCAGCACGGGCGTCCAGTCGTCGCCGAAAAACACCGCCAGCGCGTTGAACTTTTCAACAAACTCATCAGCCATCAATTGCCGTTACATAGCTCTCGACGGCACATGCACCGCCACCTCGTACTCAGAGTAAGCCCTTGCACTGACAACACGCGCCAAACCACGCTGTCGCCGTCAGTGATCGTTGCTCCTCCAGTCGGCACGAGCGTGGTAGTGTTGGCCTGAATGTTCCAGGCCAGATCGTCGGAGTCCAGGCCCACGGAGCCGCCGGCTTGAACTTCCATGTATGTCGCCGCCCGCCGAAAGGCCGATACCGAACTGTCAGAAACGCCGCCCACACTGAGCGTAATCGTTTCCAGGTTGTCAACGTCAGCCATGTCGTCGGCGATATCGGTAGCAAGCGTCATCGCATTTCCGTGTGTAGCTCAAAGGGCCCCTGGGCTGCCTGGATCAACTTATCGATCTCGCCGACTTCCGCCAGCAACGAGCGGCGGTAGGCGTTGTGGTCGACGCTCTGCCCGTCGATCGAATACGACAGCTTGGGCGAAGCGCTGACCGCGGCGATCTTGGCCAGCAAGGAACTCTTGGCGGCTCGTAGGTTTTCGGCGTCAGTGGCCATTGGCGGAAGTTATCCTTGTGCCGAGGGAACCGGAGCCGACGCGGGGGCCGCCGGCCTGGCCGGCTTGGCTGCCACGGGAGCGGCGACCGGCGGCTTGCCGTCCGTTTCTATCGTTCCATCGCCTTGCAGTTGCGCGGGCGGTGGTAAAACCGGAGCCGGGGAAGCTGCAACGGGAGGAGCCGGTTCGGCGGCCGGCTCTGCGGTGGTCTTGTTGGCTTCCCCAGGCTCCGTGATCTGATTGCCCTCGTCATCCAGGGGCGGCTTGCCCGACACCTTGCGAAACTCGTTGCGGCGACG
>SDBV01000632.1_pt1 | contig 51164 bp, 45 predicted proteins | sample 2277081 | NCBI WGS metagenome assembly SDBV01 (sample SAMN10402039, study PRJNA504765) | marine sediment metagenome | isolation source: marine sediment core GS10_PC15, 223 cmbsf | place: Arctic Ocean: Southern Knipovich Ridge | collected 2010
CAGGAATTGATAACTTGTGTCTACTGGCACTAAGAGTAGGCTATCAGACAAATGCTCGTATTCGGCCTCTAACACGCTGTAATCGTATTCCAGATCACCTACTCGCATATCAGACGCACCAAGACTGTCTTTTAGTTCTTCGATCCTGAGATCCCGGGCAATCAATAAACTATCCCTTTCCTGCACATCTTCAAACAGAATATCGTTCCTGACGTTCAGGCCGGTGATTCTCTCCACCATATCCTCCATATCTGCTCTATCGCATCCATTTCGGAATAGGGAGAGGGCAAATACCACGACCAGAACAAGTATACCTACTGTCTTGATCCGACCAAGATTTTTACCAATAGCATCTATGAGTTTGCCCCAATTCATTTCTTCTTCTTCCAGAGATTCTCAATCCATTGAAAGATTAACTCATGGAGTGTCGTTCCCAGGGCATAACTGAACAGGATCTCCACCCAGGAAGATCCGGACCATAAGATAAAAGGGACTGCCACCAGGGTAGCCAGTACCAAGACTGTGTACACCGGTAGCCAGTTGAACTTTGTAATCTTCTGTAGGAACGCTCCGAAATACTTCTTTACGAGGTAGGAGAGTAAGATAAAGATCAATAGATACGGGACGTTGACATAAACTGCCACCTGTTCCCAAATTTGGTTTAACCAATCCATAGTTTCTGATTTTATGATTAATACAATATTACAACTATTTATTCAATTCTCTCTACTTGTGGTAAAGATCGGATCTCATAATGGGCCAGATCCCAACCCAGGTTCTTTGGCTCCTTGTTTCTCCAAAAACCTCCCCAGTGCAGGTGTAAGGTTTTAGGGATCTTCCCTTCATCCTGTAATTCCTCCCAGGCTTCAAGCATGAGCATACCTATAATACCAAATCTCCCTACGGCATCATAAGCAAATCCTACTCCTGGAATGTAAGGAACCAGGTCGATAGCCTTCCCCATTCCTTCCTCGTCCACTTTTTGATGGTATGATAGCTTACTATACCCATCAGCCCTAGAATAACCCTTGTTGAAAATATCCCTCTGCTCCTCTGCTGTTCTTTTTCCTCCCATCCATGGGACTCCGAAATCTACCGGTGAGCATTTGATAGCCTTTTCTGCTGTCAGTTGCAGATACATACTAACGGTTCTCTTCCTTGTGGTGCTGCTTTTTCCGAAATTGTATTTGTTTCTTAGTTTCATACTGCTTATTTTAATTGGTTAATAATAACAAAAATAATACCGGCAAGGTTTATAACCCCAAAGATGGTTACCCCCCATGTAATGATTTTATTCTGACTTCTTATAATGGTCTTTATGCGACTAGTGTTCGTATGCACCTCTTCAACCAACCCTCCGTCAGACGGATCGTAATTAGGACCACGCAAACAAATATCAATCTCGGTGAGTAATTTTCCCTGCCCTTTCTGTTCCTCCAATATTGAGGCAATCATTTCTTTCTGTGTTAGCATCTCATAGAATTTTAATAGTTACGTCTTGCATCCTGAATCTGTTTCCTCGCTGCCGTTTCTTTATGAAAATCTATTCCTTTCCACGCCTCCCTGCGAGATTCGGAGTACTCCCGAAGTGCTGCACCCATTTGACGTTTCAACTCAGTGTTTTGCTGAACCTCTTCTGTGAAGTAACGATAAATAAGCTGAGAAAACTGACCATACTCTGCTTCTTTCCTCATCCAGGGGAATTGCTTAAACAGTCTAAGCATATACTGAGTGTTGGGTTCTGAATAAGCATTAGCATATTTATAGAATCCGGTGGAGGACAAATCAAACTTATATTTTGCCTGTCCTGGCCCGGGGATCATTAATTCTGTCATTTTCAGGAAGAAATTACCAAAGTATGATCCCTGCCCTTGGATAAAGGCATCAATCTTTCGGGCATCAACCTTATAATGCTTCTCATCCTTCGTGTAAATATCAGAGGCTTCCTGAATTAACTTCCCAAACTGACTTGCATAGTCGGTATTCCTCCCTCCGATAGAAATCCCAACATCCTCCGGTGGGATAATATTCTTCTGCCGGAAGAAGTCATAATTGAACACGGCTCCGATCACTCCTGAATAACCACCCAAAATCCCTGATACATCAACTGGGCTTATCAGGTGTGCAATACTCTTGTAGAAATCAGGACCAAATGCGTTCTTGTCACCCAGGATCAAGGCATCGGTGGCCCTTTGTGCTATGGTAGTAATGGTGGCTAATTCAAATGGCCTGGGAATAAAGACCCATCCTTTGCCTATCGGGATCCTGTAAAACATATCCCTCTGGTAAGCCGGTGCGTTCAGGTATTCCTCCTTCTGATCATCATCAGCCATTAAAGCAATCAGTAATGAGTTGAGGATACCTGGTGCTGCAAGAACCAATCCCATCTTACCAATCACACTGGCCCTCTGCTTTGGATCCTTCATTGATCTCGCAATCTTATCCAAACCACGGATGGCGGGATTCAGGAATATAATAACCCTGTTCAGTTCCTTGGTGACTGTACCCCCTACCATGAAGTCCATGAGATCCCTGGACAGGAACGCTGCTCTCATAATGGCCTCCTGCTGTGTCAACCCATACTTTTTCATTCCCTGCCTGATGGCAGCCTTAAATTGGATCATCCTGGTAACCCTCTCACCCTTCATCATAAACCCAAATATCTGTTCGTAGGCTCTCTTTGCAGCAATACCCTTGGCATAGATAAACTTCTTAGGATCATCACTGACCTTGTACATGGCGATCTTCATTAGATCCTGGTACCCACGCTTAGATGAAATAAGGTATCCGAACTGTCCGGCACCTGAGATCTCAAACTCCTCTCTCAGAAACTTGTTTCCACCAATATCCAGGTTCTTACTGAATGGCCTCCAATAGCGCAATCCTTGGCCTAACACCAGGAAGTGCTGAAAGTCCCTGACTACGTTACGTGCTGCGAATACTGGTGCCATAACAACGCTTCTTCGGAGTAATTGAGGAAGGAAGCTGAGTCCCTTCACCACAACGCTCCCTTTACCACTGGTATCAGGGATAAGATTCACCATCAGTTTATGCAACTCAGGATCCGGAATGATCAGATACATCATCTTTCCCTTCACGTAGAAAGGAATGGAGTTCAGTTCTGGTGTCTTATTCACCCAGGCTACCTCACCTACCTTTATAGGTTTGCCTGTGTACAATTCCCTCGATGAGGTGAACGCTCTGGCAAAACTGGCAATAACATAATTGAGATCCCCGTTCTGGACAACTTTATGATATGCCTCGATCAGAGCCTCAACAGGATCCCTGGTTTCACGCATCGATCCTTTGATGGGATGGATAACCACTTTGACCAACCCTCTGCCATCTGGCGAACTTAGACCGGTGGGGGTTAATCCTTCCTGTGCGGTACCTTCAGCAATCTCCTTTGGTGACATAGCAAACAGGCGCTTCATGGCCATGTAGTGCATATTCTCATTGTCGATTTGATCAAAGGATTTTTCACTGATCAGTCCACTATCCCGGGCATAAGTCATAATTTCTACACCGATGGCACGATAGATCCGGTTAAATTCCTTGATCCATTCGTATTTATCGGGGTTATTTTGTTTCATGGCCTTGTACTCCTCAACGGCATCAACAGCCACATCGTAATCCCTCATCCCTTCCTGTGCAACGCCACTGATAACCATGTCTGTGAAGTCGTACCTCTCGGCAGGTAGCCTCACCTCTTTCTCCGTAAGTTCCCCCCTGTTGATCTTTTCAATGATACCATTGATCTTGTCGCTGTAAACCTCCATTATATATGGGTGCAGCATTAAGATCTCCTCCGGAGGGAGTAAGTCGGCTTTCGTGTTCAGATCCACACGGATCTGTCTGGCCTGGACTTTCCAAGGGATCTCTTTGATCCTCTCGGCCATTCCGTACTTGATAGCTTCTTTAATATTCTCCCGCATATCAGCCCAGGTATGATTTGGGATCTGTTTAAATAACAAGTGGAAGGATAACGGCTCATGGGTATTCTCATCACCAATACGATTACCCTGGAAGTCAACAAGACCTTTCTCCATGGCATTACGCATTTTCACATCCAGGCCCAGGTGTAGCCTCGCAAGGATCTCAAAGTTCTGAGATGGTGAAAGCTGAGTGGGATCGCTTACATCGATTCCCTGCTGCTCCATTCCCCACTTATACGCCATCTCCAATGGACGGAAGAAATTAACATACTTCCTCGCCCACCGGTCAAATGTTGTCATCTGGAACTGCCCCTCCTCACTCTCCCTGCTGAATACAAACTTTGGCCTTTCGGCAGTCTCTCCAAGGTGGATCCTGGATAGGATCTGTTCGGAGGCAGGTGCGCCCCACCATTCACGTACATCTTTACTGAACTCCAACAGCCCATCCCATGTCTTAGGATCCTGACTGATCCTCTCCTTTACCCAGGCATAGGTGGTGGGAAATCTATTCTTTGTAGCTGTGGGGTTGACTACCCATGCACGTATGAACTCTGCCATGCCTTCCATCATCCGGTATTGCTCCGGATTATCATGGCCCCTGGGTGGATCACTACCATATTCCCATAACTGGGAAAGATCATCCTTCAATGCTCCCCATCTACCGGCTGCTTCCGGACCAAGTAGGCCAAACGCATCATCCATGGCATGACCTATCTCATGTGCTGTGGTGTTAAGATCTCCACTCCACTTGATCAGAACCCGTCCAGTTCCAGGTTTATAAGATCCAATAGCTTTACCTCTTTTGCTCGGCCTACGTGCATACCTCAATTTGAACCCTACGGCAGTTGATAGATCCAACTGAATATCCCACATCTTCTTCGGAGTGGCTCCGATGATAGGTGACGGTTGGATCCTGTTTCCTACTTTCTTCTCCTCGGACCCAATCACATCGTTGTAAGGATTGGATAATCCATTGCGGACCTTGGACTTTTTCTTACCGGCTCCGTACTGGGCCATAGTGGAATGAGTGTCGGTCTGATCTCTGGCCAGGTTAACATCTGAACTGCCAACCTCCAACATGATCTTGAATCGCTCATTCAATACATTCAATATATCCTCCAAGACATACTCAGGGAATGTGGCAATCATACGGTCACCGTTCTGTTCAAACAGTCTATCATCAACCAGGTTCCTCAACTGTTCATTGGAATAGTACTTCGATCCTCGCTTGGTCGTGGCTGGTACCCGTAACTCATACCTCTGTGGTGAACTGTATACCAGCTTCTTTATCATAATTTCACCTGAAAAGTCCTCAACGAAGTTGTTCGGTTGTAGGGCTTTGACAATATCCAGTGCCTTATTAATAGGCATCCGGGCAATCTGATCGGTAGGCTTCCTCCAATTCTCCGGCATCAGGATCCCTTTCTCAATGGTACCATCTGCTTGTGTGTACTGAATCAATCGGCCTTTCTTGAACTGGCTCATGCCCTGCAACACATTTTCGGTGGCAATATACCTGGTTTCCCGGGTCCGTCCCTTCCGGAGTGAATCCCACTCATCCAGGATCTCCCTTGATTGTTCCTCTGTGATGTGATTACTATTCCCTATGATAGCGTCCAGGTGGTTTGATTTGCTTACCGGGATCCTGATCACCCTACGGCTATCCGTGGTGGCAAACTTCAACATGAAGTTGCTTGGGATCCAAGGGTTGTCTTTACTCATATTCACCTCGAAATCAATGAACACTCCCTTGCTGAGTCTGAACCCATCGAACTGCTCATCATCGGTGAAAGGAATTTCCAATCCTCTCCCGGGCCAGAAATTATGTAGGTAATGTCTGAACCGCACTTTATTATTCTCAGCATTATCCTGGATCCCTTGCAACTGGAACCTCTCCCTGCCGGATAAGGCTTCCTCCTCAATATCATACTCACGCTGCCGGTCCTCCTCGCTCAGTCCCTTCTTATCGGCAATACGCTGCTTCAACGCCTGTCGGTGCATCTCGTAAGTGTCCTGGACCCTCCGGAGTTGATCATTGGTCCTCTCATCAATGCCATCCTGCATCTTCGTTCTTAGATCCTCATTATGAGTTTCAGATACCTCGTCCAGGATCTCATCCAGTTCTTTCTTGTTCAGTGGCTTCCTAGTCACGTTTGCCTCCACGGTGTTGAGGTTGGTGTCATCTCCGAAAGAGGACCAGCCACCATTACCATGTATGGCAACCTCGCTCTCCTGGGTGACAGCTTGCAGGTCCTCACTGGTTACCATAAGATCGTTCTGGCCGGTGCTGTTGAGATATTCAATAGCTGCCTCGTACCTTTCGATAATATCCCGGTTAAATTCCTCCTGCATATAACTGGGGAGGATCTGCACCCTACCGGTAACCTTGTGGGCTGCATTGGTCATATCGACATCCTCATCCAGTTCACCACTACTTATTTTCAAAGGATCTCCGATGAGTTCATTGACATACGGATTCTCTTTCAGATATTCAAATACCACTCTATCCCCATACTTGTTGAGAAAATCAGGTACATCGATGAGGCTCTTGCTCTGCCTCTGGTTCCCGGATGTGTTGGCATCAAGTGATTTCAGCTTACGAGCGTTCATCATAAACATTCTCAGTTCAGCCGGTAGCTTCGATGTGAGGATGTTGTAAATCGGTTTATTGATCTGCTTCGCACGATAAACCCTACCCAAGATCTGCACCACTACATTTATGTCCAGGTCATTTTGCAGGATATACATCGATCTCTGGCTCACATCTGCAAACTTAGGAGATGAGTGCATGGAGATCCCTATGGATCCTGCCCTATTGATAATGGCAACCACCCCAGGGTTATTATTAAACTTCCGGACCGCCATGATCTTATCGCCACGGTCATTGTTCACGTACTTACCCTCAGTCATCTCCGGATTCATCTCGAACATAGTACTACGTCCAGTGATCTCAACGAAGTCAAAACCGGCATCGGTAATTCCCGTCCTCAACACATCGATGGGGGAGATGGGAATATCTGTGGTCAGCTTATTGATTTTCTCCATCAATGTATAATATGCCTCACGGCCCTCCGGAGTAAGATTCTCAGGTCCCAGTGTTAGGTATAATGGATTTCCCTGTTCATCCTTCTCGGTGTACTTCATTACAGTATTCATCCCACGCTTCATCACATAGGAGAAGTCCAGGGGTATTGTATCTCCCTTTTTCAAGACCCCATCCTCAACCATCTGATTAAACATGGACTCCATGGTACTCTTTAAAGCAATAACAGGCTTCTTCCCTTGTTTCAGATCCTCAATAATTAGTGGAAGGAGTGCTTTCACCTTACTGGCAAGAAGCAACTGATCGATGATATTCCAGACCCTACTGAAATATGAACTATTGGATATACCGGCCTGGGTAGTTCCCTTACGGCCCTCGACCACTCCACCCTCTCTTTTGACTTGCTCATTCATCCCTTGCAGGACAGGGTTCACATGATCTTTCTGGAAATCAATAATATCTTGGAGCATCGCTGTGGTACCGTCAAACTTACGAACCATCTCCTCACCCAACTCAGGATCATAAGTGCGCTGTGAGGGATCCGTGTCACCTATTACCAGGTAGTTCATTTCAGCATCCATCTTGAAACCGATCTTGCTGAACTGTCCGGCCTCTGCTAATTGCAGGGTAATGATCTCCTGTAAAGCCGGTCCACCGGCCTTGATTGCATCGATCAATTCCTCATGCGTCAGGTTGTTCTCTTGGAGAACGGTTTTCATAGCGTACAACGGAAGGTTGTCCGGCCTCTTGGCATAGGTGGCAGATAGAAATGCTCCACCACCGGTTTCCTGTAACCAATCCATGAAGAACTGCCCGGTGTTACTCATTCCACTGGCCTCATGGCTCTCATCCATAATGAACACCACATCCTTCTGACGGGCCATTTTCATCAGGAAATCACGCTTTGCAGCATCCCTTCCCTCTGTGGTAAACTGGGAGTAGGTAGTCATTATCACATCCGTTCCTTCCGGAAGAATACCGGTACCAAAACTCTCACCCTTACCGATGATCCGGTCATTCTCCATGGGATCCACTTCATGCAATGTCTCGCCTGTTTCCGGATGGAAGATCCTCACCTTATTGCCGGTACTAGCAAACTGCTTGTTCATTATGAATGGACTGAATACCGGCTGTCCTATGTCAATTAAGTCCCGGGCCATGTCAGAGAATAGATCTGCGCCCTTAGTTACGAACACAGGTATCTTACCATTCTTAATTGCATACCTGATCAGTCCGGCAGCGACTCTTCCTTTACCCGTTCCTGTCTGGTGGCCTATGATCATAGCATTTCCACTCTCGATATTGAAAATGGCCTGACCAATACTATCGATCTGTTCAGCGAAGAAGGGATCTCGCATCTCATCCAGGCTGTTATATCCCAGTTTCTCCATTACGTACTGGTCAATATCACCTATCTCATCCCTCAGTTGCATCAAGGCATCCTCTACCTCAACGGCAATGCTGGCAGGAATGATGAAGTTCCCACTCCCCAACCGACTCAGTGGTACATAAGGTGTAACCTCATCACCGGTGCGCTCATTGAAAGCTATGTCTCGCTTAGTACGCTCAGTAGGCTTTCCAAGGTTGTTGACAGGTAGATCTTCTTTATTTCTCCTGGATTGTACTGCTCCAAATGCTCTGGCAGGGATCCCTCCAATCTCCGGTACAGCTCCCCCGTCTGTCTTTGGAATGATTGGTGGGATATAACCTGTTGCGTCAGTCCTTCTACGTCCGGGTCCGGTGTCAGGTCTAACATCGACTCGGCCAGGTGCAACCTCATCTCGGGGGATTCCTTCTGTATGAGGAGGGCTATCTTCTCCCGGATCCAGGGCATCAGTTCTGCGGGGTGGTTGATAGGTGTCCCCTCTGGTTTCATCACCGCCCACAATAGTATCATCGCCTCGTTGGGCATCCAGTTTCGGTTGTAAAACACTTTTTTCATTTGGCTTTCTTGTTTTAGATAAGACTCGGTTCTTTAAATCTTGATAAGTCTGTATAGGCTTAAAACTCTCAGAGTAAAGGGGTGCTGCTCCCTGTGGTGCTGCCTTCCGTCCATTCACCAGGATTAGCTTAATGGGATACTGCGCACCCATCTTTTTGTACATATCACCTGGTACCTGGATAACATCTTCTACATTGAAATATTTATTCAGCCAGTTGAAGAACATTAGATCCTTTCCCTTCATCTGACCATTATCTTTGAACTCAATATGGCCACCTACAATAATTGCAGCTTTCCCAGTGTTGCTCAATGATTCAAGTGCGTAGGCTACCGGCACATACTCTCCTGACAGAGGGTACCCATTGTAATTCTCCTTTGGTCCTCCGAATGGTGGATTGATTACCAGACCATCGACATACGGAATGTCCAGGAACTTTGAAAGACCATGGGTGCTATCCTCCTTAAATGCCCGATACCCTTGCTTTATTAAATTCAAATATCTGCGAGGATCGATGTCATTGGCCCGGACACCTTGTTTGTTCAATCCTATCAATAAGGATCCATTCCCTGCACTCGGGTCCAGGGTATAACCAACCTTCAATCCGTTGATATACTCTCCCATAAGGAAGGAAATGGGTACCGGTGTGCTGAACTGCTGCCTTTCCTTTACTTCGGCTGTTCTTGCTGTCTGTGGGATCCCGGGTGTTGTCTGGTACAGGTTATAGATCTGTGTCCACCGGTCCTCCCTGGATATATTTTCGTTCTGCGCCATGGTCCTTGCAATCTCAACAATGGCTAATTCGTACTGATCACGGAGAACATCCTTTCTCTCGATACCATGCTTCTTTGCAATCCGCTTAACATCGTTCCAGTTCTCCAATGGCTTGCCGGTCCAAATATGGTTCTTGATCTCCCAGGTGAAAGCCTCCTCATTGGTCAACCCCTCCGGCATCTCCTCGGTCATTCCCTCTTCAATAACTTCGGAAACAGGTTTCTCCTCCACTTCTTCGATGGGCTGTTCAACAACACGCCCTTTCTCGATAAGGTTTCTCAATGAACTTACCGTAATGGCATATTTTGGACCGTCAACAACATTGGCATCATCTTGCACGATAGCCACTTGCATAGGTGTGAACTTTGAAGGCATCTTTCCGAACATCCCTCCCATCATCTCAACCTTCTGGTCGGCAGGATCACTCCACTCCTCGATCCTCACTACCTCAACGAACTTCCCAATCTCCGGAACAAAGAATCTCTTACCGGTAATATCCTCAAACGTATCCGGATCTGTTGTCATGTTCATCTCAGCGATCAACAGGTCCAGGTCTGTCTTATCGAAGGATCCTACACGATTGATGTTCATCTGATCCTGGACGGCCTGTGGCGCTGTGGCCCAGTGTGCAGTATATCCCTGTTTCAGGTATGGTAACAAATGCTCCAATTTTCTGAGTTCAATAGCCGGGATCAGCTTACTCATTATCAGATCAAAGTCGTAGATCTTTGCTTCGACCATCTTCCCTACCAGTTTGGTGGCTGTCTGTAACATCTTGGTGGCTGCATCCACGGAACCGGTACCCCCGGCTGCCATCTCCATGCCTCCATCAAAGTCAAGATCCGGATCGTCCAGGAGATCCTGCATCTTCTTCAATTCATCATCTACGTTGACTTCTCCGGCTCCCTCAACTGGGACCTCACCTTCGCCAATGATAGGGCGTTCTTGTTCAGGTTCAGGCTCGGCTTCGGGTTCGGCTTCTTCTTTGATTTCATCTTCGATGTTTTTAAGGTATTGATTTTTCTCTTCCTCAGTCATCAGGCCAGACTTAACGGCCTCATCAATATTTTTAGGACTTAACTCACCAAACTTATTGGTGAATTTAATTAGTTCATCATCGGCTATGAGCTTGTTGTACTCCTCAATAGGTACTGTTACGGCAGGGGTAAATTTGGTAGCCTTTAAACTGATCACTCCCTCGGCAAATGATTCTTCCAGGGCATCCAATAGCTTATTGGCTGCAACGGTTCTCTTCCCTGCCTTGATATTCTTAATGGCTGAATCTATTTCATTGGCTTTCAGATTAACATCGTATGATATTAAGAACGATGGGTTTTCAATAAGTCTCCCAACAAAGTCAACATAATCAGTATCCTCATACTCAGGGAGCGTCTGGTGGGCTTCCGTCACCTCCTTTGGTGTGATGTCAGGGGTCATTCTTATTGGCTTACCGGATTCATCCGTTACCACAAGATCTTTACCCTTCATTGCTACCTTATATCCAAGTTCTGAAACAGCCTTTCCTATCAGTTGGTATAATGCTGCTGCCTTTTTTGTCTGGCTTTTTGATAACTTATTATAGGCACGAACCCTGGACAACAATACATCATGCTTGGCTACCCTGACTTTCTCCTCATCTACTGCCGGTAGCTCCTCTGCCGGTGGTTTCTCGGATAAGGTTTCCAGGATAATATCATCGATAGTCTTTTTAGCATCTTCCGGAGATAGATCTTTCTGATTCATTTTTTCCCACACATCATTCAGTGCGGTTTCCATTGCCTTATCATCGATGGTGGGTACCAGTTCCCGGATGGCAGCCTCGATATGAGGCTTCACCTGTTCGGCATATTCACCTACCTCAGTTTCCCATTCCTCGATAATGGCATTTATCTTGGCACTGGTCCGGGCCAGTTCGTCTGTAACTTCTTTCCTTGCTTTCTTCTTTGGAAGATCTAACCGACCTTTGAACTCACTCTCCAACCGTTCCTGCAAATCACGCTCAGTCTGTTCCAGGGCATCGATCTGTTCATTGGCGATTCGTTCTCTTTCTCCAAGGGCCATGTTGATCTCACCCAACTTAGTGGTCCGGACCAACTCAGGAGTGCTGAGTACCTTAGTTGGTGCTTTCGCCGGTGGCTCCTCCTCTACTGGCGGTTCCTCTACTGGCTCCTCTACTGGCGGTTCCTCTACTGGCTCCTTTACCGGTTCAGGCTGTCCTTCAATATCTTCTCCCTCTCTTCCTTCGGTAATCTCGCTAACTTCAATCTCGTCTGTAAGTTCAACCGGTTTGACGATGAACTCTCCTTTTTCTGCTTGCTCATTGATTCTGTTATTTAGAAGTGTGATCTCAAATTCCATGACCTCCATCATATCATTGATCTGGTCCAAAGTGTACTCCCGGGTGTCGGCCTTTCTCATGGCTGCCAACCGTTTGTATTCGCCATAGAGATTGTCGGCTGCTGCTTTCAGCCGGTCATTCATTACAGGCTCACCCCTGTCAATCATATCAAGGGTTTCATCTGTTGCGTCCTCAATGTTAAGATCCGGAGTTTCAGGTAAATTTAACCTCTCCTGGGCTTCCTTAATCTTCATGTCATCAAAATAGGCACGTTGCTCCCTGACAGCCTCAATATATTCAGGTGTCAGACGCAATCCCATGTCAGCCGGTTTTTCTTCCTCCGGAACGATACCCAGTATAGCGTTCACCTCATCGGTGATCTCCTTCATTCGGATCTTATCAGCATCGACCATTCCTGGTTCACCTGACTTGAACTTCAACTCATCAGCCTGGATGAGCAATTCAGCAACCTTCATCTTACGCTCAAAATCCAACTCATCTGGAATGGCTTCCATAAGGTTTTTGATGTATTCGCTTTTTCCACCTTTCAGTTCAGCATAGATCTGTGGAGATGCTAACATACTTCCAAAGACTGCACCTACAATACCGGCATCCGCTACATTGGCTCCTACATCAACAGTTTTGTCGTTGGCCCAATCCAATAGGTTATCCGTAAATTCCGTGGCCATTTCCTCGGCACCCTCCCGGGCAGCCAAGCTGCTACCCTTCATCAGAACGGCAAGTTTTCTTTCCAGGTATGGGGTATATGCTCTGATCAACTGGTCCCTGATTGTGGCTTCTCCGGCTTCCAGGATCCCTTTACGAACTGTGTTGACGATGGCCATGGTACCCATGTTCTCGAACACGATCTCACTCATACCCTTGCCAAGTGCATTAATGATCTTAACCAGTTCGGTCATATCAGGATCTTCCTCGTTCCGCATATACTCATCGGCTGCCTTATCTGCACCCATGAAACCCAGGGTTACATTTGTGGCTCCGGCTGCATTACCCATAACAAGGAGTGCCATAAGTGGTGCGTTCTCAGCAACAGACATGATCGTTTGCCCAACGGCACCTTTCATATTACCAGACTTCATCATCTCGGTAATACCCTCGGTGTACCTCTCATTGTTCTGCTTCATGGTGGCATTGATCTCCCCCTCTATCTTGGCCCTGTCAGCCCAATAGGTAGATCCCAGGCGGTCTTTCTGATCGATCAAGGATAACATACCATTAGCCATTTTCTCTGATATGGCTAAGATCCTGGTGGGAGAACCCAATACTCGCTGCGACCCTACATTAAGGGCATCCAATACATCCTTAAAGAATCCATCCTTTTCTGTGGCGCTGCGATCTCTCAGGTGTTGACGATAGGCTTTGTCAATCTCGGTGCGGTATAGTTCGACTTCATTTGGGAATACATAGATCTTGTCTCCATCACGGCCCAATCCAATCTCACTCAGCAATTCTTCTAATTTGGTTATATACCCTTCCTGGTCCAGTTCACCGGCAAGGACCTGCTGCTGCAATTCAACAGCACCATCCTCGTACTGCTTAATCTTCATGTTTGGAGATGGCCACCCCTTATCCTTGTAGATCTGCTCAACGCTATCCTGAACGTCCTTAACGGCCTGATTTATCGGTGCGGGTTTGGTGGGTCGTTCCTCCTCTGGATCTGTAATATCAGGATCCTGGGTGAACATTGGGGGGGCTTGTACAGTATCAACCCTTGTAGCGTCTTGCTCTGCGGTAGGCAGAACGGAGTCTTTGGAGTACATTGGAGGCTCCCAGGCAGAGATTTCTTCTGGTTCCCCTACGGCTGTTTTTTTTTGAAGTGTTGAGGTAATGTAGTCATTACGGACAAAATCCCTCTGTTCGGGAGTTTCAGAACCACTGTACATGAATGAGCCATACTTATCAAATGCGTTCCCCAGGTACCTCATCTGTTCCTCCGGAGTAGCATTGATAAATCGCTCATCAGATGTTACCTTATTCTCATAGTATTTAAACCATGATTTCGGATCCTTGTTTTTGACTTGCTTACCCATCCTAACTATTATTTAAAAATATCATCAATTCCGTTCAACTGGCTATCGATTTGCTTCATAAGAGACTCCAATTCAGTTGTGTCATACTTCTCAGATTTCATCTTTACGAGTAATTCACGCTTAACCCTTTCCCATGGTGTCAATGTGGTCAATCCGTGTCTGGAAACATATTCCTGCCATGTCAGTCCGGCAGCAAGGGCCTTCTCCTCAATGGCGGGTCCATACATCGATGAGGTCATAAGGTATGGCTCATAGTTGAAATTCGCTCCCTCTCCCTGTAACTGTTCCTCAATCTCCTGTGGAATACGCTTCCCGGGTTTCAAGGTGTAGGTCTGTTTGATAATATCGCCACTCTCGCTGACTTCATCTTTCACATTAATAATCCTCTCAGGCCCTCTCCATACTGGCATATAATCAATCCTCACAGCCTTGTGTGTAGAACTTCTTCTCTCGGTTGGTGCTTTACCTGTACTGGTGTCAATAGCATCAGCATGGCCATACATTTCAAATGTCTTACTAAATCCAGTAAGGGGTAAAGAGATTGTGGTGTAATTAGCATCCATCGTTTCTTCTGAGGTTTTCACTTTATTGTACACCTTCCTACCTCCTATCCTGGTTCTCTTAACAGTCTGGCTCTCTTGTTCCACCGGTGTTTTCATTTGGATCGTTGAGGTAATTGAATTGAGATCCAATGTTCCGTCAGCCAATCGTGGGATCCCGTACCCGGGTGCTGCTGTTTTTTCGGTAGGATCATCGATGGTGGTATATTTAGTGATTTCCTTCATACCATATTCAGGAGCGAATTGTGAGGCATACCAGACATCAGGCTCCATGACCACTCCATCTTCATTCTGCCTGTTAACTAGTGGTGCAGCATCGTACATCCGTTGGATCTCATTCTTGACAGCCCGGGGAGCATTGGCATACCCCTTAATAATGGAATCGTAAATTCTTTTCTGGTCCTTGGTTTCCAAGGTTGTTGTCATCCACTTTCCAGTGTTAGGATCCTTACCCTGTGCAAGGATGGATGTATCCATTCCTGGGGCAAATGTATCAATAGAGTCCTTTACCCATCCAATCATATCAGCCTCCTCCGGCCTGAATACAACCAGGGATCCTGCATTGTTGGCAAATGGCTGCGCAAACTCCTCAACATTCTTTGCGGTCTGCATGGCTTCAACATTGGCATTGGTAAGCTCCCAATCAATCTTATCCTTATTTGCTCCGGATCTAATTACTGCAAGATCCTTCGTGTACTGATCGGAGTAGTGCTTGTAAATGGGAACATCGGTAGCTATCTTATTCTCCAACTCCGATAATCTTACTGTGGCCTTTTGTCCGGATGGGGTTTTAGCAAATCCACCAAAGCCCCCGGACTCCTGTTGCTGTTTGAATAATCCACCCATCTCCATCATTTCCTTATTCAACCTTGCTGAGATCTGTTTATTAATCCCCTCAACGGAAGGCATATTCTTCATGTAAGCCATATAAGTGGCCTGATCTCGGTCACCCTTTATTAATCGCTCCTGACGGGTAGCTTCCCAACCGGACCTGATTGTTTCAATGGGATCGTAGGAACTTCTACCAAGATCCAGTACTCCTATACCCAAAGGATCTGCTCCTTCTGGTACACTAAAACTTACATCGCTGTATTTTGTTCCTTTTGCCATTGTCTTGGTTGTTTAAAATTAAGATCCTATCCTCCTATTGCAGACATCACATTGCCGAATGTTCCTCCTGTAAAGGTCGAACCAAGTTGTGTGGCTGTTTGGTCCAATGATGAACCCATTCCCTTGAACGACTCAGCCCAGGATCCCATCTTCGTTTTCAATCCCTCCCACTGTCCGGACCGGCCCATCATTTCAAGCTGTGCTGCTTTTTGTTGAGCATTTAGATAAGGATCAGCCTTGTTCCAGTTCCATGCTTGCTGCTCCCACTGGCCAAGTCCTTCCAGGGCACCCATATAGTCTTGTTGAGCCTCATCCTTGAATCGTGCGCCCTCAACGCCAAGACCGGCCTGTGCCTCCATCTGTTTTGCATAGAGATCTGCAACACCACCAAAAGCCTCCGCACCGGTACCCATCTCTTTCATGGCGCTCACACCACCGGCTGTCGCTTTATTAATCTGATTTTGCATAATTGTCATACCAGGCATATCCTGGAACTGCCGACCCTTGGCCATCTCCATCATCATCTTAATAGCCTGTGGGGTCATCATCTCAGGACGCTTGTAAGCCTCAGATAAGGATCGTGCCTCACCCATCATCTCTTTGCCTAGTTGCATTTGCTTCTTGCCCAGTCTGGCACCCTGGATCCCGGCACCTAAGTTTCCTAAAAAGCTGAATATGCCCATGATATTGTAGTTTAAATTATTTACTTCTTTCGCTCGATGTTGATATTACTGCAATGTTGGAGATAGTAACCTTGTCGTTTATTGCTGCTGCGTTCTGCACAATCATCTCCACTCGTATGTACAGCCCTCTCATTTCCCGGCCATTCATTTCCTTTTCAGGCTGTGATCCTGGTCCGGGAGTGTTCGCATCTTTCAGGATCTCGCAATAAAATATACCTTCCCTTTCCTTAATATTCACATCATATATATGAGTTCTCATCTCACCGGCAACGGCTGTTGCTTTTGCAGGTATAACGAGAACATTGAATTGTGGACGGCCACCGTTTAGGTAAACATGAACGGCCTTGAAGATCTGTACCTTGACAGGATCAGACATACCGTAAAACACCAACTTTGGCGTTCTGGTGGTTCCTGTCAGTCTGTTATAATCCGCACCGACCCACCATTCATAGATTGATGAGAATACTGTTTGAAATAATCTCTTGCCGAACCAGTACATAAGGCCCCTCTGGAAACCAACATCAAATTGGCTTTTCCATCTCTGTTCTGTTTCGCTGAATGTGATTATCTCATGTACAGTTGCCCCGGCTCCAAAGAGACAGAACAGTTCATCTGTGGCCATGGAGAAGCCAAACTGAACCCACACGTTATGCTGATCTGCGTAGGCTTTCAAGGTATTTGCTTTGTCAATGAAATACCTGCGCATCTTTTTAATTATTGCCTCCTGACCATTTGCAGCATCCCTCACCACGATTGCTTCCGACTCATCCCAAAAGTATAAATGGCGATTATGAACAATCACACTGTCCGGGTGCTTCGTACCCCAGTTCTCCATTGCGGGACGCTGTGATCCGAATATTTTGTCTGTAAACAGGTATTGAGGGTCACCAGAGGCAGTAAACGACTCCTGACGGTTGATATATACACTTACAACCTTCGTGTACTGTATAGCCTTTAAAACGAACCCTACAAAACGTAATCCCTCAATAGGACCATGCTCATCTTTCAGGTCCAGGTAATCATCGTAATCAAACTCAGCAATAAGATTTAATTGGGATCCTATGCTGACCTTCCCTCCATGCCTCAATCGCTTGGTCAACACATTCTGTTGCTGACTATCAATATTTGGAATTGGGTTACCTTGTGAGGTGAGTTTATTTGTCAGATAGAAGTCTGACGCATACTCGCTCTCTGCCCACAATGGGAAATTGGCTGCATCCGCTACGTCCCTGAAATTACGAAGATACTTCCAGTTATCGTGTGAGGTATTATTGACCGATGCAGGGGTAACGTTTTCTCCACTGGAATTGAGAACCTGATCCACATCTCCTTTGTGATATTTGTTACCATACACATCTACTCCAATCCCAAAGGTCATTCCGGTGGTAAAGTACAGATTTGATTCCGTAGTGAATGGTCGGTAGATCTCAATCCATAAGTTGTCTGGCCATGCGTTAGGTGGTCCTGCGGTACCCGGCACAAATGATGATAGGTTGGGATTTACTGGGAAATAGATCCATTGGTCTGTTGTCTCGGTGGTATCGTGCGGATCATCTCCAACATACTGTGTTTCCATAACATCGTTAAATACGGCCATGATCTCCACATCGTAGATTGCATCATTTATCTCGGTAACCACTCCGGTATCACTAACCTTCCCTATGATGCGGATCCGGTCACCCTTCTGCCATACATACTCCTCAACGGACCAGTTCAGGAGATTATCCCGGGTGTTGGCCTGGGCCTTCTTAATACGGCACCTGTAATACTCATCCCATTTTACATGAGTGGATGCGTCATCGTGCGACTTATCTCCCTCTGCAAAATTATAGGCCATTAATTGTAAATGCCATGCAGTAGATTTGTTTCCCGCATACACAACCTCGTAACTGACTGCCTGTGGTGGCGGGAGATGGTTCAATTTGAATGTGATCAATGGCCTTCTTCCTACATTACTCGATGTACTCTCTGTGGGGAATGGAATATACTTCGTCATCTCCGTTACTCCTATAAGAGGTGTAATCCGACCTACAATATCCCTGTATATGGTAGCCCAGGCATGGGTGGCTCCCGTCTTTAACTGAGTGAACTTATCCACCGATACAACCACTTGCTCATAATAAAACTCGTACTCCCAGTTGGCATAGGGATTGCTATAAAACGATGCTACCCTATAAAACGCACAAACAATAGTTGGGTATGAGGCAAAGCAAGTAACTACCGTACCTGCCCCCCATGTAGTATTTAGGGCTGCTGCTATACCTGAGATCACAGAACTTGGGTACGATGTTATTCCATCATACACATAATTTACATAGGTCCATGGATCGCCAAGATTCTGCTTAATCCTGATCTTAAAGGTACAGGCTTCCGGGTCTATCGTTGGGATGGTAAACTGTAATTGCCATTCAAATTTATCACCGGGGCCGAGAAACCTACGTGTATATATTGCATTTAAAAATACATACTGGGTGACGATTCCTGACAGGTCCTCCCACCCCAACTCAATATCGGTATCTGCACCTATCCGGCTATACCCCTCTGTAATATTTCCGAACGTAAGGCGGTTTCCCTCAATCAGCTCCATGTGCTTTGCCCGGATGGGAACATAATGGAATAGGTTAAAAACATCAACGGATGGGATCACCTCACCGGCTTTGTCGTTGTAGAAATACACATACAGATTAACTTCGGCTGCAAGCACCCTGTAATCCTTATCATTTACCACAAAGATCTCATCGATGATGAACCAAGTCGAAGGATCCTCTGATGTTCTGGCCACGATCCTGATAGACCTTACTTGTTCGTTTCCTGTATTTACCTGTAACCGGATAGTATTATTATGTGACGGTTCTGTTTCCGGAGATCCGTCAATCTTTTCCTCTTGTGATGGGGCAGGGACAAAACTTGGTGGGGCAAATGTACTCTTGCGGTAATCCATATACACATACTGGTATGAGAACTGCCAAGTCTTTCCTTTTAGTTGATTCACGCTCACCGTTGGGGTGGGCATATACTGAGTTGTGATAGCGATCAATGGTGGAAGGGCTGCAAATGTGAAGTTATTTGGATCCACAGGGTCCAGGTAAACATCAACTACCCTCTCAATTTGACCGTAAATAGCAGGTAGGTCTGGTGGGGGTATCGGTGTTGAGGTGGATTGTAGTACCTCGTAAACATATTCTTGATAATAAACAAAATCTCCTACCTGGTATCCTGGTGTCGTAGCATAAGAATAATCCCAAAATATAACAGTCGTATCTATCCCTGCATCCCAGGTCCTCTCCATCTTCTCAACATCGACCTGGCGAATATCATTCACATTGTCTGTGAAGATCAACCGGTTATCAATGATCCGTGGGTTATAGCATTTCTGCATATCAGCATCCCATGCCTTGATATTCCAATCGGCAGCTAATCCTTGAAAAATGATCTTTATTGTATCGCCCAGGATGTTGTGCTTGTAGATGACAAACTGTCCAATACTGTTAACCTCACCGTAAGCCAAGATATAGGCCCTGTCGTTTTCCTCATCCTTGGCAACTCCCAGGTGAACCCAGTTGCTTGTTGCTCCTCCCATGTCAGGAAAGGATAATTGCTCCATAGATTTCACCGAAGATACCAATCCCTCGTCACCCTGTTCTTGTGCAGGACCAACGTGCAGATTCCTCATTTCCTCGTAGTCACCTTGCTCAAAGTGCCGTGGATCGTCATCGGTGTTAAGACCAACTATCGGAACAATATCCTGGTTTCGCATTATCGTTTAGGTGTTTGTCTGCTGTGCTTCCATACGTGTCGCTTATACTCATCCTTAGTAAATGCGCTTTGGAAGAAATCAAGCGCATGGACCTGCTCCTCGTACTGCAACTTCTTACGCTCCTTCTCGGTAGAGGATACCTTCCTGTCATTCTCAATGTTCTGCCACAATGCCCATGCCCTCAACGCAGGAACGGCCTCCCGTGGGATAACCGTTGTTCCTTGCAATTTTACTCCAGTGGAGATGTATTCCAAAACGATCTCTGCCCGGGGAATGGATCCTGAGAATATAAGGGTTCTCGTTTCCTTGTCAATCCGGTAAAACGCCTGATCGATACCACCAGGCAACCCATACAGCCCACCAACAAACTGCCCGTTTCTGAAATGGCTCGTAAAGTATATAAACTCTCCGGATCCTGAACCATCGTCCGTGTTGCCCACAGGCGCTCCATCTTCAAACTTCCGGGGGAATAGGATCTGTTTATGATTCGTTAAGACTCTAAGTTTACCAGCTATGGGCACTCCTATCCTCAACCAATCAACAAAATCCGCAGGTAGATCTACCGTCTTGGCCTCAGACATTCTCAGATATACAACCTCGATGTTATCAAGGTGCCAGAGTCTAAGATCAGAGTATCCCTCAATGACCATCTGTTCCAGGAAGGAATAATGTCTCATGGAATAATCCCTTAACCTGTTCAACACACTCATCACTACATAAGTGATAGTGGTCGTTCCTGTGGTTTTTGGTGTCGCTATACTCATTGTTGCGTAGCTTTATTATCGTTAATCACATCTTCCTGTGGCTTGCCCCTCAACAGTTCCATGACAGAATTGATAAGTAGGCTCTCCTTCCCTGCCGGTATAGATATGGTAGCGAAATCATCCACGGTATCGAATGGCACAATCATCTTCACCTTGACAGAGGTACACCCATCCGGCACCTGCCCTAACTGCAGCACATGAGAATGGGTCCCGGATCCTGCGTTCACTTCCAGATAGAACCATGGCTTCGTACTTACTTGCCCCACCTCCAATTCGTTCCAGACAGCATTAGAATTAGTTTCCCTGTATGCAAAGGCATTATTCAGATCACTCCCTGCTGCCACCTGACGGATCCCCATAGCATTTGGCAGTTGAACTGGTGGATATGGTAGCGGAACCGCATTATCTGTGATATTGATAGTGTGGTTCAGTGACCAGGCATCCAGTACACTATAATCGCTATGCGCCTTGCCCTCCAAATAGGTAGCCATAACGACTTCATTATAGGCCAGTGCAAGGAGGTTTGAAATTATCTCCGGATGGTACTTACCTCGAACATCGTCCGGGGCATCACCACCTGACAGGTAATCCAAAACCAGTTCTACGAGTGCTATCTTTCTCATTATTTCCGCTTTTTAGTGGACCTCTTAGGTGCCTTTCTTGTCGGGACCTTCCTCCCGATCTTAGATCGATACTGGGGAGGGATTTTCCCTCCCTTCTTCCCGCATCCCATGACTACGCCTTGGGCCTTCCACCCCTGCGCTTTGTGGGCTTACCTCTCATGGTGATATACTTCTTTGCTCCGGGGGTCTTACCATACTCGATGTTCGGAGAGGTCCGGTAGGCTTTCTTTTTAATCTTCGCCTTCGGCTTCGGCTGTGCCATGGCAGCCGTTCCGGACTTAATCTTAACTGCAGCATCCAAGCCTCTCACCCTGGTCCGGGTTGATACTCCACCCTTCTGAACCTGCTTAGAGGCTTTGGAAACAACCTTACCTGCCTGTTTCCTCCCACGGACAATGGTCTTAGCTCCCTTTTTGATGGTCTGGCCGGTCTGCTTTGCAGTCCTCTTTATCGCCCTCCCCTGGGCTTTGGCAGCCTTCTTTACTGTTTTGTACTTGTTTTTTGGCATGATATTGAGTTTAAAGTTTATACTCCCTGGGTTTTATGCTGTTCAGCATATTGCTCCAACTGCTGTTCACGGATATTAATGCTCATATAACTAAGGATCATCATTGTGAGATCCCGGTGAAGGTGTACCTGCCACTCATACTCCGTAGGAGATGTTCCCTCGGAGATGTAGCCGGATGATACGGTGTAATCAAATACTGGATCCAATGGATATTTGATATAGGCGAAATCGACCTGGACGATGGCTGTGGGGTACACATAGATCCCATCACTACGTATCAGACAAACTGGATTTTTCGCTGTTGGCTCCTTAATGGAGTTACCGGCCCTGTCTGAGTATTGGTCCTCCGTCAACATTTCAACTGGTTTCCAGATAACCTTTGGAGAACCGTCCACCTGTCTCTGATAACCGTAGCGCATGGCATCAAATCCGAAATAGTCCTCCGGATAGGCTACCACACCACTCGCTACCGCCTGTGCTGCGACACGTTTTTTTAGAAACCGGGTTTCATCGGTTAACCGTTGAGTAGCATCAAGGTATTGCCGTGAGATGGGTGCGCCCAGTTGATAATCCTCCGGCAGACCCATCTTCACCTTGAACAGGTCCATATTGACAACTACGCATAGTTTCTTAAACCTTTCAGGCGGAATCACATTGCCCTCATAATCCTTGTTGGCTATGTAATTTACCAGTTCCCATTGTTCAAAAAGTGTCATAGTTTCAGTTATTTAGCGTCATCAACCATCCAAAAAATCAGATCCATGATCGCCTGTGGGCATTTCTCATGGGCCTCCAATAGAGTAAGGGGGAGCATGAAGGGCGAATAATCAGTATCATCGTCCAAAAATTCCTCGTTGTACTTCTTCACCTTTTCCTCATGCTTGTCGATTTCAACCTTGGACTTGGCTTCCAGTTTCTTCAAAGCCTTTTTGTATTCGCTTTTCTCATCGTCTTGGCCCTCGATCTCATAAACTATCTGGACCTCCCCTGGGTCCCGTCCAGGTACCTTCTTTAGTTTGGGATTTCCATTGGGATCCTTAATAGAGTGTTTCTTAGCCAGTTCCTCCCTTTCCTTGGTGAACTTGTCCATCTCATCGGAAGGCTTGATGGTTTTCTCCATGTCCTCGATGACTTCCTTTACCAAACGCTTGTTCTTGTTGACTGCGTATGTCACCCGTGGATGCTCGAAACTTGACAATTTCAGGCCTCTGTTGAATGAATACAAATCTCTCTTTTTCATAGTTTGAATTTTTATTGTTAATAATAATGTAAAGTTAAAAATGTTATCCTACAATATAAACATTCATCTTTCCATAAGTTCTTGAACAGTTTCTTTTAGCATTTTCAATTCATGTTTCACTGAGTCAACTTCTTCTGCTTGTTCTTTAATCCCCTCGACCAAAATTCCAACAAAGTCATCATATCTGATATTCAAATATTCAGTATCACCAATCAGGTGAACCACTTCAGGGAACACTTCAATAACTTCTTGTGCAATCAACCCAACTCTTTTTACTTTCGGGTCTTTACCTGTGATTGTTTTACCAAGTGCATTAAAATTGAATGTGTATCCATTAATCTGCTTAAGTCGTGCTATTACTCCGGTTTCAATTCGCTTCAGGTTCTTTTTTAGTTTTTTATCTGAAGTATCTGCTGTATAGGTAAGTTCTTTTGTTGATGTACTATAGTCAACGTGGTAACTCAGATTAGCCATCGGAAGATCAGCTCGTATTGCTCCCCACACATTTCCACTTTTCCCAAGTGTAAGACCACCACTGGTTGTTGGATGGAATGATGCTGCAGTTAATTGTAATTCTGATATACCATTAACCCACCAAGTATGCTCGTCGACTCTTCCTGAGTACAATTGTTTAATTATCCCTGAATCATTTGCACAATGTATAATAAGTCTTCCAGCATCATTATCTCCATCCCTATATCCAGAAATCAAAACAATACGTTTATCACTTTGAGTTGCTTGTGTATTATGAAATGAAACTCTACCAACGACTGCATTAGTTGTAACATTTCCAACAATTTCTATTGAAGAAGTACCATTGCTACCTGTTTCGGATATTCCAAGGGTTCTGTCAAAAGTAGTATCATACTGTGCTGTACGGTTCCCTATAAATACATTACCACTGGCTTTGAGCGCACCTGTGATCTTGAACGTGGTGTTATCCCAGGTTAGATCTGTATCTGTGAACAATGCTCCGGTAGCAACTGTTGTCAGAACTAACTGATTAATTGATGAGGCTGCTAATCCTGCTACTGTAAGATCAGTTGTGAAAAGCACACCTGCTGTCCACCTGAAGCTGGAACTATAATTAAAGTCCGTCCCAGGTGTTCCTGTGTTGGAGTATGGAATCTCGTCAGTATTACCTATGGTCACTGATGACCCTAATGCTGTTAGATCATATTCCGTTCCGGAAGAGTTCTTATAATACATCTTCCCGTCTGCAGCAGCACGAAATCTTCCATATCCGGCCCCAGGGGTGGATTGGGCTGTTTCTTCCCTGAAAGTATATCCAGTACCTTGACCATGCCAACTGGGACACCAATCATCTGCATCTCCTGTCATTAAGACTCCATTGGTCCCATATCTCAGGAATCCAGTATATCCACTTCCACCGGTATTTGGATGTACATAAGTCTGTCCAACTCCACTTGTTCCTAAATATATCTTACCATCTAACCCACTCGCACCTTTGGCCCCGGCATCTAATTTCAGATCTCCTCCATCTCCTGTTCCATCACCATCTCCCGCATATATCATTAAATCCCTCCCGGAATTATTACTTGAAGGAGCAGCTATTCCTGAATGAATTACCAAAGAATATAGTGACTGAGTATACCATGAGGCAACCGCACCAGAATGACTAATAACGGTATTGTAGAGCCAAGTTATAGGAGCCTGCAAAAAGATAACTCCAGTTCCTTGTGTTTGAAGATATAGGTCAGCATTAGCCCCGGAACTTACCGCCTTTAATGTAATGTTTTCATTTGCATTTGAAGTACTTCCCAAATATATTACTGCTGACTCAGTAGTAGGAGAACTCATTTCTCCAGGAACTAAATGGATTGACCCACCATCATCAGAGTTAGAAGATCCACCGATAAGATATACCGCACCACCAAGCCCCCCACCAACTCCTGATTGTTCCCCTCCACTTAAAATTAGATTACCACCATGATGAGTACCAGTTACACTGGTGGATTTTCCTCCATCTATGTTTAAATCATAACCGGTTGCAAAAACTGATGCGGGTGCTATGGTTATAACCCCACCATTATTTAACATTGTAAACTTAGCTGCTCCTGCGCCAGTGCTGATGGTTATCGATGTTGGAACATTAAGGGCTGATCCAGTGAAAGCAAAATACGTGTTATAATCAAAATCATCCAGTGCAGAATTGGTGTATGGTATCTCATATTGAGCCGTACCAAATGTAACATCGCTTACTCCGGCTATGATACTGGCAACAGACCTCTTTGTGATTAATCCGGTAACATCATCGATAGCGAGTAAATGGTCCTCTGTATCATCTGGTCCAAGGCCTGTGAAATTTACATTACCACTCGCATTTATTGTATCAACGGTCAAGGTCCCAGTGACATCCACATTCAGGAATGAAGGGGAATCAGTGAACTCCAACGCTGTCTCACCTGCATTTACCTGGGGGATCTTCAGTGCTTGACTAATGTATGTGCTTTCGGTGTCTGTTAACCCAAGATAGGTAATAGCTCCTATACCACCAGCGCCACCACCGGCTGAAATATTCGGGATACTGCCTGTCAGGGGTTCTGTTGAATAAAGAGTCCATACATCGTTAAAGTAGGTCATGATGAACCTTGCAATCAAAAACGCTACTCCCTGAAATTCTGGCGGGTGGGTATATACTGCATAGTGATTAGCGTCTGCCTCTGCGCTTTCCGGGAACCCACTAGCATAGCTACCAATAGGTAGATTGAGCATGAGTTGGGATACATTTCCCCCGGAGTTTATTACTCCCCACAATACAAATGAGAAACTTCTATTGTTCAGTGTGTTACCCAGGGCATCATTCAACAGCACATTCAGGTTTGATGTGGTCAGGAATGGTGTAGTGAAATGGTTAGGAACATGAATAATATCCGTTGCGCTTGTATCAAATGCGGGGAAAGTATGTCTGTGTAACTGGGATATTACCCCCGATGTTACCGCAACATATACATCATCAGGTGTAGAAGCACCTACAATCGATAAGCTGCCCTCTGTACCGCTTTTCCACTTAGCCTCACGCTCCCTCAAATTCTCTGTGATATGAGATAGATGACCCTGTTTGATCACGGAATGATATATCTCATCGTTCCAATTGTGGTTCTTCAGTGGACCTTCGGTAGCTGTCGTTGCTGCCGACTTCAGCAGTACGGCGGCCACTTTGATATGCTCTACAGTGGATGGCCAATCAGTAGTGTTTACCGTCAGCACCTTCGTTGATTGTGGAATATAAACATAGTTTAACACCGGCACTTTATCGGTCCCATGTGTAAGAATAATGGTTTTCGGAGGATCAGTATCCAATATTGTTAACCCATCGCTAAACATCATGGTTAGGTCACCGGGAGATACCAGTGGTTCAAGGGATCCTGTCACAACGGTACCTGAACTGGTTACATTAAATTCCATGTACTCCCAAAATATTCCATTCCAGAAATTCGTGGTAGGCTCGACCCACTTTAACCCCGTAACCTCAACATCATCCCTCTGCAGGACATATCCATCGGTACCGGCTGCCAGTACCGTAGGATCCTGTGATACATCTGCAGAGATGAGATCTCCCTTGCTGACATTCACAAATTTCTCCTGGTACTCAATACCTCCCGGAGAAACATTCTGTGTTACGAGTATGTCAAATTCTGCCATTTTACGTAAATGTTAATGGGGTTCGCTTCCAAGTGGCGGCTCCTGCGCCTCCTGCGGATACGCAAACATATATATAATCGTTGTCAAACGCTGTCTCCCCAAGTTGTCCCGCATCGGTGCTACTTGCCTTGGTGTCAAGTGGCATCAGGTAGGTACACCTGGATCCATCCGCAAGGGCATAATGTGGATGATCGTCCTCCTTCAGTCCTGATAGCTGTGCATGGTCCGTGATGGGACGATGGCCCTTGATATTAACAAATTCTCTCAGGGAGATATAATCCACCTCAACAAAATGGGTGGCATCTCCATCATCTACGTGGTAGATCCTCACCTGGACCTCATCCGATCCATTGATATACTTCGCATCCTCAACTATCGAGACATCGATAATCTTGAAGGAGTCCATATCAGTATATGTGGATACTGTTTCCCACAATGTTGTATTCGGGTTGTAGATCTGCACCTGGGTAAGATGGTTCAGTCCTCCACTGTACGACAAGTACAGGAATAGATTATTGAAAGATGTCACGCTTGTAAATGTGAACCTTACATCATACCCCAAGGATCCTCCCACTTCCTCGATCCGTAATACATTGGAGTCATTCAGCGTTTGAACATCGGTCACTGTTCCTGTGGATCCATCAGAGACTACTATGTTGATCGAGTTGGCTATGTAGGTTGTTACTTCAGCTAGAGCGTCTACGTATGCCTCAGTAGCATATACATTGGTATCCAAGGCCCATGTGTCTGCTGCGGTCTTTTTTAGGAAAGATACTGATGCAAATCCCAGTGCTGCTATTGATGTCAGGTCAGCATCAAGTGGTTGGTATAACCCTGCATGGTCACCCCATCCGTAGGCGGTATCCCAATCAGGCTCTTTGAGATCATAGGATGTTTTCCAAGCTGCAATATCCACGCCATCGACAACTCCGGTAATGATGAGATCTCCATTTACTTCCAGGTCGCTGTCTACCAGGATCCCGGCACCAGTGACCCATGATTTCATTACTACATTTCCAGAGGCATCGATACCAATATACCCTTGTTCATCACCATCATTATCCTGGAAGGCAATAAGGTTTGTTCCTCCCTCTGGTGTGCCTGGTGTCGATCCGGCACCTATCTGTTGAATAATCAGTGGCCGGTCTGTTGAGGTGGCTATTGTTACCTGTCCGGTAAATGTCCCACCGGTGGCCGGTACAAATGCGCTGGCCACAAACTCAACGGCTGTGGCTCCTGAATTAACTACAAGGAAGTACCCACCGAATCCTGCGAATGACGATGGGGTGTCTGTCAGGGCTACAAATGTTCCGGATCCTGTTATTCCAACAAAGTTGTCCACCACCCATTTCTTTGTTACCAGGGAGTGATCAGTCCAGTTGGATGAGTAATCGGCCTCATTCTCCAATCCCTTATTATCCACGGTGTCACGAACCCTGAAATAATCATCACTCATCGTAATAGACTTAAACAGGTTGCTTGCACCGGTTGTCCTGAAAATTAAATCTACATAATTGGGTGTAACCTGGACACAGCCATATCCATTACCAGGAGTCCAATCAACTGTGTTATATGCCGAAATCTTTATGTTGTTATTCTGAATTAAGATATGTGACGAATTATCTACGCCATCGTCCGCTTTAAATTCTAAGTCATAACCTCCACCATCGATTTCCGTAGCTGCTGTCAGGGGTCCTCCAAATTTCACCACTCCACCGGCTGCTGTCAATGCGTTCTCAAAGGTGTTACTGGATATGGCTGCTATCGCTATGTCCACATAATCCTTTGCCACAAGCTGCCGGTCCACGTAACCGGTTTTGTAATCGCCTTTCTCGATAAGTCCGGTGGCTGTGATCTCATACCCCCGGGTGTTGGCTGGTGTGCCAAGATCTGCCCGTTCGAGAGTGATTAGAGAGTCGGTTACATAAACTCTACCCTCTGTGGACCCATCGCTGGCCTTTTGCAGGATCCCCCCGGCTGCCGATATGCTCTGGCTGACAGTATTCCCTGCATCGGATCCGGAGAATAATACTTCGTGCCCTCCTTGCAAGATCGTTGTGGCCTGAACCAAGGATCCTCCCCAGGTGACATTCCCGGCAGCCTCTACGAGCGCATTAGAGAACGTATACGTGCCTCCAATACCTCCACCGGTCCAAGGTGGGCATGGAACCACTTCAGTTGATGTAGCACCTCCGCAGATCCCCCCACCGGAGTATTCAACCTGTTCCTGGATAACGTATGACTGTTCATCGGCCTCGGTAACATCTCCGGCCACGTATGCTTCATTGAGCAAGTGCCATGCTGTATTGACAATCACCAGGCGTTTCTGGTATGCTTCCTGATTGTTGAGGTTGCAGGCCATTGCCTCCCGGTACGTGTCGAGCATCGTTTCAATGGCATCGGCCATCGCCCCTATGCACCCACCGTACACACAATGGATAAAGGTTCCATCTCCCTCCCAGTAGATCCTGAGAGTGTCCGGGTTGCGGTACTCAACAAATGAGGTAATAATAATGGTCCAGTTGTTCGTATAGATAGGGGTAACCTGGACTTCGGCATTGGAACTGACAATATCATCTATTGGAGGTAACAACTGGGTAGGATACTGAATCCTGTGTTCCCGGGCAATCTGATAAACATTGGCACCATACTCTGTGGTATCCGTTGAGGTGAGGATCCCTGTGTACGGTCCGGAAGTGGTTGTGTTCGCAATGGTGGGAAGATCAAAATTGTACTGGTACGTGTCTAGGAAGTTATAATAATCATCCAGGACACTATTGTACCATGATACTTTCAATGTGTAATTCCCTTTCAGGATATTGGCATAGTCCGTCAATGGATCCAGTGGAAGGGTAATAGTCTTGTTGAGGTACCGACTTGTGGCAGGAACAATATCAGGGGCACCATAATCCTCGTTTTTGTAGATCTGGCCCTCTGGTCCTGTCAGGGTGATAATGGCTGCAACATCGTTAATATCCCATCCCATTGCACCATAGTCCAGATTATCCTTTACTATGATTATGGGGTTGGTCGGCCTTAGATCGATGGTGAAAGTAGCATCTCCAGGGTTTTGTGCTGCGTTCACAAGTACACCAGACGTTGAAAACGAAGCGTTAATTGTGCCGGATATGTTTAAAATAGCCATGTTAATCTATATTAAATTCCATTCGTGTTGGGGCAAACTGTAACTGGTACTGGGGGATTACTGTCACTGGATCATTAAGTTCTCCCCGGGAAACCATCTCTGATCCTGTTAATTCCTTCATTAAAGCATAGTGTGTGATTATCTCTGTTCCACTGATACAGTCAGGGAAGTTGACTTGGTTGAGGTTTCTGACCTTTCCAAGAAACTCTGTCCATCCAGTAGGCCCCCGGGGAACTGGTATCCTCACGTATCCTCCAAAAGTAGCTTCATTTGCAATAGATCCTGCTTCCCCGGGATCCTGAGTGAATAGTGCAGCATATAAGGATCCTGCCGTGACTGCCGGTAGCAATCCTCCTGCATCACCGATCTTTAATATCGGCTCGTTGAGGAATAGGTGCCTCATACTCTCTGTTTCATAGGCATTAGTCAGCCCGGAAGCATCAGGATCGATAGCTGTTTGGTTTATTATACCTCTAATAGTTGTTACTTGTCCAGGAACAACCTGGATATCCTCAAAGAATAAGCTATCATAACCTAGTTTACTTATGACAACACTAAACGGCTGAAGATCATCTGCTATTTGAACCGCACCAACACCACCAACCCCTGTTGCATATTCTATGTAGAAATATGTGACAGTTTCAGATGTGTTGTCTGTGAATGTTTTATTAACCACCTCGTTAAAGTCTTTATCAAACACCCTTAATTGAAGGTTTGTTCCACTCACTATTATATTAAATGTAGATTTTAACCAGACTTTAACATCACGATTATCTCCAAGATTCCAAAATATTGTTTTGTCTGTGTCAATTAAACTGTCAATCAGAATACATTCCCTACCTGATGAATTTGGCATTACTTGAAGGTCTGTTGTGCATCCAATAGCCTTGAATCTAGTCATTGTCCAACTTCCATAACCACACAATATGGCTTTCCCAGCATCTCTGACTTGAACATCATTTGCCTCCACAAATTCATCCTGAGGGATCATTCCATATGATCCACCATAAATAGAAACCCTGTTTAATGTAGTAAGTGAATGATAATGATTAATAATTCCAGACCATACACAATCCTCTACACTACAAACACCGTTACCTGATGACCTTAAAGTCCAGGTCTCAGCACTCAACATTGCAGATTGACTTAATAAAACTTCAGTATTGGCGTAAGCATAATGATACATTCGTTGCCCTCTGCCAAGGTCACTGTCACCAATCTCAAATATTTCAGTACCCCTATGACATTTAAAATTACAAGTTGTATTGCATACTTGATATGACCTTGATTCATCAGGATTATATATATTGACAACAGTGTTACTCATGTCGTAAAAGCAATTACTACCAGTCATGAAAAGTCGTTTTTTTATCCAATATGATGCAAACTTTGGATTAGTCTCTCCAAGTTTTTCAACAACACCCCAACCTCCCGATACAGATGCTTGATAAATGTCCTCTGGCGTCCAGGGATTCCCCCAAGAATCTCCTTTTGCATCACCGCTTGCATAAGTTACGGTTATCCTATTATCTGCGTATAATATAGGCATCCTTAATCCATGTTAACTATAAGTGTGTTTACATCAAATTGTGGTTGCACTTCAATAGACACATCGAAGCCACCACCAGGGAACTCGCCATGTAAGAACATATCGTCACCGGCAAGGGTCTTGCATAAACCCCAGTGAGTTATGCTATCAGATCCTCCCGTACACTCCACGAACGCCTGTGCATTGATATTCTTGATCTGACCACCGGTTTCCGTCCATTCGGCTGCACCTCTGGCCACAGCTTTCCGGACATAACCTCCGTAGGTTGTCTCATTGACAATGGACCCTGCTTCCCCTGGATCTTGGGTCAGTAATGCTATGAAAACATTACCTGCAAGAACGGATGGGAGTAACCCACCTGCATCTCCGATGTTCGGAATAGCCTCATTCAACATGATGTGGCGTAATACTTCTGATTCAAAACTGTTTGTTGCTCCCATGTCTGATTTCTTTATGTAAGTATGCCGTACCCCTATTTCAAGGATACGGCACAATGAACATTATAACCTAATATGGCTCTACTCGGGCACATCATCCAACACAGGCTCGTCTGCTCCTTCTGCCGGAACATAGGACTCCCCTTTCAAGGAAGCCGTGATCTCCTGTGCGAATTTTCTGTTTCCCATGTAATAATCGTAAAGAGCCTCGTAAGGGTCACTAGCTACCCCAATCTCAGCAAAGGGGACATTCTTCTTCCCATGCTCAGTCACCCAGGCCCAGGTTTTCTTCTGGACCATGAAGGTTATGATCTTTTGGTCAATGGCCGTCTGTAGGCTCGACCTGATAGATAAAGCCTGTTCAGCCTCGGCCAGTTCAAGGAACTTGGCAATTCCACCCCTCTTATTACGATTGATCTCACTCTCAATAGCCAGTTTGACCTGGGGTAAAGAAAGATCCTCAACCTCGGAAATGAAGTAAGCCTTGGCCAGTAGTCTCAACTTATTCTCACCCAATCCCAACTTAGTTGAGTAGATGAGGGCTTTGACATCTGCCATTTGTTCTTCCTTTTGGGCTTTGATTGCAGCAGCACCAACCAGATCCTCGATAACGCACTTCGGAACTTTGTTGTTGAAATTCATACCCCCTTGCAGGAATGGGCAGCAATAGTGCAGCCAGTAAAGAAGCTCAACATCTTTTTTATCCAACATCTTAGTGCCTCTCAGGATCAGATTGTATGGTGACCAGATAATACGTCCATCTGTACCAATAATTCTATTCTCTGCATACCTCCAACTCTCCGTACCCGTTTCCGTCCTGACCGTTGCGACCAGAGGAAAGGCTATTGAGTTGGGTTTGTCCGGAAGGATGTTGTGCTTGCTCCTACTGGGCTTCACACGGCTCTCCGGATAGGTTAGCCGAACCGGGAACTTGGGATACAACTTCTTCAGATTCCCGTGTTCCGCAGGTGTAATCTTGTAGATCTCGTCATTCTTATATAACATAGCTTTGAAAATTTAGTGTAAAGTGAAAAAGGAAGGGGCATTATAAAGCCCCCTCCAATTATAAGGCATCTTCTATGCCGGCTCCATCAGGACAAACTGATTGCCTCCACGGAAATGCGCTCCAACGTGGCAACGCTGATACGTATCCCGCTTGTCAAATTCAGTCACCTTCAGGCCTTCACCTGCTCCACCAACCTGCCAGGCTTCCATTCTACGGTTATATCGACCAAGGCCACGGTACCTGGTACCAATGGACTCAACCATATTTCCGGATATTGGATCCTTTTTCTTGTTGATGGGCATGAACATACCGATCTTGGGACCAATGTTCTCATACCCTACTGCACCATACAACTTAGGGTTGTTGAGTACGCCCATCCGCTTGAACAAGAATGTTCGTTCGGATTTGGTCAGATACTTGAAGTTCACGGATGCAGCCAGAGACTCATCGCTATTGAACAGAACCTCATTTGCGGTTTTATGCGCAAAGATGATGTTGGTATCTGTAAAATAGGTTTTCAGTGAGTTCTCAATGTCCTGGTGCAGCTTGATTCCAAGCAATCCAAGGATATAGTTTCCTGCTCCTTCACGGTCAAGGGTGTTATCCATCTCGTCAAATTCCAGAATATCAAACGCTCCGGAAGTGTACGATTGCTCATTACCGACCCTACGTATGTAAGGTATTGCTCCCTCAGTGGTCTTGATCGGGCGACCAGTGTCATCATCGATAAGCAAGGCGTTGACGGTTCGCTTACCATACAGCAACGCACCATCGATGCGCAGGGCCATACGGTAGTCAATATCCACTTGACCCAAGTGATAGTACGCAGGGATCTTCACTCCCTTCGTAGTCACATTGAACCAGGTTTGATTCACCATTTCAGAACCAGTATAACCGATAGTTTCCTTGATTATCTGAGCATCGTTCACATACTCCCAGGTTCCCCTGATAGCAGATACCGGCTGTCCTGATCCCTCGGAGAAGGCATTGGTGATGATGATCAACTCCTGTAACGCTGTCAGCGCAGGGAACTGCTCTGTATCATCATTGAGCCTCACGGTTACTGATGGTGCTGTTGGTGTAGTCACATCGATGTCAATTACCGATCCCGTCACTTCATTGGGGAATAGGATAACGTCCCATTTCCTCAGATAGAAGTTATTGTTTGCGTCCAGGGAATTGGCATCGATAACAAAGACGATGTTCGTTCCAATGGCCGGCTGACCCACAATGGCATCAACAATGATAACTTCATGGATTCGGTTTTCTTCAAAGTGTGAATACGTATCAAGAGAGACTTCCTTCTCAAATCCCATGGACCTGAGTAACTGGAAGTAGGAGGCACCCTGATCACCGTAACGGCTGAAAAGAGTGTTCAATTTTTCTGGCTTGTGAATGTCAAATCCACTCACAATATCAGAGGCGTATATCTGCGCAATAGCATCTGGATTCATGATTTTTCATTTTTTAGTTAGACATAATACACACCTCTTACTTAGTCAATTACTTGTTGTAAGCATCCATCTCTGCATCAAATATCTCATCCTGTATCTTTTCCTCATCCGACAATTCCGGAACAGGTGGTACAGGTGGTTGGTCTTTGTTGCGGTCAGGCGATGGATTTGCATAGAGAGCATGGACCTGTTCCTCGGTCAGACTTCTCGCCTTCTCAAATACGGAATGAACGATCTCTGGCAGCTTGTTAATCATCAACTGGTTATAAACCATGGTGGAGATTGTTTTCGCGTTTGTTTCGTTAAGTTCCATTTGGTTCTCAACGGCATAACCTTTGACAAACTCCGTGATCTCCTTTTGTTCGGATTCTGAAATTTCATAGTCCAGGAGAGCCTCTTTACCGTCCTTGATGGGTACTTTCAGCTTTGCCAGAGCAGTACTGACCTGTTGGCCCACGTTGCTCCAACCTGACTCCAAGGTTGCTTTCGCCTCCGGGGTTAATTCCTTTGGCGTAGAAGGATCGTCTGCTATCTCAGGAACTTTCAACTTGTCCTTCAACACTTGTAACTCCTTCTTTGCGGTAGCTCCATCTGCCACCATTGGTAATTTGTTGACTTCAAGTTCAGCATCGTCAACCTGTTCAGGATCCACATTGTACTTCTTCTCGAAATACTTTCGGATCTGTGGCTCCTTCCCTGATTGTTCGGGGTGATCGAGTACGTATTTGGTAATTAATGCTTCCATGGGTTCCAAGGTCGCTAAATCCGCACTGTTGATCTTATTAAATACCCCGTAATCATGTGTGCCGGTTTCTTTCACAAACTCGTTATATAAAGCCACCTCGTCATTGGCGAAGTTTGTTTTGGGCTTTGCTGCGAGTTTTTCTTCCAGGGCTGTTTTCTCCTCTCTCAGGGTAACAACCTCATCTAGGACACCGACTATATTTGCACTCTTGGCCTCATCCACCGTCTTAAAACGATCTCCGAAAATCTCTTTCAGTGTATCGCCTTGCGGAGGACTGGCCGGATCCGCTATTTTGGGTACCGGGGGTACAGGATCAGGAACCGGAGGAACCGGATCGGGTACCGGTGGTACTGGTGGGACAGGATCAGGAACCGGAGGAACCGGATCGGGTACCGGTGGTACTGGTGGGACAGGATCAGGAACCGGAGGAACCGGATCGGGTACCGGTGGTACTGGTGGGACAGGATCGGGTACCGGTGGTACAGGATCAGGATCTCCACCTGCTTGCTTCACAAGGTTTGCAGCGTCTATTCCTTCAACATCTTGAAGGGCTGCAAACTCAGGGTTACTGCTGATTTCTTTAAATGTCTTTGCCATGATTAAGCCGTTTTTTTGATTTGTTCTGCTTTATAAGTATCGAAGTTCATCTCCAATGTCTTTAATTCCATATCTCGATCATGCTGTCTCTCAGCATTACGATCTTCCAGGTTCAGCTTATTGGTATCCTCATTGATCTTCATTTGGCTCTTAAATTCCTCCTTCTTCCGATCTTCTTCACCTTTAACCCTAGCTGTATTTTGTGCGTTCTTAGTGTCCAGTTCCATATTCTCCCTCTGGATCTGGATCTGGCGTTCCTTGTTTTTCTTGCTCCGGAAGTTCAAGGTGATCTCTGCCAGCTTCTCATTCCCGGCCTCCAATAACCTCTCTATCATCATAAAATCACCTTCCTCGATACCAACAAACCCATCCTTATCGGGCTGCATGGCCCCCATAGCTGCTTCCAGGATCAGTTGCTTACGCTTTGCGGTAGGCTTCGCCTGGATCTGAATCTCCCAATCGGCATCCAGGATCTCCGTACCAATGGAAAGGATCTTCACTCCTGACCCACCTACTACTGGGATATACCCCTCGTAGGCTTTCTTGTCGTGGCGCACTAACAGTTGGATCCTGATAGCTGCTGCCCGGGCAACCAGTTCTTTCAGTCTGATGTAACCGGCATATATTGGTTTCAGGGCATTGGTGGTGGCAACAATGGCCATCTCAGCAGTACCTACGGGTTGGTTGGGGTTAGGGGAACTCGCATCCGCTATCTGATTTATACCAGTTAAATCCCTTATGAAATTGAGGTTCAAGTCAAAGAGCTGAATAAACTCTCCAAGTTGAGGCCCAATACCCCCTATCAGTTCTTGAATAGGCCTCATACCCCCTGGGACATTAGGCTTACCCATGTGTGTTGTCATTTTATAAATCAAGTCACCAGTATCCCTCCGGATGGAAAGGATCTCCAATGGCTCCATCTTATTGCCTCCTAGTTTCATGTTCATCAGGGAGGTATATTCAACAGCCACACCTGAATTGGACGACATGGCCAGGGCGTTCTGCATCTTCAACCAGGTTAACTGGATCTGGTTCAGGTTAGGAACTGAAAGACTTACGATACTCCGTCCAGGAAGTTTATAGAACTTGAAGGATAATTCGACTTCTCTCTTCCCTTTGCGAGGAACATCATACTGCAGTCCGTAATCATAAACATAGTTCGTCCCAACGATCCACTTGGCCCTGTAAACGACCTTGTACTTGTTGGTGATGGTTTTCTTGGTATCTGTGTCATAGACCTTTCCTTCCTTTTCCTCGTACATGAGGGTATCCCCCCGGGCGTTCGTGCGTTTAGTGAAGTTCTTTGAGTTAATGGAAAACCATTCAGCATCCATTACATCGATCATAAAATTATCATACTTCCAACCGCCATCATTGATTTTCAGATCTTCGTTTATCCAGGAGGACAGGTTTTGGTTAGCATTGCGACCATTGAAGAATTGGGCCAGTTCCCGGAGCTTATCTTCAGACAGGTCGGTGTTCTTCCGGATATTGGAGATGGATTCAGAGATCAGTTCGCCTCCATATTCTGAGTTCCGGTGATCCCAGTGCTTCGAGTATTGCATGATCAGCCTGACAGGATCTACCGAACGGGCCTTTACTTTCCGGGTGTACCGGTCTGTAAAATCTTTTACCGATGCACAGTTGATAGTGGCGAAGTCATCCAACATCTTGCGCTTGATCTCTTTCCAATCGGAAATGTACATCGTGTAAACCAACGCCTCCTCAATCTCAGTTTCCTTGGCCATCTTGAAACCCCCTGCCTGTTGGTACATCTCCAACTGGTCCATGGTTTCAGGGACCCACTCCGGCTCTTGCCTCTGTCCGGAGAAGGAATTAACAGCCTCCATGATTGGCTTATACCTACCCTTGAACCACTTGCGCAACTTTTCAATATCTCTCTCTTTGCTGCTATTTGGATCCACGGCAGTAGCCACAATGGAGTGTTCTTGTTCCTCAAAGATCCCTCGTATGATGTGGAGGAATTTAGGCATAACAGAAAAAATCTCCCAATCAACATTTAAGTATCCTGTGAGATCTCCACCCTCCTCTGATTCGTCCAGAAGAATTTTCTGATATTGGGCTATATTTTGGTTCCCGGCAGCGTATCTACGCAACTCTAAAAGTTCTTCAATAGACGAATATGGGACCCCTGATCTATCCGTAACATAAGCTGCATACATAGCCTCACACCACTTCCTGCACCACTGATCGTTCTTTTCGTCATTCGGTATCTCATCCTTGGGAAATGGATACGAACCTCTCTGAAAGGAACTTACAGTATTTAAAGTTGCTGCCTCCATTGGGAACTATATTTGGCCTAATATAACAAATAAATCACTTTCTATAAACTCTCTTTCGGTGAAATTTACTAATATCTACTTCTTCATTTTGCAATTCCTCTATTTCATCATAGATTCCTGCGGTTCCCAGTAGTGCATATCCACCGGCTGTAAACAGGTCAAAGTCGGTCATTTCCTCTGGTCCGGCAATGTCCCTACATTCCTCTAATAACTCAATATGGTTCTCCTCTATGGCCTCAAATTCAATGAAATTCATAAACTCACCAAAGATGTCCTGCTTGATCTTCTCATTGGTGTTTGCTCCTGGGGTCTTACCTTGTTGAAAAGTTTTTGGATCCACTCTATACAACAGGAACGCTGCATATCCACGTTGCTCGAAGTAATCCCACAATAGATCCACGTTAATTTCCGGGAACATCTGGACTCCGTAGTAGACGCACATCATCAACATATCCTCTGCGTATTCGTACTTGTCGTAGGTACGATTCGAGTATGTGCAGACGAACTTTCGCTTCATAGTGAAATCACCATCCTTGATCTTTCCTTTCCGGACAACAGCGCCTCCCCCTTTCGATTTTCGGGGACCTTCAGTTTTATTGAACTTGAATGGGTCACCACCGGCCACTCCCCAGGATGTGTTGCCAGCCTTCCAGGAATTTGTTATATCATCCCAGTATTTCCGGTTGCTCTCATCATCATTCAACTGATGGGAAACCAGAAACTTCCCTCCCTTACGTGCGATAAACTCCACCCGGCCATCCTTGACGTTGTTCACCCACCGGAAATCACCCTCAATAGGCATCTCACTCTTCGGTAGGAACCTCAACTCATCGATGTACGTTTCAAGTTTCTGCATATTGAACCCGGAGGACTTGGCAGCCGTCCGGAAACATTCTGTGAATGATGTGGGGTACAGGCGAACTTCCTCGGACAGGCCCTCATAGTCACCGGCATCGATATATCCCTTCCTCCTGTTTAGTAGGTATTCCTTGGCTCCAATCTTCTTTCCAATAAATTCAGCCTGTTCCTTGGTGGGGGTATCGATTACTGACATCCCATACCGATCAATGAATCCCTGCAGCCCCTCAAAAGCAGGAATGAATAGTGTGGCCAGACCGGATCTCGTCTGCCCGTTGGGTGTGCGAACGAAGTAGTCTGACATCTCGCACTGGTGCTTAAAGGCTTTACCTCCACCACGCTCCATCTCACCTACCGTTGAGGTCTTGATGGTAAACCCAATAATCTCCGATCCCATCACCAGGCACTCCTTCACTACAAGGTGCCGGTCCCAACAGGATAGACCTTTCTTCAGCTTACCCACCTCATCGTCATGATGGAAGTACAACTTATCACCGTCATACGTCCCGGGGTCAGCCGGTCCGAAGTTGATCATCGATTCAAGGCCTATCTCTGATGTGGCAATAGATCCTCTACTGGATAGCCTTCGTGCCGGTGGTGAGAATGAGATCTCCGTCTTTGGAGATGTGGATCCCTCGTAGTTAGGTTTGAAAAAGAACGGGAGTTTCTTCCATGGGCCCACCAGGTGTTTGATGAAACACTTCCTGCCCTGGGTTTCGTTCATCGACTGGATACCGCCCCACGCTCCAATAGTCCTGGATATGATCTCGTAGTTGATGCACTCAGCCTTGTACGTGGCTCCCTCCCTACGGTGCTTAGGGTAGTTGAATCCGTAGAATATACGGTCACCGGTGGTTATGAAATCAAAGTATCCGGTTTCCTCGTTCCGGAGGGCATCTCCCTTGTCGGTAATATGCTTAAATGTTCTATCCTCATTGTAGATATGCCTGGCAAAAATGAAGAATTTCCGGTCACGGTCCCTGTATTTAGGTAGTCCCACATCGATTTTCCACCAGGCGCAGTAGAAGTAATGCCAACCATCTATGTATGTAGGCTTGCCGTTATTGAAGAACCAATATCCATTGAGCCGGTGATACCATGCCTTGCGCATGAACTTGATCTCCTTCTCATAGATATCTTGATTCTTCTGCAGTTCATCCCATATCTCATCGATGGTTAAATACTTACGCTGCAGGTCCCTCAGCCTACGGGGAATTTTTGGTGCAACAAAGAATTGTTCTTTTGCTTTCTTACCAAATCCCTCTATCAGGTGATATTCAGGGCATTTGGGGAGATTGATCCGGAGTGGTATTTGATCCCTATCATTGATATTGACCCACAAAAAGCGGTCATACTTTTTGTAATGTGCAAGGATCCCAGGGTTAACCTCGTCACTGTATCTCTTTAAAAGTGACAGGCTGTTCATTGTTCGCTAGTTTAAGTGCAATATCCTCTGGCCTCAACTGTAATCTTTCTTCCTCCACATATCGCAGGATAGCATCTCTGATATAAGGGTTGTCATCTTCAGTCAGTATTTCAGCCATGGTTTCTTCCAGTTCCTCCTGAATATTTTTCAAGTCAGGGATCCTCTTGGTTGCTCCCTCCATCACCTCCAACATAACATTATAGTAACTGGCCTCAATGGTGACCAGGTATGTGTACTTGAAAGACCGGTGGATCCTTACGAACTCAACGATCTTCCGGTTCACCACCCCATTCTTCCCTTTGAGCATATCTTCCACAGGATCCTCGAAGTTCCCTTTCTCATCTAGTCGGAACCCTACATCGTGGGCTATTTCTATCTTCCGTTTCAGGACATCAGTGTATTTACCACGGTAGGGAGTGCTTTTGTCGTACATACAAAAGATATACATCAAGGTGAGGTTGTTGTCCAACTCGGGACCAGGACTCTTTTTGAAGATGGAATATTTTTTCAGATCCGGGAAGATCTTGAATATAGATTCACCCTCCGGGACCTTGGCGGGGCTGTACAACATCCCTCTGAACTCTATATTTGTGAATTGCCAGTTCATCTTCTTCTGATTTGATAAAGTATAGAGCAGATTATGGCTCCAAACTTGGTTTTATGTTTATGGTGAAAATCATTAGAATCAGAACAAGCCCAATGGATCTTTTCCTTTTTCATAATATTGGAATTAATTTTTCTGCAATATATCCTGCAATAAAAGCTGCTGATTCCACATCATCAATTCCTAAATGCTTACAAATACGATCTTCAACGTGGCGCTTTTCATGGAATATTATATTTATCCTATCTTTCTTGTTAGTTGATTTATATAAAAGGATAACTGATTTTCTTGATGTTAAATTATACAGATGTTGAGCGCCGTCTTTATCATTATTCTCAATATTCTTCCGGATCTCTTTAATCGTTTCCTTCCCCGTCCTTATTTTGTGCAATTTAGATATAACAGCATCAGCATCTTTCTTTCTTTCAGCCTCGATGTAATAGATATCCCAGTCGTAAAGGGCTATGTTGAATCTAAGGTACTTCATTCCTGGATAAATAAAATGTCCGACTGACTGATTAGTAATAAGCTCTTCCCATCCAGTTCGAGATCCTGACCAATGTTTTTACTGTACAGAACAATATCACCCACGGATACATACATCGGCTCCCCAGGCTTGTCTGCTCCAACCATCAGGGCCTTTCCTGAGTTGGGTTTCTCCCGCACTGAATCGGGGATTATGATTCCACTGGCCGTTATCTTATCGATGTCGGTGGGTTTGACCAGTACCTTTCCTGCAAGTATTTTTCCTTCCATAATTCGATTGTTATAGTATTTTAACTTTGAAGCTGCTCCATGGAGCCGGGATCCCACCAGGTTTGAGTTAATAATCCGTTTGAACTTCCGGAGCAAGAAAAACAAGGAACGCCAGATCCAGATCCAGAGGGAGAATATGGAACTGGACACTAACAGGACAGCCAAAATGTCGTGTCGTTGGATCCTGTACAACTTTTTTCCATTATCTATCTTCGCATGGTACTCATACTCCACTGGGATATCCCGGATGCGTTTCATAACAATGATATCGCCAAGATACTCATCGTGGAAATTATCCGACTTGTAATCATCAGCATACATCTCATTGGGCTTGCCAGCATACTTGATCTTCCCATAGGTGACATCGGTGTTGGATGGTTTCCGGAGATCGACCTGCTCCATGCCGATACGCTTATATTCCTTCTGCATACGAAGGAACTCCGGATCCTCCACCGGCTCCACGAACAGGTACCCATTAACAGGTTGTATATTCTGGTCCAGGATGATAGCGTAGATGTTGTGATACTTGATGGCTATCCATACGGTTTTCCCTTTACGCCAGTAGGTTTTCTTTTCCGGACGAAGGCAGTTCTGGATGGCAAGGAAGTACATCACCACCCGATCACCCTCTTTCAACTCCATGGTTGTTTTCCATGGGTATCCGGTTTTACCATGGTTATAGATCAAATTCTCCGGGACCTTCTCCACGGTGCCGATCCGTACAACGTGTTTCTCCGGCTCGAAGGAGGTATCTACATAAAGTTGGATCCCGGACTTCATTGTGATAAACTCGTTCTCCGGATCCAGCCTCACGATAACATTATTCCCCACTGTCTGCTTTACTTCCATCGTTTTTTAATTTTGATACAGGTCATCTTCCCATCGATCTTAATAAACTTTACCTTCCCCTTCTTAGCCAGTACCTCAAATCTAAGGGCCATAGCTCTTTTATCAGAACGTGCCATAGCCTCAAATGCAGCTACCTCATGGTTTCTGAGATTGACCCACCGATTACGATACTTTATACAGGTGTAGAGGTGTTTGACCTCGGTGGCCTTTAATGGTTCTGGCTCGTCCGTGGGAATGGTCCAGAACAATTTTTTTAGGAAAGAAACAATTTGCCGAATTAGTTTCATAGTCTTTGATTTAAAAAAGGGAATGGGGCTAAGGATCCTCAAACCTTTCCCCATTCCGCACCCCAACAATTATGCTGTTGTAGTGAATGACCTCAGTGGACCATACTGGGTTCCACTGGTAGACACCACTTTTGCTCTCCAATAATACTTCGTACTGGCGGTCAGACCGGTCAGGTTGAAGATATAATCAGTGTCGGTTCCATCGGCAGACACATCCGGGGTCACAGTTGATGCTTGTGAGGTTCCAAGTTCAACTGTGGTTCCATACTCGCAAGTAGGAGCCGTTGATACACCCTGGTTATCACCGGTAGCATTTAATACTGCGGTTGTGTCAGCAATAGCACCATCCGGCAGCACACCTACAATTTTAGGTGGTTTCAGACCAATCGCTTGTTGCTCTGCGATAACCGGAACAGCGTTTGATACAAGGGTTGCAACGTCAGCTTTCGCCACGTTGTGATACAGTACAGATTTCTTCTCTTGTACAACATACAGATTTCGTTCCCAGGGGCCTCTCTTTGTGGTGCCCACCTTGGGATTTACAGGTTTTACGGTAACCTTAACCTCGATGTCTAATTTAAAATCTCCCATGATGTTTTTGAATTTAAGTTCATCTGCAAGTTACAAAAAACCCCCAAAGTTTGCGCAATGAGGGTCACTTGCTATGAAACAAGAAAGCAGATCAACCGTTCGGCTACGGCTAATTAGGTGCAAGATATGATTTTATTTACCTACATCCATGACATCGACTACACTGGACACAGGTTTGACTGCCATTATTAAACTTAGCAATGATCTCCATTGGGAATGTAAGTTTAACTTCTTTTTCAAATATTGGTTTCTGATACGTCATGGTATGATTTTTTTACAAGTTAGGAATATTTGCTAATTGTTCTGTGCCAAATAAAACTCTATTACGACTATCTGGGGACTCCGCAGTTAAATAACCTTTATCAATGAGAGATGGAATGAGTCTTGAAATAGATCTACATGGGATCCCGACCCACTCTCCTAACTGCTTGTTTGTGGCCTTGCATCCTCCTCCTGACTTTTCCCAAATCTTCATTAGAAGCCCTTTCTCCGCAGGATTTATATCTTTCAATGGGCACAGCCTATCAAAGCGTTCCTCTCTGTTTGGGATTGGCTCGGCAGCAGCCTGTTTTGAATTTCTGTTAGAAATACGCTTGGTTGTGTTTCCCATTCGGTATATAGTGATGGGATTTACGATGTGAGTGTGTGATCTAGTCATGTAATTTCTTTTTTGTACCTAAACAAAGAACACTGAAGTACTGTTTTTTCTTTTTATTCCTTCTTTAATATATTACTATTTAATATGGTTACACCACGTAACCCCTGGGGGTTACACCACGTAACCCCTAAAGTCACACCACGTACCTCACCTTCTTTGATAAATTTGCTTCTCATACAGGTTTTCATCTGGAATTATTACCCGCACCTCCTTTTCACCGGTAGGAAAATTTATTACTTCTTGTTTGCGAGAGATGAAACTTTTTTTTTCCATCCGATACAGCCTGGTTTTGATAATCTCTATTGTAGTTGAGGTGAGCTTTGCGAGATACTTGTTACTGGCGTAGCAGCTTCCTGCATATTCGTAGAATGAAGCTATAATACCAAAAAGCAACTTTTCTGAATCTGTCATAGAATCCAACATAGATATGCTGTGGGGAATAATGATAAACTGTTCAGCATCCAATAATACCTTATCTGGACTTGCTACAAATTCACTTAGATCAAAAATCTCTTTCTTCCCAGTGCGGATTTGCATAATCTCCTGTTGAGTTTCTAAATCAATCATTATGATTGTTTTAATAAAAAAACCGGAGTCAAGAGGTTGAGGCTCCATCATCCAGTTTCTTTAGATTAAAACAAAAATATCTTTGAACACCTCAACTGTTCGTTCTGTAATAGTACAAAAAAAAGAACCACCATCCTGGCAGACGGTGGCCTTTCTCCATTAAACTAAAACCTAAATCTGATCTCCCCTTCAGAATATGCACTGCAAATATAAGGAAATATCAATACGGTTTCAACTGTTGATAACTTTTTTATTCCTAGCCAGGATGATCCCCCTGGGGCTCTTCCGCAGTTCCCGGAGATTCATCCACAGGACCGGCAGCATCTTTCAGCTTCTCTTCCAGGGGTGTTTCAGGTTCTTCAACCTCACTTTTCACTTCCTCAGAGTCCTTCACTTCCTCTACTGGATCAGCATTAGGTTCATGTGCCGCACTTTTGGATTGCTCAGGGAACAACTCCTGCTTCGTAGCCTCCAAGGTTTTGGTTTGTTCCTGGAACGCCTCAATAGTGAGTTCATGCTTGTTAGTCAACTCCTGCAGCTCTGCCCAGACCTCCTTCAACTCTGCCCGGACCTCCTGCAGCTCCGCAAGGTTGGCATCCTCTCCCTTGGCTGGTCCCTTGCCTGTTTCCAGGACCCGAACTGCTAGATCGAATCGCTTTTTCAATTCATCCACCCCGATCCTGCCAAGGCGAACGGTGGCAGATGGTTTGGATTGGCCGATCTGCCCTGGGCCACGGGACCGGACTTTCGCTTTGTCAACCGGTTCCCTCAACTGTGAGAACGTGCCGTGAATGGTCAAGCTCCCCGTTAAATGTGTTTTTTCTTTTTTAGCCATGATAAATATTTGTTTGTTAAACGTCTAACCTTTGCAAGTTAGGAAACTTTGCCCATAAAATAAAAGACCAGATCATCGTAATAGATATACAGTTTCCAGTACGCATCACTGTAAAACAGAACAGCTTTCTCGGCCTGGTCATGCTCGAAGTGCTGGTGTAGCCATAGGGTGATTTCATCCCAATCCTCGTATGCTAGATTGCGTATATCAATGCTGTCCACCTGGTAGGAAAGGGTATTCATTTTCTCATACCTACGGCGCTTAAATTTCAGGTCCAGTTCGGTTGTGGAGATCTCAACACTCCCATCCACCAATCCGAAGCAATTCTGTGGGTCGTGCGTTCCAAAGTTGCTCCACTGGTCCATTCGCTTTACGAAGAAGGTATTCCCTTCCTCCACCGACCCTTTCACCAGTGGGATGGTCATCTGCCCCCTACACTTGTTAAAGATAGCGGACCAGAACAACAGGCATAGTAGGATTATCAGGCCATACAGCATCAGTTTATTGGCACGTTTTGGATTTTTTACAAATTTCATGTTTCCTTGGTTTTTGAGGTAGCACACAACTTGCATCCCACCCGTAGTTTATCTCTGTTTGTATTGAAGTTCGATATTAGCATTGAGTTGGTATCCTGCCTTTGCGAACCGCTTGGCCAGTTCGTTCAGATCATTCAGCAGGTTACCATCCGGATCCACCGGTCCTATGTCAATAGTCGTATCCTGGGGGATAGCATCCTTCATTGACTCGGGCACAGTGATAGGGAAATCTTCCTCCTCCTTGGGCTTTGGTCCGGATTTTTTACGCACCGGCTTATCCAGACCGGATTCATTTCTGGCAAGGAAGTCTCTCATCTTCCCCATGGTAACTTCACGCACTTTGACGGAAACGACATCGTATTCCATGATCTCACTCAGCAGGGTATGCGAGATCCCTATCTCGTTTACAATAGAATTATTAGTCCATCCCTGGGACTTTAGATTCAGGATAGATTCTTTAACTTCCCTGATCACTTTGTAATCGTCACTCATTTGATTATTCTGTGTGGATTTTGATAATTATTTCCTATGTGTGATTTAGGAGGGTTTACTACCTGGAAATCATCAGATAAGTGCTTAAAGGATCCATCCGGCTGTTCAATCCAGGTACGTTTCCGGTTTACGTTATGTTTAGTAACAATAGCGTCCATGAAGGAGTTGTAGCAGATCCCGTGCCGTTGGGCTAAGTGAATGATCGCCATTGTCAGGTCTGCAATTTCCTCCTGCACAGCCATGGAGGTTTCACGGGTCTTAAAGTTCTCATGGGTCCTGACCGCAGAGATCAGTTCGCCCATTTCTTCTTCCATCTTGGCAATGATGGACTCCGGATCTATGTTGCGTCCAAAGGTATCATCGAACCAATCTTTCAGGGTATAGTACATTCTGTTCATGGATTTCAGTTTTTAGCAGTTTCGATTATTCTACTCAACTCCCCAAATGTCTTGTTGAGGTTGGAGTACCTGATCAGGATATAGTTGATCTCAACCGGTGTCAGGTCATTGATAGAAGTGATGAACCTGGTGTACCAGGGAGCAGTAATCTCCTTGGACTCATCCAGTGTCCAGAACTTCCCATCCTTGATGAGGCTCTTGAAGGAAACATTTAGGGGAGGATTAAACGTCATTTTTATTGGTTTTAAGACTCTGTAAGGCTCTAATCAACATATTAAGATCATTCTCGCTCTCTATGTCGGTAGCTGACACATCAACTCTGTGTAGCCACGTATCAGGAGCCTCACTGATTACCGAATGGTATTTGATTGAAAATTTCATAGCAAAGTATTTATTTAATAAGTCTGACAAGTTCAATGTCGGCTTTATAAAAAACAATGCCTCCCTCTTTTATGGGAGATACAGGCACAAAAACACTATCCAATGCTCCCTCATCAACACTGTATTCATCCCCATTGCTAAGTACGACTCGGGTACCTGGGGGAAGATGTTCCATTGTAAGTTTCTCACCCATGAAATCTTTTCCTGGCTCGGACAAGTTACTTTTGTGTTTGTTTCTAATAAACTCCGTCCGTACCGCAGTGAGGTATTCAGGCACATCCTCGTCATTATCGAAATGCACCACAAAGGTTTCTTCGCCCACCTGCTCCAAGGTGGCTTCCAGGCGATAGTAGTATTTTCCGTACTGGTCCACCACGTAGGTTCCCAGTGATTTCAACAGCTTGTGTGCTGTCATCGATTCGTCAATAAAAATTCCTGTTTTCATAGCTTATTCTTTTTTAGCAATAGTGTTTTCTTCCTCAACCTCTTCAGAAGCCTCCTTTTTAAACGGCAACTTCCCATCGGCCTTATCGTTCCAGAAATACTGAAACAGCTCACTGCGTAGGGTATTCAGCTTCACCACCAGATCGTCTGTGGGATCATCCTCCATCAGGATCTTACCACTGGTCACATTGATTGTATCTTCGTGGCTTGTCTCAAACTTACCCTTGATGGTCAGGAAGAAGGAACCATCCTTCTCTGTAACTGAAAACTCATTGGGAATAAAGTTCTCCCTCACACTGGAACTGACTGCATAATACGCATCGGCCAGATCGTCCCTTAACGCCATCAGTGCTTTTTTGAGATCAGGATGAACATTCTCATCATCCTCAATAGAGTGGTTACGACTATCCAGTTTGTCGAAATAGTCAATCTCTACTATCTTACCAAACTTGCCGGTAAGGATATGTACATTTTTAAGTTTCATAGCTTCGGTTTTAATTGTGTAACTCAATTTTCTCTCTCGGTTCGCACCAGGTGAAGTATTTCACGGGCCAGTAGTTCGCCACCACCCCCACAGGGCAATCGGAATCCTTATCCACCTGAACAGCCGTCCCGCAAAAATGGAACTCGCCTTTCGCCTCGCCATGGGTGGCCAGGACGGTTATTCCACTGAATCTACCGGATCCCCTGTACAGGTCACCGATAATGATGTGGTCATTGGCGATAGTCATCCTGCGCAACCGCCTCCATAGATAATACTTGATTAGTTTCATAGCTTTGATTTTAAGTTAGAAAATCTGATTATATCATTATCCCAGGTAGCGTAGATGGTTCCTTTATGATTCTCACGCCCACGGGTGTATACAGTTACTTTCACATCACTCAGCCTGGGATCTGGTGACTGTTCCACCAGGTCACACGTAGCCACTCCGTCCTCGATGCACCGCACCACGTACTGATTGTCGGAGGATCCTATGGAAATCACATCCCACTGGCGCAATGGCCAATCTTTATACTTCTCATGGTCCTTGTACACAGCCACGGCCATCTTCTTACTGTACTCAGAATCCTTACCAGGATAACTCTCACCGGTAGCCTCTGTCTTACGCAGCATACCTGGAGTGGCTAGTACAACCGCACCGCCAGCCAATCGCTTTAAAAACTCTGCTCTCGTCATTTCAAATTAGGTATTAAGAAGAACTTATCCCAACTCTCCAAGCGCCTGTTGGGGTATTTGGGATTCTTAGATCCCAACTTCGCCCACTCAGACTCATACCATATCCATGTGACCAGGTAGGAGCGTCCATTAGGCATCACCACGGTATCATTGATACGTAGGTTACGAAAGGATTCAGAATTATACATAGAGATCCCTTCACCGGATCCCGCCTTATACAGCTTTTGTCCCAGTGCAGGGAATAGGGGTGCAGCCATCAGGCCCAATCCCAGTGTCTTTAAAAATTCAGATCTGTTCATAGCTTTGATCACACGTTATTTTTCAAGTCCATTTTGGTTTGCAAGGGGTGTACACGTATGAGTGTTATACCCCGCTTTTCCAATTTTTCCAGTTTTTCCTCCGAGTCATCTTCTTTCACCGCATACTCAATAGCGGTAGGTTGGAATACACAGAAGATCCCGGGTGTATTATCCTCATCAGAATCTATACATTTCCGGTGCGCCAGCAGAACCCATGTCTCACCCAATACAAATTCATTGGGTATGGCAGAGATCCTGCGGGAGATGCCTTGCCGAATAGCCTCCCGGTTAAATTCATAAGTTGTTGGGTAAAATTTCTCCCCTACCCATATCAGACCGAAACGCTCCACGCTGCCATCGAAAGGATAACAGCCGGTGCATCCCTTCTTACTGCATGGTACATCTTTAATCAGTCCAAACCCTACCCAGGTCCATCCACGGGAGGGTTTTATACCGGCATTGCAGGTAGGACACACATTCAGGGGAATAGGTAATTTACCACAGGAATCCGACAGGGATCCTGATACAAGGTACAGGCCACCATCTTTACGGTACCCGCACCCTCTCTTTTCTTCGTAACTGTCTCTTATGTTCATAGCTTTGATTTATAGTTAAAAAATAATAGTACCTGTTTCACGCCAGATAGCCAGGACCTCAAATATATTGGCACCTTTACTATACCTGCGTACCAACTCTCGATGGATCTCTGGCTCCTCACAAGCCTTAATAAACTCTGGATCTACCTCACAGGTTTCAGAAATCATTTCCCCCCCATTGTATCCGATGGTTTCCTTGTATTTGTAATTAAGATCCTCATCACTCTCGAACGACTCTCGAACGATACCTGGTACCATAGGAGCGACTACCACTCCCAGGCCCAACCGCTTTAAAAATTCTGCTCTGTTCATTGTTAATATATTCTTAGGTTATACAATAAGTTATCTTCAATTCCCAGTTCAGATTCCAGTAAAATATCCACTAGGCATTTAAGAGATTCCTGCAGGGAGCTAATATCATTACTCTTCCTGGCTAAATTCTCCTCCAAGGATGACACAATACTTCTCAGCCGGTCCACCTCTTTTTTTAAATCATAAACCTCCCATTGTTCTACTTTCCTTGCTAATGCCTGTTGTACTTCGTAATTCATATCGGTTAGTTAATTATTACAAGTTCCTGTTTCTCCATGTAAATGAGGATCATGGGAATAACCATCATAAACACCATCCTGACCAAAATAATGAATCACCCCCACTGAGTCCGTTAAGATTAAGGCGTAATTATCAGATGCTTTAGAATCAACTATTGGTAGTGTGATTTTTACTGAATCAAGTCTCATGTCAGTCAGGTTTGTAAGGTTGAATATAAATCCCCGTAAAGAACTGTTTTCAGTATCAGGTCAATCGTGCCATTACCCTTGTGGCTGAAGATACATTTAATCACTTCAAAGTATTCCCAGGTATACTTTGGCCCCGTAGCCATTATAAAGCTCCCCACAATGGGAACAGCATCAAACAGCCGAACGGTTTCAGTCGCTCCTGGAATAAGTTCATTATCCTCATCGTAACAATAAATCAAGTTATTCATATCAGTTAGGTTTTGATTTCATAAATCCCATACTAATAAAATCAGCTTCAAACTTATTAGATAATGCTTCATGTATTCCATCATTTAAGTAAATATCACCACGTTTCTCTTTGCTTTCTGCAGCACAGAGGGCAATATAAACTCCACCTTGTTTTCTGATTCTTATTGCCATAAGTTATCAAAATAATTTTTGT
>SDBV01000633.1_pt1 | contig 51063 bp, 57 predicted proteins | sample 2277081 | NCBI WGS metagenome assembly SDBV01 (sample SAMN10402039, study PRJNA504765) | marine sediment metagenome | isolation source: marine sediment core GS10_PC15, 223 cmbsf | place: Arctic Ocean: Southern Knipovich Ridge | collected 2010
CTAGTTCTCAGGGTTGATGCGCTTAGTCAGGATTTATCAGCAAATGAGAAACCCTCATTGGGTGGCGGGGGTGCCTCTATCATCACAAGTCTGACCCCGATAAAAAGTCCAACTGACTCCATTCACCTCCAGTTCGTTCCATTCATCACACTCTGCTTTGGTCCAATCGTCTTTGCAATAGGTGCTGTTATATTCAGAGCTATAACCCGTGCAAACACCCGTGCTACTAAATTTTTCGCAGTTAGTGCTTAGAAATAAAAGGCATGTGACACTCGCGAGACAAATAAAATGCCGTATTGTTTTCATTGTATTACTATTAGTTTAACAAGGAACAATGGTTACCAATACTATAGATTTTTTTTTAATGTTGTGGGTTTTGGGTAAATAAAGTTATGAAATAACACAGCCAATTAAAAGTCAGATCCTTTCTTCAAGCCTGGCTCTTACTTTGGCAATGGTTTTTCTTTCCTCACCCAGTCTGACAGACTAAGAAACAGCTGAAGCTACATGACTTCAGGAATGTATTAAAACTCGAATTTCTTTTCCATGCTGGTTCATGTGTTAAAGGAATGGAATAGCCGCGTCCCTGTTTGAATATTTGTTAACTTATGGTTTTTTCAAAACCCGCCAATATGAGATTCCTTGTTATAAATACTTTACTGGTGTTTTTTGGATTTCAAGCAAATTGCCAGACTCTTCAGGAAACCGAGCTATGGATAGCTGATAAAATTGAAAGCTATCAATTTAGCAAACAAGGTAAACATGATGCAAATGTCTTTTGGACAGATATAACGGCTGTAGCAGATTTTTCTAATTCAGGGTATTTATTCATTTCCGAAATCCGGTATTATAAATCTAAATATCCGCCAACATTGCATAGGTCACATATTATACCTATCAAACATATGAAAAGTATCAGATATAATATTGAGGATGATTATGTTGCAGTGGAGTTTAGGATCAAATCAGACAATGTTGCAGGTCAGAATATGATATTGAAGGAAATTTATGACGAGAATGGATTAGTCAGCGAAAGCAATAATGTTGATCGGTTCAGTATTATTTTAGGTAGATCTTTCTTAACAGATCACCTACCTAATAGATTTAGGAAAGCCATTAATCTTCTAATTGAGTTGAACGGTGGAGAGGTAGTGAACGAGGTGTTTTAATGTTCGTCTCCCCTTTATTCCTTATGTAGTTCTTCTTTCATCCAAATGACTTACAGGGAAAGTAAAATATCCTCATTGGCCGGGTCTGTCAGTATACGTTCCAGGGCCAGCAGGCGGGCATTTGTGTGATAAGTCGGGTCATTCACGTCCCAATCGTCTATCAGCAACATATCGCTGGTTTTACTGCTAAGCAGCAACATTTGCCCGTTGATTTCCATTTTAGCTGTAAGGGTATAAAGTCTCCTGTCCGAGGGAGATTTATCAATCCAGTGCAGATGTACGTTTTTTAACAGGAGGCTTTCAGGAATGGCTTCTTGTAGTTCTTGGTGTGTGATTCCTGATTGATGTGATGAAATGCAAGCCACAGGTAAAATTTTGGTTATGATATCAATGATCTAAGTTAAGAAGAATCAATTGAAAAAACATTTTCTCCAAAACCGAATTCCCGTACTCGTTCAAGTTTCTTTCTACATCACAGTATTTATCATATACTTCAACAGATTCACAATAAAACAACTATCCATATCCGCTATTCCGGGTAACAATTACTCCCCCTTTCTGATTAAACAGCAGAATTGATTAAAGGGCATATGGATTATCAACGCGTTTTTCTGTATTATCCATGAAGAAGGGGATAGTTAGATCGAAGGATTATACCCTGATATCATATCGTTGCAAGGTGTGTAGAAATCACTTTGAGGGTATTGCAAAGAAGGAAACCGGTTCAGTACGGCTGACCTGCAGTGTTTGTGGGAATGGGGTTGTGGTGTATATTTAATTCAGTTTCAGCCTTGAGGTGCCCCTGATTGCGATCAATGCAGATCATACGCCAACAGCCGTAGATGTCTTTCAGAAGTATGTTCCTGCATTCAAGGCCAGGTTCCTTTCTGGTACGGGTCATGTGATGATGTGGGATGTTACCGAGGAGTTCAACGGTCTCCTGGCAGAGAGTATCCAGGAGATTATTGCTGCAGAATAGCCACGTAACCCTTATATGTCAGGTACCATAGCCATCCTGAATTCTCATTAACAATGTGGCTGGTGACTCTACTCGATCCCCAGCAATTCGATCTTGAATATGAGAACTGAATTTGCAGGGATGGGTCCCTGACCTCTTGGGCCATAGCCCAGGTTGGAGGGGATGTAGAATTTATAGGTAGATCCTACGGGCATCAATTGCACTCCTTCAGTCCATCCCGGAATGACACCGTTTAAAGAAAATGAGATAGGCTCACCACGTTCATAACTGCTGTCAAATACAGTTCCGTCTACAAGGGTTCCTTCGTAATGTACTGTGACTTTGGAAGTAGCGGCAGGCATTGCACCATCACCTTGACTAATTACTTCATATTGCAATCCCGATTCTGTTGTTTTCACACCCTCGCGTTTTCCGTTTTCATCCAGAAAGGCAGCTCCTTTTTCGACATTCACCAGGGCATCAGCTTCAGCTTTTTCAGCCTCCTTCCGGGAAATGGCCATTTGAAGCTGCCTGAATATGGTTTGACTGGTTTGCTGATCGTATGGGGATGATCCTTCCAGAGCCTGGTCCAAACCTTCGGAAATCAGCTGTGCATCTGCCTGAAAAGGCACTGTTTTCAAATCATATCCCATGACAAGTCCAAAAAAATAGCTCAAGGAATCTGTTTCATTTTCAAGATTTGAATGAATGCGGGTTGTACTGTCTGACTGGGCTGATGCGTTGATCCCTGCAATACATAAGAGCAATATTAAAAAATATTTCATCTATTTAAATTTTCAACAAATTGATATTAATTGATGGGAAACCGCAAAGATATTACTTAAAATGGAAGTGCGGATGTTTAGAAAAAAGAATTCGGGTAGCGCATTATTGAACAGAAATTGCGTTCTTTATTTCCGATAAAAAATTACATTCTTTATCGGAAACAATTTAATTTCTGAATATTTACCAACCAACTACTTTCTAGCTATGAATAAAAAAAGTGTTTTTAGAAGCCTGGCGGCAGTACTGTTTGTAATTATTGTTGCATCATTTTCTTATGCATCCCCAGCAAAGAAATTCAGTCCGGTGGGAACATGGGAATATTCTGCACCCGATGTACCTGAAGGATATCAAAACGGCGAGATGATTATTGTGGAGATTGAAGATGGTTATACTGTTACCATGGCCGTCAGTGCGGATGCTAAGGTGGAGGCGAAAAAAGTCTTATACAAGAAGAAGTCATTAACATTTACCCTTTATGTGGATTATGAAGAAATAGCCATATCGGGAACATTTGACAATGATACTTTCACCGGTACTATAGGTTCTTCTGAGGGTGAGGTTGATATTACTGCGGTCCGGAAAGCAAAAGAGTAGCAGCCATGAATCCTGCAATCAAACGGACATTTTCTGTTATTTGTTTCCTGGTATTTTTCAGCCTGGTGTTCCACCAGTGTAGCCAGGAGAATGACGCAACCTATCAGAACATAAAGGCATATGCTGATGGGATCAAAGTGATCAATACCCATGAACACCAGCACTGGCCTGAGGAATATGGAGATCATAATTACCGGTTATTTCACCTGATTCACGGAAGTTATTTAATGTCTGATATAGTTTCGGCAGGGGGACAACGATTTGATATGTCACTCCTGGATTCCCTTAGCTTAGACAAATACTGGGATATCAATGGGAAGGCCCTCAATTACACCCGGGGCACAAGTTACTACAGCCATTTTATAAAAGGATTCCGGAAACTGTATGATTTTGATGACCTTTATTTTACGGAATCAAATATTCATGACCTTTCCGCACAAATAGAGGAGAATTATTCCGATTACAGGACCTGGTTTGATGAGGCTTTTCATAGGGCCGGTTTTGAGTTGATGTTCCTGGACCAGTACTGGAAGCCTTTCAACACCGATGTGGAGGAGAAGTATTATGCTCTGGTTTTTCACATCAATCCGCTGGTGATGCAGGTTAGCAGCCGACCCTCCGCTGGTGATGACCTGCCCGAAGTGTATAGAAGGGCAGAGGAGGATGGCTTTGTAATACGTTCGCTGGATGATTACCTTGAATACTGCGATCATCTCTTTCATAAGAATATTGAGAGCAAAGCAGTCTGCGTGAAAAATTCCCTGGCCTATTCCCGATCCCTGGATTTTGAGGAGGTACCCTACGATGTTGCCCGCGATCTGTTTGACAGACCGTCGGCAGGGCTGACACAAAAGGAGTCAAAACAGATCCAGGATTTTGTTTTTCACTGGATTATACAGAAGTCCGTTGAGTATGACCTTCCCATACAGATCCATACGGGTTACCTTGCTGGAAATGGGAACACGCTTAACAATGGCAAACCGGTCAAGCTTAATAACCTGTTCCTGAAATATCCGGATGCAAAATTTGTTTTGTTTCATGGTGGTTATCCATGGACCGGTGAATACGCTGCATTGGGAAAAATGTTTCCGAATGTCTACCTGGACCTGGTGTGGTTGCCCCAGATCTCACGGGAGGAGGCCATTCATGGCATTGATGAGATGTTTGATTGTGTACCCTACAATAAATTCTTCTGGGGCGGCGATTGTGCATTCATCGAGGAATCCACCGGATCACTGGAATATGGTAAAGAGGTTGTAGCCGAGGTATTGTCAAAAAGGGTTGAGCGGGGATTGTTGACAGAGGATGTAGCCTTTGACATGGTTCAGAGAATTTTCAGGGAGAACGCCATCGAGGTGTTCAAGCTTGAAAAAAGACTTGCACGAACGTTTTAGTACAGAAATAATGTGGTGACTCAGCTTCTTTCCAGCAGAGCCATGGCGATGTATTCCCATTCTTCTTCAAGGGAAATCTCCGGTATGTTTTTATCTGCATTCCGGTACCAGTATGATGCATTTCCCAGGTCGCCCTCTTTACGGTGAAGGTATGCATGTACCCAGGAACCTTCGCGGTTTATTTCACTTTGTGCAATACGATGGGCACTCTCCCAATCTCCTGCTGCATCCAGCAGAAGGGATTGAAGAAGCGAAGGAATATCGTCCGGGACAGACCCTTCATCTTTTAGCTTGAGAAAATCTTCAAATTTTATCATATCTAAGGTGATATTGTTCCTTTTAAACCTGACATAAAGTTATTCAATATTTGAATGACCTGTGGTCTTTTAACTTTTTTTATATTTACGTAAATATTCACCCCATGATCGATTCTTTTCAATTTTCATCATTGCCAGAAATAATTTTTGGTAAAGGAAAACGAAATGAGCTGCCTGCTGCGGTGAAATCCAGAGGCAGCAATGTTTTGTTATTGACCGGATCATCTTCCTTTCATAACTCCAGGCATGGAGATGAAATAATTTCCGGGCTCAAAGCTGCAAACCTGAAGGTGTATCATGAAGTAATTGCTCATGAACCATCACCCTCATTGGTCGACCAGATTACCGGGAAACATCGAGGCACAGGAATACACGTAGTGGTGGCTGTGGGTGGTGGAAGTGTGATGGATGCAGGAAAGGCTGTTTCCGCCATGATACCGGTGGAAGGAAGCATAAAGCAATACCTGGAGGATGTGGGAGACAGGGAGCATCCCGGAGAAAGGATCCCTTTCATTGCCATGCCCACCACCTCAGGAACCGGAAGCGAAATGACTAAGAATGCAGTCATTTCGGAAATAGGCGAGCAAGGTTTTAAAAAGTCGTTGCGGCATAATAATTTTATTCCCGAGCTGGCCATCATTGATCCTGAAATGATGCTTAGTTGTCCGGCCAGGCTTACAGCCACTTCAGGTATGGATGCATTTGCTCAATTGCTTGAATCCTATGTTTCCAGCAGGGCCAATCCCATGACAGATGCACTGGCTTTGCAGGGTTTGAAACAAATAAAGAAATACCTGTTGAGGGCATTTCTTGAAGGAGAGGACAACATTGAAGCCCGATCAGGAATGGCCCTGGCGGCCATGTTTTCAGGAATTACCCTTGCACATGCCGGACTTGGACTGGTACATGGATTTGCATCACCGCTTGGAGGATTTTATGATATTCCCCACGGAGTTGTCTGCGGGTCCCTGATGGCCCCGGTATTTGCCCATACCATCGATAACCTGATTGAAAATCCCGATCACCCGGCCATCCAGAAACTGATGATCGTAAGCAAGGTATATGCTGATTTTAAATACAAGAATGAGACTGAGTATTTGCAGGCATTCAAGGAAAAGCTTATACATATGACCAGCCTGCTGGAGCTTCCTCGACTTTCTGAATTTGGATTCAAAGAGGAGTATATTCCCAAAATCGTTGAACAAACATCTCACAAATTCCATCCCGTTACTTTGACGAATGATCAGATGGCAGATGCTTTAAAGAGCAGAATTTAATTCATGAAAGATCGTATCGACCAGGGATTTCACACTCTCATCATCAATGCAGAAGTAGTGTTCAGTTATGTGTTTCTCTTCCAGTGTATTGAAACCGGAACCTGGTAAATGACGTTCGAAATACCTTGTTTTCCATACATCAGGATTTGTAAATGGATTGAGTGTGGGATCGTAATTCTCTGCTGAACCATCCTGGTAAAACTTGATGGGATCGTCTTCATGATCCTTCATGTATATGATCAGGCTGTCATAATAAAATGAAAAATACTCATAGCCATCCAGGTATTCATTGTTGATGGAATAAAACTCATCCACAACTCCCGGTGGGATCCACTCACCATTGGTATAATCGGAGGAATAGGGTAGCGCATAAATAGCAACGGCGGTATCATTACGAATTGAAATCCAGGAGAGATCATCGTCTGCGCATCCGGTAACCAGAAAAAGCAGCAATATTAAGGCTATTCCTCTCATCTGCATTTATTTTGAAAGCTCAATCCCCGTGTTCGCAATGAACAGTTTAATAGCGATGGCCAGCAGGATGATACCGAAAATTTTTTTAATATATGCACTCCATTTGGCATAAGTAATCTTTCAAACAGGGATGTGAGTCGGGGTACAAGATAGACAATTATCATATTCAATAAAAGGGCAACTAAAATATTTATTGAATGCCCAGTACCATTTCCAAACCCATTAAGAAAAGAATGACGGAGCCGGCAATGGCAAAGGACGAGATATCAACCCCGAACAAACCCAGCAAGGGTTCCCCGGTAAACAGAAAGAGTAACATGATCCCATAAGCCACCAGGGTTGTTTTTCCGGGATAGAGGGCTCCCGTACTTCAGCTTTACATCCAGGATGACAGGGATCGATCCCAGGATGTCAATAACTGCAAACAGCACCATGAAGGCTGCTAGGATCTCCATGATGTTGAGGTGCATGATCATGCTCTTCTTATTAAATTCTATCCCTTGCTTTTGATGGTGCAGCCAATGGCTTTGGTCGTTGCCGGTTCAGGTTTGCTGCCTGTCATTACAGCCCTGATGGCATCTTCAAGGTAGGTTTTGGAGACTGAAGCAGCATCCATCGCATTGTCATCAATGGCTCCAATGTAGGCAACCTTAAATTTTCCTCCTTTGTTCTCCAGGAGAAAAATGTGGGGAGTTCGGGTTGCTCCATAGGCTTTGTATACTTCCTGGGAAGCATCTTTAAGATATGGAAATGGATAACCTTTATCGGCAGACCTTGTCTTCATTTTGTCAACAGTATCTTCAGGAGATACTTCTTCATCATTGGGATTAATGGCAACAACTGGAAATCCCAGGTCAGCGTATTTCTTATGAAGCTGAATAATCCTTTGTTCATATGCTTTTGCAAACGGACAAGGATTGCATGTAAATACCACGATCACACCTTTTTGATCACTGTAATCGGATAAGGAGACAGTGGCGTCATTCACGTTTTTCAGAGAAAAGGGCACTGCATTGTCCCCTGGCTTGAGTCCTGCATTTACCAGCAAAAATGCTGTAAGTGCCAATCCTGATGTTAAGATCGTTCTTTTCATATCAATTCATTATTTGATTAACGTTTTCGAATAACTCATCCCTGGTTAATTCCTTCTCAAGGAACACCCTGTTGTTTTTATTGAAAATCAGTGTGGCAGGAATGGCTCCTGACCAGGAGGGATCAACACGGTCGATCCATTCATTGTAGTTGAGATCAGTCATAAGCACTACGGATGCTGTAATCTCTTTTTCTGCAAGGAAGGGCACAAGCCGCTTTTCCACCTGGTTGGGAAAATCCAGGCTAACAAGGATCACTTTCACTTTGGAAGATACACTTTTCCTGTGAAGTTCTTCAAAATATCCGATCTCTTTTACGCAGGGCGAGCACCAGGTGGCCCAGAAATTAATCACATAGGTGGTATCATTGCTTTTCCTGGTAAGAGATGCGATGCCTTCCCGGTCAATTTCAGCAATATGCTGCCCTTTCAGGACAGTTGATGACAGGCACAATAAAACCATTATAATTTGAAAAAACTTCATACACTATTAAACAGTTTTGATGGGTTATTTGTTTTCATCCTGACAACACATTCCATTTAAACATTAAATTTTGTATTATGGCATTTACATTGGAAATAGGCTCAACAGCCCCTGATTTTAATCTTCCGGCTACAGATGGGAACAGCTATTCAGTTTCTGATCTCAGGGAAGAGTTTCTTGTAATTTTTTTTACCTGTAATCATTGTCCATATGTTATTGGTTCAGATGAAGTTACCAGGTCCTCTTCTGAGAGGTTCGCCAGCCGGGGAGTGAAATTTATTGGTATCAATTCAAACAGTGCAAATTCATACCAGGTGGATGACTTTCCGCATATGGTCAGGCGCATGGAGGAACATAATTTTCCCTGGATCTACCTCTGGGATGAAAGCCAGGATGTTGCACTGGCTTACGGAGCACTTCGGACACCCCATTTTTATGTCTTTGACAAAGACAGAAAGCTTGTCTATACCGGCAGGGCAGTTGATCAACCTGGTGATACTAGTCGCATTACGGTCAATGATCTGGACAGGGTCCTGGAGGAACTAACTTCAGGAAAACAAGTGTCATTGCCTGTGACAAATCCCATTGGATGCAATGTGAAGTGGGATGGGAAAGACAAACACTGGATGCCTGCAGATGCATGTGACCTTGTCTGATCAGGCTGTGTAGACTTTTCGAATCTGCTTTTTGCCCAGGTGAATCCTGCTTTTAACAGTTCCAATGGGTATGCTCATATGCTGGGAGATCTCTTTGTAAGAGTAACCTGTGAGAAACATCTGAATGGGTTTTTCATAAACACCTGGCAGTAATTTGATAATCTCATGGAGCTCCTTTTTCATGAGCAATTCATCGGGTAGTTCTTCCCCGGAATCCTTTGATTGGACTGAATACTGGTTAAGAACATCCGTATCGCGGACCATTTGTCTGTAATGGCTGCTCCTCAGATAATTGATATAGGTGTTTTTAAGAATGGTATAGAGCCAGGCCCTGATATGTTCGTTGTTATGAAGCCTGGTCTGGTTCTTCAGGGCTTTGTAGCTTGTTTCCTGGACCAGATCCTGTGCATCTTCCCGGTCTTCGGTTAGCTGCAATGCATAGAAAAAAAGCTGCTCTTGCATCTTAACCAGGTCACCTGCAAAATAACCTGGTTTTTCGGTTGTGGTGCGGGTATCCATTGATCGAGGTGATTATTGTGAATAAATTTAGTAAATAATACAATACTGTTCAAGTAGTTTGGGGTATAAAATTTCAACTGGAAAGAATCCATATGTTACTTGATAAATAGGAATAGGTTTCACAATTTTAGACAATGCTTTATTCTGAAACATTCTAATCAAAAAACCATAGATTATGCCAACACGAAGAACATTTGTAAAAAGTGCAGCAATGGCTGCTGCTGCACTTTCAGCCGGACACGTTGCAATTGCTAAAGGAGAGCCAGCTTCCGGTATGCTTCCAGGAACGGATGAGGATCTGTTTTTTAAGATTTCCCTTGCCGAGTGGTCGCTCAATAAATCCCTTTTTGGCGGGAAGCTTGATAACCTGGATTTCCCCGCTTACACCAGGAAGAATTTTGACATTCACGCATTGGAGTATGTGAACCAGTTTTTCCCTTCGGCTGAAAAATCTTATGCCAGGGACCTGCTGAAACGCACAGAGGATCTCGGTATGAAGAACGTGTTGATCATGATCGATGAGGAAGGGAACCTGGGTGATCAGGATGAAGCCAAAAGAAAGCAGGCTGTTGAAAATCATCATAAGTGGGTCGAGTGTGCCGAAGTCCTGGGATGCCATGCCATCAGGGTAAATGCACGCGGTAATGGATCTGAACTGGATGTGGCACATGCTGCAACGAAAAGCCTCATACAATTGTGTCAGTTTGCTGCTGATTACGGGATCAGTGTGATCGTGGAGAACCATGGTGGCATATCTTCCAGGGGGAACTGGCTGGCTTCTGTGATCCACAATACAGGAATGGTCAATTGCGGCACACTTCCTGATTTTGGAAACTTTCGGGTTAGCATGGATGAGAATTACAACCTTTATCTGGGAATGAAGGATTTGATGCCTTACGCAAAAGGTGTGAGTGCGAAATCACACGATTTTGACGAGGAGGGTAATGAAACAACCAAAGATTTCTACCGGATACTGAAGATTGTCAAAGACGCTGGTTTCAGAGGCTATATCGGCATCGAATATGAAGGAAGTAACCTGAGTGAAAATGAAGGAGTAATGGCAACCAAAAAGCTTTTAATTAAGGTGGGTAAGACGCTCTGATCATATTCATCTGTTCGTTTCAGCTGCCTTTCTGGTAGATTTCAATATTACGGGCAATTTTTTCAACCAGGAGTTCCCTGGATTCCTTTGATGCCCAGGCCATGTGCGGGGTGATCAGAATTTTATCCTTGTTGTACAATTTCAGCATCGGATTGTCTGAATTGATGGGTTCATTTTCCATAACATCGATGCCTGCCGCACCTATCAGGTTGTCATTCAGCGATCTGGCCAGGTCCGTCTCGTTGATGATGCCACCTCTCCCCAGGTTCAATAAAATAGCACAGGGCCGCATCAGTTTGATCTTATCATAGGTGATCAGGTCCAACGTCTGATTGTTCAGGGGAGCATGGATAGTGACCACATCTGAGCTTTTCAACAGGTCATCCAGATCAAATCGTTTGTAACTGATGTGGTTGTTCCGGCCGGTGGTGGAGTAAAACACTACCTCCATACCGAAAGATTCGCCAATCCGGGCCACCTGCCTGCCTATGGTCCCAAGTCCGATAATTCCAAGCCGTTTACCTTTTAGTTCCCAGAATGGTTCGCCGTTGTGGGTAAATGAATTGCTCCTTGAATAGGCCCCACTCTTCACATAATTGTCGTAATAGGAAGGTTTGTTGACGAGATAAAGCAACATTGTGAAAGTAAGCTGGGCTACAGAATCTGTGGAATAGCCGGTCACATTCTTTACCCGGATTCCATTGTTTTCGGCATAGTTCAAATCCACATTGTTTACCCCGGTAGCAGCAACACATATCAGTTTCAGGTCAGGGAGCTGTTTCATCACCTGTGCACCCATCATCACCTTATTTACAATAACGATCTCTTTTCCCTGACTGCGTTCAACCACCTGTTCAGGTTTGGTGGAATCATAAATATCAAGATTCCCAAGCTTTGAGAGCAGTTTCACGTTATCCACCTTACCAATGGTTTCAGCATCAAGAAATACAATTTTATCCATTGCGTTGCATCATTAATTATTGCATGAGATCTGTCAGTCTCCTGTTAACACCTGTATTTGGAATTGGTTCATACCGGAAACCCTGTAACGATCCGATGGTTAAGGATTGTTAAAAGAACACAGTTTCCGAAAATATTTGGATACATTTAGGTTCATGTGCATTCGGAGCATATTTTTGGTTCGCAACATTGCTTTTCAGGACACCCTTGTGCCTGTGATGCAGATCATTGAAGTCAAATATATAAGGATCATAAGGAAATTATACCCGCTACAGGAGGTCCGGATTTTTGAGTGGGGGGCGACCTACCATGACTTTACGAAAGCGATCATAGAGATGCCAGACCAGCTGACTCTGGGCGAATTAATGGGTCTTCCAACACAGGATCCGGATTATATTCCGTTTGACATGAATGAAGATGAGTTAAATAGTATAGCGTTCCTGATTACCTCCCCGGTGTCGTATTTTTACTATAAATTCAGCAAGAAAGAGAAATCCGCCAGGAAGGTATACTGGTTAAACAAAAATCGTGAGAAGTATGAACGCTTCGATGCAATCATGAGCCTCGAAAACATCGCTGCTGTTACTGAACTATCCGGAATAGAATTGCAGGAATTTCGAGCCTTTCTTTTTAAAAGAATGGTGTGCGATTTTAAATGTTCCGAGTTGCAGATCTATTCAGAAGTACATGGCCTCTGGGATGTTTATCAGGAGCTGTAGCAGGAATGATTTCACTGCAGTTTAAATAACCTGCTGTTTATCCCTGTCCCAGAAAACCATCCTCTTCTCCCTGTATGCCAGAATGGCCATTGCGGCGGTGATCCCCTCTTCAAAGGCCTGGTCAATATTGCAGCTGGGCTGCTTCCCCTCACGGATGGATTCAATCCATTCCGCGATATGCAGGTGGGTGGTATCCACCCTGTGACCACCACGGTAGGTGTAGAGCAATCCCCTGCTGGCGAAATACTGTTCGGTGGCAGTGGCCACAGAATCCACATTTTTGCACCCGGGAATATAAGTGTATATCGGCAGGTCCGGATCAATCAGTCCACCCTGTATCTTCTCCTTATACCTGGCACTCTCACGGCAGGCATAAACCTGAATGCTAATGCCCAGTTTCATGGTGCCATCATGACCCATGATCATTTTACCCCGATCGTGATTGTTGGCCAGGGTTGCACTGTACATGAGGGTGAAGTCCAGGTGGGGATATTCCAGAACAGCATTCCAGATATCCGGAACTTCTCTCACTTCATTTTCATAGTAATCTTTTTCCTTGTAGAAATAGACACCTCCCGAGGATACTGCCGATTCAGGGATACCCATTCCCAGGATCTGGTTGATGGCATCATACTCATGGGTCATCAGATCACCCGATAAACCTGTTCCATAATCCCACCAGCACCTCCAGCGAAAGAAACGTTCCGTGCTAAAAGGATGTTTCACCTCACAGGGTTCTTCGAACTGGGTCCAGTCGACCGTCTTTTCACTGGCATCAGGATGGATGTCGTAAACCCATGCACCATTGGGAGAATTGCGATTGGTACACACTTCAACCAGGTTGATCTTTCCCAGTAAGTTTTTCTCAACAGCCTCTTTGGCTTTGATATAGCTTTCTGTTTGCCTCCCCTGGTGCCCAAGCTGGAATACAATGCCACTTTTTTTGATTGCATCCCTCACAGCATAAACTTCGTCAAGGGTACGGGTAAGCCCTTTTTCAACGTAAACATGCTTGCCAGCCCTGGCGGCATCGATGGCTATCCGGGCATGCCAGTGATCAGGGGCGGCAATGATTACTGCATCAATATCATCTGCTGCCGTCATCTCCTGGTATGTGGCATAACGTTTTGCAGGAGTACCCATGGTACCACCCGTTCCTTCTCTGCCTGTGTTGGCTGAGGCTTTAAGGGCCCTCTCTGCATGAACATCGAACAGGTCGCATACGCCTCTGATCTCAACGTTCAGATCATCTTGCTGCAGGAAGTCTTCATAACGGTTATCCCTGGAATCTTTTTCTGCTGCTTCTTTCATATCCTGAATCGTTTCAGGAGTTACAAATCCTGCTGCTTACGCTCATGTTGAGTTCTTTCGCCAGCCTGTGATTGCGAATATGGTCCTGCCTGCGTTTTCTCCACGTACCGTATGCAAAAGCGCCAAGGACCGGCACCGTAGCCAGACCTTTCAGTAAATCCCTGCGATTCATCTGATTCCCGTTTGCATTGTTCTCTTTTTCAGCCATATCAAGTGATGCTATTTCTTGTTGAATAAAAACCGGTCAATACCCACAGTCTTCCAGGTTGGAAATAATACAACGATCCACAGGGTGAGTAATTCGATCAGGTTCTTGTTGACCCACAGGTAACTTCCTTCACTGGGAATTGCATAGGTTACCCCGATGATCGCCGGATGGGAGAGGTAGTAAAATGCAAGAAGAACTATTCCGGAAATGGCCGCTAAACGTGTAAACAAACCAACGATCAGTCCGGCACCGATCAGGATCAAACCCCAGACATTGAAAAAGTCCATGACATTCAATAAGCCGGCATTACCGGCTATGGAATGAAATAACCCTTCAAACATACCTTTCGAATCCATCAGGTAACCCAGCGATGACCAGTCGGGATTCAAAAGCTTGGTAATTCCTTCATACAGAAAATGCCATCCAATGGCAACGCGGAGGATCACAAATGACCACAGCTGCCATGTCGAGTAGTTCGTATTTTTCATCTTGTGGAATTGAGTAGTAATTTATTTTATCAGAGAAGGCGAATTTAATAAAACTAATTCAATTATAGGTTCGGCCTTTTTGAATTGAGGTACTTTCCAATGATCATTGCTATTACAATGACCAGGTATAGCTGTCCCAGAACAGCGAAGAACGTTGATAATGACCTGGCAATGGGAGTTTCCGGCAGAATGTCACCATAGCCCAGGGTAGTGATGGTCACATATGCAAAATAGAGATATGAGGAGAAGTTTCCTTCAACGGCTACAATATTCGTAAAACTATGGGGGATAAAAAGATCAAGAATGAGAAACAGGAGCGCTGCTGTTAATCCAATTAGAATAAAGCTGTTGATGGCGCATAATATGGTCGAACGCTCAATCTTGGTGGCAGTGCCAATATGAAAAATCAGGGCCAGGGTGACCAGGACAATGAAAATCGTGAATATTGAAAAAGCAACAATGCTTATTCTTGTCGAATCAGGAAAAAACATACTGAGTATCAAAAAGGAAATGACAACCATTCCAATAGAAAAGAGTATCCCGAATATCTTCTTGCTGAATTCGGCCGCGAATAATCCTGATAAGACTACGATACTCAGGACGGTCCTGAAAAGAAAGTGTTCCTTCAATGGCAATACGGGAACGATAAAAACCATGCCGATCAAGGTGATCAGCAGTATAAGATTGTTCCGCCACAGGTTTTTTTCCCGGTCATGACTTTCACTGATGAATCGGTTGAGATGGTTGTCTTTTGTTGTCATGATTTACTTGTATTAAGGTTGCTTTTTATTGATTTGGTGATCTCCAGATGGTTCCTGTTGAGGAGCCTTCGGTATTTGATGGAGTCAGAAAAGGCACGAATCAGGGTGAGTCCCATTCCCCCGGCATCAGATGCAGCCGGATTTGAAACCGGGACGGGGTTGTAATCCAGGGGATTGAAAGGGGTGCCATCATCGCTTACAACGATGGTGACAATCCGGTCGTCTTTTCGTAAGAGTATTTCAACGAGGTGTTCCTGGTTATCATTGAATGCAAAACGAACAATATTTGAAAACAGCTCCTCGATCATCACTTTGATCTGTCTCATCTCTGATTCAGGTATTTCCCATTCTTTTGCCACTCCTGTCAGATCCTGCCTGATGAGTAGAATTTCTTGTATATCGGATCTGTATTGGAATAATTTTTCCATGCTATTGTTCTTTGATAAATTCCACCGGATTGATACGCGCAAGCCGCAATGTATGGTAAAAAACAGCTACCCAGCTAAAAAGTACGAGGATCAGCGCGCATGCCGGGAAAATCCAGACCGGTATTTCGGTTCTGTACTTAAAATTCCTCAGCCAGCGTTCAATGAGGAAAAGTGAAGCTGGAATGGAAAGAGCTGAAGAGAGCAGGGCGAGCCAGAGGTAAAAAAGCAATTCGGGAAGGATTATCTGGCGAACCCTTGCCCCGTTGATCTTCCTCAGGGCAGCGGCCTTGACCTGTTTCTGCATAAAGAATCCACTCAGAGCAAACAGTCCCATACCGGCGATGATAATTGAAAGGAGGCTGAAAATGAGCAATACCTTGATCTGAACGAGTTCGGATTCATAAAGTTGTTCTATAAGGTCTGAAGAATAGTGATACTCCAATGGAAAAGCAGAGAACATCTCTTCCCAAACCACCTTTAAATGGTCCAGGGCAGGACGGGTATCCCCCGAAGGCTTAATGGAGAAACAGAAAAGCCAGGTATACTTTGGGAAAATCACCATCGGGGAGACTTTATAATCCAGTCCGGACAGATGAAAGTCCTTAACAATTCCGGTAATTGGACCAGGCCAGATAAATCCGGGGTAATTGAAATGAAGTGTCAGTTCGCTGCCCAGAAGATCTTCAATGTTATCAGAGAGCATGCGGGCAGCTGTTTCATTCAGTATAAAATACTCAATTGAATCGGCAGGATCATGCTCTCCCTGGATGCCCAATGCCAGACCGAACAATAACATGCTCATTAACCTCAGTTTTGTTGCTCACTGCCGGAAGCCCGAAAAGTATATGAGGCATTTGTCAGGTTTGACAGGCCTGATTTGTTCGGATGGGCCTTTTGATACGACCCTGAATGATAAGAAAGCTTTTATGATGCGGGGTATGTGCCTGCAGGAGAAGCAACCATTTAGAAGAATGGTGGTAGGAATACCCGGAAATGACGGATTGTACCTGATTGAGATCTGTTGTCCGGAAGATTGTTTTCAAAGCCACCAGGCCAGGATGAGGTCCATACTGGATAGTGTTAGGATTGGTGTATAATTATTTAGAAACTCCTATCAGGTGCCCTGTGGTTCTGAAAATGATCATCCCATCGGTAATGGCAGGGGTGGCAAGTGTAATTTCTCCAAGTGGGATGGAATTGATAAGCCTGTACTCCGGTCCCGCCTCTACAATGAACACCTCACCCTCTTCACTCACCGTGTAAATCTTTCCGTCTGCTGCAACCGGAGAGGCAATAAAGCTGTCAGTATCAATGGTTTCTCTGTATATTTGTTTCCCTATTGTTGCTTCAAAACATACCAGGTTCCCATTCCATCTCAGGTTATATAACAGGTCCCTGTATATGAGGAGGGTTTGCATATAGGATCCTTCGCGTTCCTTAAACCAGACCACGGCATCCTCTTGTCGTCCTTTTTCAGGGTACCTGATGTTGCCGGAAGCGTTGGTTTGAATGGCCAGGATCGGATTTTGTTTTCCATGGGCGCTGTTAAAAAAAAATCAAATCCCCCGCGGTGTTTATATCCATTTACTGCCAATCGGGGTTTGTCACCGTCAAAATAGATATTTGGGGTGCACCATCCCGTGATCTCATCCCGTTCTTTTCTCCAGATGGTCTCACCGGTAAAAAGGTCAAGGACAGCTACGAAAGCGGTATTCAGGGCATCTGCCTGGATGATGACTTTATCCTGGTATATAACCGGTGAACTGCAGAACTCCCATTCGGCAGACTCAACCACATGCCAGGCAGAATTGATAAGGCCGAAATCACGTTTCCACAACAGTTCTCCCTCCACACCACAACAGTACAATCCTTCAGATCCCAGAAATACTACCACATGCTTCCCATCTGTTGCTACTGAAGTATTGGCATGGGACGATTTTGGGTGCCTTTTAACCTGGGGAACTCCACGGCAGGCATCCTGCTCCCACCTGATCTCTCCGGTTTTTTTATCAAGGCATATCACCTTCCAAACATGTTCAGATGAATCCTCAACTGGTTCAATGTCTCCACATTAAAGCTGTCGGGCAGGTAGGCATCATAAAGGTAACCGGAAGCAAAATACCCCCTGTACGAGGGCCATTGCCGGACTGAAGGCAGCCCACCAGAACAATCAGGATTGGGATGAGCTTTTGCATAAAGTTGTTTTGTGTTAATATTTTTAAAGATATGATTATAATTAATAATCTTAAATTTAGACGTGATTCCAACATACATTCAACCATCCATCGAGGTCTGGAACATCCGCATTGATGAACCTATTACCGCCTTCACTGACCTGTTGCTGGCAGCGATCTGTTTTTATGCATTTTTCAGGATCAGGCAGCAGGATCAGGCGGGAAGGATTCAATGGTATTTCAAGAATTACTTCCTGACCCTTGGCCTGGGATCTTTGTTTGGAGGCCTCATCGGTCATGCATTTCTCTATAGTTTTGCTCCTCAGTGGAAACTGGTATCCTGGGTATTTATCCTTTTTTCACCAGCGTTGATGGCCCTTGCACTTTTGGAACTTGCAAAACCCCTGTTAAAACCAGTTTACGCAAGACTTGCAAACCGTATTAACCTGTTCGTGTTTGCAGTTGCACTTTTCTTTACGATCTGGACAATGGCATTCTCACCGGTGAAATACTACACCATTTTCGGGATGTTGATTGTAGTAGGTTCTCTCAGTTTTTATATTTTTCAGAAGACAGGAAACAAGGGCACTGTCAGGTTTATGGCGGCTGTGGGACTGGGACTTATATCGGTATTTGTTTTCAGTTATGAATGGGGTTTCAGTCCCTGGTTCAACCACAATGACATCAGCCACATCATACTCAGTTTCAGCGCAATCATTATCTACAAGGGAGCAGTCCTGGTTCTGGATTCTCCCGGGCACCTGGTTTAGACTTTATTCATATCCATGTAAAAAGAGGGCAATGTTACGGGATGCCCGGGGAAAGCATCTGAATGTTGATTTGCATTGGAACCCATTAAAAAAGTGCCACCGGGGATCAATACCATGTCTTCAGGCATGATTTCTGACAGGGACTGACCGGAGACGGGTAATGCTAAGAAAAAAGCGATTGCGAATGAGCTGTTTCCGGACATGGGACAATAAGCTTTGTGATTTGGAAAGCAAAAGTTAGGAAATATTCCCCAATCAGTTGAAAGAAACAGGTTCTTTTCCTAAGTTTAGGTTCATTTTTGATGAATCCTGATTAATGCTTCGAACGGTAGGATTACTGCTTCTCTCTCAATTTGTATGGATCGCTCCGGTTGCCGGACAAAAGGCAATTCAGGCTTTTCCCCTGGAGCACCCCATTACCGTTGATGGTATTCATGAACCCGGCCGATGGGAAGGGGCTGATTCGGCCATTAGTTTCATCCAGATGGAACCTGTACCCGGAGATCTCGCTTCAGAGTCAACGGTTTGCTACATAGGATATGACAGCGATTATATTTATATCAGTGTAAACCTTTACCAGGATTCCAGGGTGTTGGCAAAAGCGATGAACAGGGATGTGCTCACCAAGGGAGATGATAGCTTTGTGCTTGTGATTGATCCATATAACGATAACCGTTCCGGTTATGGCTTCTGGACCAATCTGCTGGGGACACAGACCGATTTCAGGATCAATGATGATGGCCGCAACATCGATGTGAATTGGGACACGGAGTGGAAGACTACTTCCTTGATCCATGATCACGGCTGGACCCTGGAAATGGCCATTCCTTTCAAAAGTATTCAATTCAAGCCAGGAACCGATACCTGGGGTGTAAACTTTAGCAGGATTCTCAGGAACAGTTTTGAAACAGTTTACTGGTCAGGTACACTCACCGACGATTTCAGGATCTCACAGGGAGGTAAACTCATAGGGATCCGGCCTCCTTCTTCGAAAAGTAGACTGACCATCTTTCCCTATGCTTCTATGAGATATGAGAACAATGAGTTCACTGGTGTGGATCATGAAGTAAAACCGGATGCAGGAGCCGATGTCAAATGGCAGATCTCACCCAATATGATAGCCGATGGTACCATCAACCCGGACTTTGCAACGGTTGAAGCTGATCAGAGAAGGATCAATCTTACCAGGTATGAGCTGAACTATCCAGAAAAGCGTCTCTTCTTCCAGGAGGGGAATGAGATGTATAAAACCCGCATCAAGACTTTTTATTCAAGGCGTATTCAGGACATTCTTTATGGCGTCAAACTCAATGGGAAAGCAAGTAAATACAACTTCAATGCACTGAATGTAAGAACCATCCAGTCGACAGCAGAGGATGAGCCCCCTTCTTTTTTTACCACCGCCCGTGTAAAACGCGATTTTCTTGAGTCTTCCTCTGTGGGCTTCACTGCGGTGGACCGCAGAAATGATTCTAGTTATGTGACATCCATCAGTGGGGATTATGTGCTGAACCTGGGTGAAACATGGAAACTCAGCGGTCAGTTTGTGGCCAGTGTGCCGGGAGACCTGCTTTCGCACAGTTGCATGGTTTGTGAGGTTTGCAAAGGAGACAAACATTTACCACATGCATGTAAGGTATACCGAACTGGGAGAGAACTTCGAGGAAAATGTGAACCAGACCGGGTACGTGGTGGATGACGACAGACGTGAAGTGGACAGTGACATCAGCTATCGCTGGTGGCTGAGGAACGATGTTTTCCAATATATCGAAGTAGTATCCAGGAACAACATGTTCTGGGCACGAACCACCGGGAGCCGGAGGAGCTGGAACTTTACCCAATCCGTGGAATTTTATTTTCAGAACCGGTTCTCCCTGGAATACAGCTATAACAACGAATATAAACTGTTTGACAAGCAGTATTACAACCACAGGCACTTCTTCGAAGTTGGATACAATAAGGCCGAGTGGAGCCAGGTAGCTGCCGGATATTCCATGGGCAGGAATTTCGACCGTGATTTTCAGAGGCTATCTCTGGGAGGGAGGCTCAAACTTACGGAGCAACTGGCAGCTGAATACAGTGGAGACCTGATCCGGTTTACCCCGGATGAGGCTAAACAGTCTACCTTTCTTAATGTCCTCTCATTGAATTATAATTTCACAAAGGACCTGTGGATTAGGGTTTTTGCACAGAACAGCACCAGTGACAGTAAAGTCTATTTCTATGGAATGACCGGCTGGCGCTTTAAACCACCCTTCGGAGCACTGTACCTTATCTATTCTCACGATCAGGAAGCGGCTCTTATGGGAGATCTTGTGCGTGCTGATGCGCTGTTCCTTAAATTAACACTCCCCATATCCATCATTCGATAGATGATTTTATTAACTTGCTTTAAATCTATATGACTCTTATTATGGAGCGATCAGAACATGCCAGCGAACTTTTTCTTTCAGGTTATAATTGTGCACAGTCAGTGGTATTGTCATTTGCAGATGATCTCAGATTCAGCAAAGAACTGGCGCTGAAAATGGCTGCCGGATTTGGAGGAGGCATGGGCAAACAACAGGGAACCTGCGGCGCTGTTACCGGAGCCATCATGGTACTGGGTTTGCTGAAAGGTGAGCAAGTGAATAACAACGATGAGCTTAAATCACAGGCATATGGTTCGGTGAAGGAGCTGATCAGGGAATTTGTTTCCGAATTCAAGTCCACCAATTGCAAGGACCTGATCGGTTGCGATTTGAACACGGCTGAGGGAGCAGCTCAGTTTAAGGAACAGAAAGTCATGGAGACTGTATGTGCTGGATGTGTGAAGAAAGCTGTACAGATTGTGGACGCTATGTAAGTCTCAGGTAAACATGAACTGGAATGGATTCGAGGTTCTGGAGGACTATGTGCAGCATAGGATTTCAGAGTTTGATAATATTGACAGAGAGAGAAAGGATGAATTGATCCGGTTGTCCGGACTGATCAGAAAAGGGTTGTCACAAGATGATGCGGTTCAACTTATCTTTATCTGTACCCATAACTCCAGGAGAAGCCACATGGGCCAGTTGTGGGCCCAGCTTGCAGCGAAGCATTATAACATAGCCAGGATCCGGTGCTTTTCCGGGGGTACCCGGACAACCGCGTTCGACCCACGGGCTGTGAAAGCTTTACAGAATGCCGGAATGAAAATTGTTTTACTGGAGACCTCTTCAAATCCATCCTATTCAGTCACCTTCTGTACGGATATGGAACCGATGACAGTGTTCTCAAAAAAGTATGCTGATCCTCCCAACCCAACCACCGGATTTATTGCAGTGATAACCTGTTCCGAAGCAGACAAAGCCTGTCCGGTTGTTTTCGGTGCTTCCTCGCGATGCACCATCCGTTACGTTGATCCCAAGGCCTTTGACGGCACACCGGAAGAAGAGGGACAGTATGCCGGGCGCAGCCGTCAGATCGCCCGTGAGATGCTCTTCCTTCTTTCGGTGGTTTAGAAGTTGCTGCTGTGTAAATTGGGGTTGCAATGGCCCGGATTAAGGTCTCTATTGGGTGGTTTTGAGAGGATTTTCAGATTCCTTGTAGAATCTATCCTGCAGATCAGAGATGGAATCGTTCTCCTTCAAATTTTTAATTAAGAGAACCAGTTGTTCCGCCCTGCTGTCGAATTTTAGTTCACCTAAGGTTTTCTGGGGAGATGATCCGTCACCTGCATAATGATCTTTTTGATCCCTAGCCTGTATGAAATCAGGAGCAGTAAGTTCGCCGAAATGGTAAGAAAGTTTGGTTTCGGGTGTGTCCTGTGATACCACCGGAGATATGACCAGCAGCAGAACCATAATCATTTGAATTGAGTTATTTACTCGCATATTTATTGGTTTAAGTTGGTGTGATTGAATTACGCTCGTGCATTGACTTCCTCGCGGCTTGCTGCGATAAGAGTCAATGTTGCCGGTCATTTGCCTGTAATGCCGGTTTCCCAGCCAAAGTCCACATACTCCCAGTTAAAATCATCCCCTGAGACTTCGATCATAACAAAACCTTCCTGGAAAACACCATCATCAGGAGTCTTCCACCATAATCCACTTACCGCACCACCGGTAATAAACCTTACCTGGTTCATGAGATTGATCTCTTCGATGGCATGAAGGTGTCCCTGGAGAACCAGCTTCAGGTTCTGCTCCCTGAAAAGTGCCAGGACCTGCCTTGAATTGGTTACAAGAGAACTCTGGTTTTCAGCATAAAGAGGTCCGTGTTGGATTTGGGGGAAAACACTGACAAGGGGGATGTGGGTAACAACGACGATGGGTGTTTGGGGATCCAAATTCTCCAGATCACTGCTGATCCATTCCAATTGCACATCATCCACCTTCCCGATATAACCGCCCCATTCACCCTCTCCTTTCTCAATGCCATCGAGGATCATAAAGTGCCAGCCGCCATGATCAAAAGAGTAGAATCTTTTCCCGATCCTGTTCTCAAACATTTTTTCTCCATATTCGGGGTGCGCCGGATCTGTGGCAGGTTGGGTGCTGTATCCATATATTTCATGGTTGCCCATGGTGTTGTATACAGGCATATTAAATCCTTCGGACATCACTTGATAGAGGTTGTAGAGGGAGTCTGCCCGCTGGTAGCTGGCATTCAATACATCAAAGACCAGATCACCCCCGGTAATTACGAAATCAGGAGCCAGTGCATTTACTTTATCAATGGCCATCTGGAATCCCTCAGGAGCACCGTCTTCAGGCTTCAGATGGATATCTGTAAGAAATACAAATTTGAATGTCTCGCTTTTTTCAACATCCTTCACCTTAGGGGACAAGGAACATCCAGCCAGCATGAGTGCCAGCCAGGAAACAAAAAACAGTTTATTCATCATACGGTAGTTTAGCCTCTTCGAATAAATATACATAAATTAAAATATTACCGCACCCATGGGTATGTCGGGTCCGTCATTGAGATCATTCATTGCATTGATCAGCCTGACCTTTTCAAATTTCTCAAGGTCAACCCGCAGGATACTCTGTTCTTTAAGGATTCCGTCTGACAGCAGTGATGCCCTCATGGTGCCGGGAAGCAGCGGTGTGTCGGGGGTGAACCATCCGCTTCCGTCCCAGAGGACCACATTGGCAAAAGAGCTGTCGGTGATAAAGCCATTCTTTATGATGAGTATGTCATCACACGTGCCTTTTAGCTGGTAAAGGGTATCCAGCGCTGCCCGGTCAGCGTATTTATATCCATACGATATGGTGTCCGAATTCACCAGCCTGAGTGAGGTAATGGCACGTTTTTCATAAGGTTCGAACTCGAGGCGCTCAATCTCCCTGCCATAGACAACCCTGCACTTGAGAAATCCCTGTTCAAGCCCGTTGGGAATACGGATCATGTTTTCCAGCTGTGGATGGCTTTTTAAACCCATCTTATCCCTCCGGGTCTGTTCAAACCTTCTCTGGTGGTATGGGAGGTTTTTCAACTCTCCGTCCAGAAGTTTTATGGATTCAATATATAGGGACATATACCTTATTTAGCATCTCATCATACTCTTTTCTCCAGTCACTCTGGAATGTAATACCTCCTCCACTTTTGAAAACCAGGTCCTCACCATTCTTTTCAATGTACCTGATGGCTACTGCCGAGTCAAGGTTGGTTCCGTCAAAGTATCCAAAGATACCGGTATAATAACCCCGCTCATATTGTTCCACCCGTTGAATGATCTCCACTGTCTTCTTCTTAGGTGCACCACAGATGGAGCCTGCGGGCAACAGTTTGAACATCATTTCGCCCAGGTAATTTCTGAAATCACCCGGTAGTGTTCCGGTGATCTCAGAACTCATCTGCAAAAGCTCACCGTGATGGGTCCTGAGCTTTTCAATGTATTTAAACCGCTTGACCCGAACGTTTGAGGCAATGGTGCTGAGGTCATTTCTGATAAGGTCAACAATGGTATTGTGTTCAGCATCCTCCTTTTGATCAGATGTCAGCAGCATATATGCGCCCGGAATTTTTGCATCCATGGTGCCTTTCATTGGATTGGATGAGATGGTCCTGTCACGGATGTTAATAAATCGCTCAGGACTGAAAATCACCAGTTTATCTTTTATATAAAGTTTATTGGTGGCCCTGCTGGTTATAAAAATGTCCTTGAGACTATAATTGGTTTGTACCGGGGTGGGAAATGTAAGGTTCAAAAGGAAAGAGTTTCCGTAGTGGATCTGACCAATCACATAGGAGAATGCTTCTTTATAGTCCAGTGGATCAATGGGGTGCTTGCTGAATTGGATAGGTTTGGCCGGGGCTTCCTTTAAAGTATGGGTTACCATCCCTGGCATCTCCAGGTAAAAACCCGATCGGGCCGCCTCCGATACAGCGATCACGTAATTATTTTCACCGTCGAAGCTGATCAGAAAAACAAAAGGAAACTCCCTGGACGCATAATCATTGATCAATTCGATTGTCGTAGTTCGTGACAAGCTCTCCGGTTCCTTCTTCATCTGTCAGGTGGCCTTTTGATTCCAGTCCAATGCAATCCTCGCAATATTAGTGATATGACTATCGATGCTGCTGAGCAGGGCGAGGATCTCCAGGTGTGTTGTACTACTCTCAATGGATTCCCTCATACCTTCAAGTATGCGTGCATAATGCAGCTTCTCCAATTCCTGTGAGAGTGATCTGTACTGTTTGTGTTTAGATTTCATCTTAGCGGCCTTTTGCAGGTTGGTCTCCTCGAATACCACCAGGGCGCGTTTGAGCTGCTTCTCAATCTTTTGATGGAACTCCACAAGGTCCTTTTTTCCATCTTTCGAGAACTCATAATCCTTTACAGCCCACTTTTCTGCTCTGTTGGCCAAGCCGCCGGAAATAATATCTGCGATCTTTTCAAATTCATTCAATGAATAGAGCATCTGGAAAGATTCGTTGACCCGTTTACTGTTCACCGATTCCCGGATGATTCTGAGCAGGTATTCCTTGATGGCATCCCTCAGGTAATTTACCTCCTTCTCATGAATATAAACATGATTCAGGGGGGAAGCATCCTTATCCAGGAAGGGATGCAGTACCAGGGAGAACATGGTCCTGACAATCATTCCCATCCTGATGATCTCCTGCTTCGCAAGGTTCAGGGCAAGGGATGGCGTGGTGATCATGCCCTGATCCAGGTAAAGGGTGGTGAAACTTACTTTTTCATGCTCTTTTGTCCTGCCCATCAACCAGTCAACCAGTCTGGCCACCTGCGGTGTTACCGGAAGGACCACCATCATCAGTACAACATTGATAATGGTATGTGCATTGGCGATGAGCCGGGGAAGGGAGGCTTCCGGTGTTAGCTGAAGCAAAATCCTGCCCAGTTGTGCGGTCCATCCCACAAAAATGAATACGCTGAGCAGCTTGATTATTATGAACGCCAGTGCGACTTTTTTTGCTTCCGGGTTAGCTTTGAGGCTTGAGAGAAGGGCTGTTACCGGTGTCCCCAGATTAGATCCCAGGAGCAGAGGGATGGATGCATCCAGGGATATCAGGCCCTGGGAGGCCAGTACGATCATGATCCCGATGAATGCACTGCTGGATTGGATCAGTGCTGTAAATGCTGCACCCACAAGAATACCCAGGAGGGGATTCTCCAGTTTCAACATCAGTTCAATAAATGGGGTCCATTCCCGTATAGGAGCCATGGCATCCGACATGATTTGCATTCCGAAAAAGAGAACCCCAAAACCAAACAGTGAATAGCCAACCGATTTAAACTGCTCCTTCTTTGAAAAAGCCTGCATAAAAAAACCTACTGCCACCAGCAGGAGACTGTATTCGGTGATTTTGAATGCGATTATCTGTGCGGTGATGGTTGTGCCTACGGCGGCACCCAGCAAGACGGGTATTGTCTGTCTGAATTTTAACAATTTGGCATTGACAAAACTGACCAGCATCACAGAGGTGGCACTGCTGCTTTGTATAATAGTGGTTACTATGGTGCCGATCCCAACACCAACAATGCGGTTGCGGGTGACATTTTCCAGGATGGACCGCATTCGCTCACCGGCCGATTGTTGCATACCCTCGCTCATGGAATGCATCCCAAAGAGGAACAGTCCCAGTCCGCCGAAAAGCCCGATAATCAACATGATGACCCAGTTCCTGCGGTGTGCACTGGCCTGAAAGATCACTTCGTTGTCAGGGAAGGATTCCCTGATCCTGCATGATACACGGTATGCACCTGGTTTGGACCCCAGAATGAGTTCAGTTTGTGCATGACCTGTAGAATCTGTTGTTTGAAATTGAGGGGTGAGGCCAGCCCCCTTGGCCTGATCGGGCTGATAAATGATTCTGAAGACAACCTGTATACCGGCAACCGGAGCTCCGAATTCATCAGTCACCCTTACCAGAACGGGTGATTGAAGCTGTTCACTGCAATTTCCGGTTTTCGATCCTGGAGCAGCATCGTCCAGGGATATGCTCCACTGTTTGAAAGCGGTATCCTGATCCAGCTCAGTAGAGTCCATGGAATATAAGGAAGGAATTAATAACCACAGAAATATGCTGCAAGCTATGAATCTGACCATGGTCCACATTGATTATTCACAGGTTGAAAATATAAATATACAAATGAAATGCAATGGGTTTTGTACCTTTAATCATCAAATCAGTCAATTTACCATATATGAGACAGTTCTATATCCTTATCCTTCTGCTATTCCCGGGTTATATGTCTCTGTTTTCCCAGGAAATGGGACTGAAGGAAAGCAAGGAATTTAATAGTCTGGGCGATTATGCCAGGCTGGCACAATTTTCCCCTTACCGGAACTATTTTGCCTATACCATTGGTGACAATACCCTTCGGATCTATAACCGGGACTGGGAGAAGGTATTTGAGCACCAGGGCAACCCAAGGGCAGTGGGAGGGGTGTTCGCCTTCTCGCCTGACGAGAAGTACCTGGCCTATGGACGTTATAAGGGGAACAATGATATTGCCATTATTCGACTTGAAGACATGAAAGTAACCCAGGTAATCAACCGGCATTCTGATTACATTACTCACCTGGAATTTAGCAACGACGGGGAATTATTAGTCTCTACCTCACAAGATGGCAGCATGATCATCTGGCAGCACAGGAACGAAGCATTTCAAATCCACCAGCTGTTTAGTGACTTCGAAACCTACCCGAATGAATCAAGTTTCAGCTTCGATGACCGATTCCTGGTGACCGGGGATACCCGGGGCCATGTGCTGGTATTGAAGCGCAGGGAGTCCACATATGATAAATTCCAGGAGTTCCAGTATCGCAGGCACGCTGTGAATACTGTGGTATTTAATCCAAAAGCGAATGAATTTGTGACAGGATCCCTGTATGGGTTGAGAAGGTACAGGTTACAACGTGATGCATTTGTGTTTACTGACTCGGTGGATGACAAAGCCAATGTCAGTTACCCTGTATGTTTTAGTCCGGACGGCAGGTACCTTGGAACTTCCAATTACCAGACTGCTGTGATTTTCAGGGTATTAAAGGACTCCATTTACCCGGTGGATTTTGTGTTCAGGCATATGGATAATGTGTTTGGGGCCACCTTTTCGGAAGACGGGGAGTTTTTTACCACTTTCAGCAGTGATCAACGGGTCATTGTATGGGAAATCGATCATGTAGATCCTTCCGATAAATCCCGGGTCGCGTCCTGGCTCAACGCTGATCTTTCACTGGCTCAGCGTCATGCCCTGACTCCTTACGCAGTGGGGCAGATCATTGGCGCGGTTGATAAATTTCTGATCCTGCCAAGGGATGAGTTTGAAACATCTGTGGAGTACAATGAGCGGATGGATAGACTCGGTGACTGGACATTGATGATGCTTCAGGGGGAAATGGAACGGCTATACAGTGTTCGCTCCAGGTCCGGCAAGATCGAAATTCCCATCCAGGGACTGGTGGGTTACAATGCAGATCTTCAAATTTATAAGATCAAATTCATGGGGACCGAAGCCGGTGTGAGTATTCCCATTCCGGCTGCCAGGAAATTCAGGGAGAAGTGGAAAGATGGGTACATCAGGGCAACAAAGGAGCACAGCGACGACGGGGAGAGTTACCGGTATGGGTCCTTCGAGCTTTACAATCCTGCTGATAAGAAGTATTATGATGTGGTTCCACTGGAAAATCCTTTTCATCTGGAGAATGAAGAGAAGGTGATCCGATCGGCCTTCCTGGCTGAACCCGGTAGCGATAGCCTGGTGGTGAAGGGAAAGGGTACAACGTATGCATTGATGTTTGCCACCAATGTGTATGACTATTATTCGGACCTGGTAAACCCTGTGCTGGATGCCCGGACCATCGCGGCAGAACTTGAGGAAAGCTATGGAGTTGTTACCGAGGTGGTGCTAAATCCAACCCTCTCCGAAACAGCTTCAATTATCAGAGAGTTTGCCTCACAGGAATACAAGCCGGAAGATAACCTGATGATCTTTTTTGCCGGACACGGGGTGTATGATGAGGTATTCAGGGAAGGGTATGTCATTTCGCGGGATTCCCGCATGGATGATCTGGGCAAGACTTCCTACCTGTCACATTCTAACCTGCATACCATGATCAATAACATCGGTTGTCTCCATATTTTTCTTGTGATGGATGTATGTTTCGGGGGCACTTTTGATCCCCACCTGGCTTCCATGCACCGGGGTGCACCGGGAGTTTATGCAGACATCACCACACAGGAGTTTGTGGAACGGAAACTGAAGTACAAAACCCGCCTGTACCTCACTTCCGGGGGAAAGGAATATGTGCCCGATGGCAGACCTGGTTTCCACTCTCCCTTTGCCAGGCGGTTTATCGAATCACTGCGGCATTATGGCGGGGATGACGGCGTGCTGACCACCTCTGAAATACTCCAGTTTGTAGAAAAGGTAAATCCCCAACCCAGGTTTGGTGAGTTTGGAGACAATGAACCAGGAAGCGATTTTATCCTGGTGGTGCGGTAACAGGTGTTACCTGAATTTAAACGGCAACGCTTGATCGAATTGTTATTCGTAAATCTCAGAATCGGGGTAAAATGCCAGCCATGCAAAGGCAAAGTGATTGGAATGAGGTACAATGGTCAATTGTTCTCCTTCCATTTCACCCTGGTAACATCTTCCTGTAATGTCCCACAACGAGCCGGTCTGATCATCCTGAAAATCACCACCTGTTTTCCCAAATGTCAGCAGCTGTCCATGATGCACAGGATTAAAAACAGTTACCGACCCCACACTCCTGGATTCACTGATCTTGCTGGCATCCACTACGGATACTGTCCGTTCACTGTGAAAAAAGACCACATGAAGGTTGATAAACCTGTCATTCACCACCCCTTTCTCAGCAATTCTCGAAAAGGGGTAGATCTTATATTTGCCATTTACCTCAATATCGATCACACGTTCCATGGCCGGTAATCTCGGATCAACATCCTGGTGATCAAAAAACCGCTCATATGGATTTCCTTCTGCAGCATCATATCCCACATAGTAATTGGATCCATATGCATTCGCCAGGTCCTGGTCAGAGGTGACATTGGAGAGGATTTTGCCCTCGGGGTAACGGTCAAAGAATTCCTCAACCGATATGATCAGGGAGGGGATAACACCCAGGAATGTACCGGTATAATCTCCCACGATGGCTTCTCCCATCAATTGCTGCCAGAGGGTCTCTGTTTCCGTATCCAGCATCACCATATCACTTTTTCGAAGCATTCCTGAAACCTCGAATTCGAGTATTTTCTTTTTGCCGTTCACCTCCACCCGCCGGTCATACACAACCCCTGCATTGCACAATGGACAATAGGTTGCCAGGATGGGAACACCACCCAGTCTGTCATTGGAAATTTCATGTATCGTAAGCATATTCAGGGGATAAGCTTTTGCCTTACCCCCGATCTCCACACTGATGACCGGTTCATGGACGTAGAAGCTTTCAAGTCCGGCCTCTTTCCCCAGGAAGAAAGGATAATCAATCTTTGGAAATGATCCCTTTGGCAGCACCACTGTGATCTCTGACAGCTCCACACCATGTTTGGTGGTATCAGTCTTCCAGGTAAATTCCAGGTTTTTTGGATTCTTCAGCTGTCCGAATGAGGATGTCGTCATGGAAAAAAGGATGATAATGAGAATGACAGGTTCTATTTTTTTCATAATCGTAAAATATTATGGTGAGCTCGAACATTATCCAAGCCTGGCCCCGTTCCGGACCGGTCGTTCTGGAATTGCCAGTACCACCGACCCATCATCCCGGTACAGACCCGTTACGAGGCAATCGGATATAAAGGGCCCTATTTGTTTGGGAGGGAAACTAACAACACAGATGACCTGCTTTCCTTCCAGGTCCCTGGCCGAGTACAGGTCTTTAATCTGTGCACTTGATTGTTTGATTCCGATTGATTCGCCAAAATCAATCTTAAGCTTAAAGGCAGGCTGCCTGGCTTCGGGGAATTCCTCCACCTCCACCACAGTGCCTGCCCTTATTTCTACTTTTTTAAATTCTGACCAGCTAATGCAATCCATTCGTGTTTACGGTTTCTTGTTTATGAAACCATAAATCTAATAAAAACCATATTATAATCGAGATCGCAAAGTAAATACTGATTGCCAGTAAAATCACCAGCTACGTAGTGAGTATACCCATGAAAAGGGTGCCTCCCATGATAAACAAATTTCCCATTTTTACAATATTTAATAGCTATAAAATTTACTTTTTACAAAGCTAGGGCTTGCAGTGAACAGGTCACATCAAAAAAGAAGATCAGCCACATCGAAAAAGAACTTCCGGATACATTTCTGAGGATTCACAGATCTTTTATCGTGAATGTATCGAAGATCTCATCCTTTTCGCGCGAGAATGTTGTCCTGGGGGAGATTGAGTTGCCCATCAGCCGAACCTATAAAAAGGAAGCTGTTTCGAAGTTACTCATTCAGTGATTTGGCCTCTTCGCGGTTCAACTTGGCCATCTTTATCACCTTTTCTCTTGTAATGGTATTCATTGAAAGGACCACGATACACAGGATGAAGATGACCAGTTGTTTGGCATCCTTCAGCAGGATCAGGCCTACGATGGAAAAAAGTGCCACACCTTCAATCATGGCCCACCGGATGATCATGGCTGACTGGAATTGCTCCATTTTTTTTGGAAACGGATCACCAGGCTCAATGGCCGCCATCTTTCTGCTGGAGATGGTATAGCCCGCCGGAATAGAACCAAGCAGTAAAATGTTCACAATGGTCAGTATATCCACCTCATCCTTAAAACCTGGTATTTCCATGCCATTGAGGTAAACACCAACAACAAAGAATACCAAAAGGCCGGTATTCAAAGAATAAAATATTACCCTTATAGCCCTGTAAGCCTGCTGGGGATGAAAGTCCTGTCCGATCATATCTCCTGCTTTGAAGATTAAATTTACAGAATTGTTGATTAAATGCAAATGTTCTTACTTAGCAAACGGAAATTGTGGATTTGAATCATCATGACTGAAGAGGACAACGATACAGGGCAAAAGACACACTCAAGGACGTTAAAGGATGTGGTCAACACACCTTTTAAAAGAGCCATGTTTGTGGTACAGATTATAAGCTATGTACTTATTGCAGGCTCACCGTTTATTGGAGGCGCTTTGGGTGGATTGTTGGGATTGAAAGCGTCAGGAATAGGCGGACTTATTTTTGGTATTTTTCTGGCCGGTGAAGTGCTTTTTTATGGGTCCCTGATTTTTCTGGGCAAAGAAGTGGTCTTACTCATAAGGGATAAAATGAAGGTTTGGTTTAAACGACGCAGCCGCAAATCTGGATGAAGCTGCTCAGAAAAGGGGCTAAACCTGGTTGATCAATTCTTTCATCATCTCACAGCCCAATCCGGCACATTGATCGACAAAATCAATGCCTGCTTTTTCTCCGTCGACCAGTGGAAGCGGATGGCATAACTCATAGCTGAAATATCCTTTATAACCAATATCACACATGGCCTTGACGAATTGCGGGTAAAATTCTTCCCTGATGATATTGCCATCAGCATCCTTTTCCTTGTTGTGTTCCTGAATTGGAATTACTTTACCATCCTTATCGCGTCCATATTCACCGCCAAAGTGAGTCAGTACCTGCAAAGGTCCCACAGCTTGTGCAGCTGCTTTGATGTTTTCAGCACTCTTATCATCCATGATCGGTACATCCAGACAAACTTTCAAATAAGGAGAATCCACCTCTTCAACCATTCGCATCACATCTCTCCAGTCATCCCAGGAATACACGCAGAGGTTTAACACCAAGGTCCAAAGTCATACGGATCAAATCGTGCACATAGACAATCTGACATTCCCTGTGTTCCGGTATGGGGCTGCTGAAATCATTGTTGGCTGAGACAGCATAAATCTCCTGGTCAATATCTTCGGCTTTAGCTTTCAGTTCCTTTATCCAATCGGGATGTGCATGTTTGGTTGCCCGGGCAAGCTGCTCACCCCTGAAACCAAATCCGATGATCCCAATTCGCAAGGATTTCATATCAGGTGGGGGAGAAGTGATTTTAGTCTCGGCTTGTTGTTTATAAATGTCGTAACCGATAACACCTGAAACAGGAAGTATACTTAGATCTTAATGAAATTGCGCCTGATAATTTTCCACATTTACCAAAGAAGTCAATTGAATAAATTTACTTCCTGATAAACTCAAAATCAAGTTTTTGCTGTTTTTTATTTTTTTCGAAACCGAATAAACCTTACAAACAGGAGCAGTTCTTGCTATTCGGGTTTCCGCTTTGAGCGGATTTGGATTTGATGTCAGAAAGGCGACCAATGCCAGTAGACGTGATATCGATGCCGCAATACTTTACTATTGGCACAGATTAATGTTTTACCGGACAAATAACTTTCAAATTTCCAGGTTCAATGGCGATATTGAATGATGCCGGGAACTCTACCGCTTCTCCATCAATATGACCTTTAAAAGATTGAATCCCTGATATACCGGCCTTTTTTGCCGGGATGATCTCGACATATCTGGATCGATAAATGGTTTTTGTATATAATCTGATAAGAAAAACCGGGATTAGTATCTTTGGGAAATCCCTGATAATGCAGATTTCAAATAATCCATCGTCGGGTTTTGAATTGGGACTGATATGTGCACCATATCCCCATTGGGAGAAGTTAGCGAAACTGATAATGAAGAAACTGCCAGTGATATCCCGGTTTCCAATGGAAATCTGCGCGGAAATGGGTGAATATCCACGAAGCTTACTGACTATTTTCACTGCATATGAGAAAAAACCCCTCTTTTGAGAGCCTGCATATGCATGGGCAACCTCTGCTGCAAAGCCGATTCCGGCAATATTAATAAACCTGTGTATATCCACCATCCCGGTATCAATTCTGGCAAAGTCAAGCCTGTTAATTATTCTGATGGCATTCCTGATATTCATGGGTATTTTGAGAGACCTGGCCAGTCCTTTCCCTGATCCCAACGGAAGGATGCCAAGCAATGTTTGCGAGTGGGCCAGGCTGTAGGCTACCTGGTTTATGGTACCGTCACCACCTACGGCCACTATCAAATGGTATTTCTCAACATTTTCGCGGGCCAGTTCTTTGGCATGGCCCGGGTACTCTGAATCCAGTATCGTTGGAATAAACCGGTCAGGATTGAGATGATTTACTATAAGATTGGAAATGTTTGTTTGGAACTTTTTCTTTAGAATTGGATTGATAATGAAAAGGGATTTTAATCTTCCGGAGTACATTGGACCTATTTATTGTTAAAATCATTTAGCAAATATTGCAAATACGCCAGACCCGGCTCCAAACTATTTGCGGAGTCGGAATTTTCGTTTAAAAGATAATCTCTTGTGACCAGGCTGTAAACCATGGAGGAGCTGTCATGAAGAAATCCGATCCCATCATTGAAGGTGTAATATGCAAATGATTCTGTATTCTCTGATAAAATGTCTTTACTGAAAATGAAATCATCTCCGGGCAGACCGATCTGGTTTAACAGAGTGAGCGGCAGGTCTGTCTGTGATGCATATTTTGTAATCATCGTATCATTTACCCCCAGTGCACCCCCAAGCCATAACATTGGAATACTGAATCGTTTTTTTTCATCGGCCCTTATATTGCCTATTCTGCAACCATGATCTGCCATTAATATGATGAGTGTTTGATCCCACCAATCCCTTGTCTTTGCAGTTTTAATAAATTCGCCAAGGGCCTGATCGGTATAATATATAGAATTCTCATACATTGCTAAATGATTCGTTCCCGGAAAGACGGTCTCCATGGGCACATCAAAAGGAGTGTGACTTGATAATGTCAGCAGCATATGAAAGAATGGTGAAGATGCCTCGTCTGCCTCATCAATCAGTCTCTGAAAAAGATAATGGTCAGGTACGCCCCAATTCGATCTGGGTATGGATCGGGAGAAATCCTTGTCAGAAATAATACTTTCAAATCCACCCATGACAAGGAATGATTTAATATGGGCGAAATCTATATCTCCGCCATATAAGAATGCTGAGTTGTATCCTGAAGATTTCAATTTTTGATTGAGATTGGGCAGTTTCTGAGCCTTACTTTCATAATACAAGATGCATGTACCCGGTAAGCTCGGATACCCTGCCAGTATAGCCCCGATTGCCCATGAAGTTAAGCTTCCTGAGGCGAAAAAATTATTGAAGAAGATACCTTCAGGGATCAGCCTGTTGAAATTCGGGGCCGCTTTACCGTTTCCTCCCAGTTCAGTGATCACAGGTTGTGCAAAGCTTTCAAGAAGGACCAGGATAACATTGGGCGATTTTGTATTCAGAACATTAAAGTGCTTTCCTCCGTCAACATATAGCTCCTCCATGATTTCCTGAACTTCCTTATCCGGAAAAAAATTCGCCGACTGAGTCAGTTTATCACCCTCCACCATGGAGTAGAAAAGATTCCATACGGGGTTCATCGCAGCGTGATTGATAAATGCATTTTCGTGGAAATATACAGATCCGCTGGTCATAGGTGATTTTGCCCATCCGCCGCGAATGGGTAATATCAGTGATGGGAGGATAATAAGAAACAGTGCGGGTGTCAACCAGTCTCTTTTTTGAGGAATGGACAGAGGTTTGGTCACCCATTTTTTATAGGCCTGGAAATGAAATGCATAAATGACAAGTGCAATTGTTACCAGCGAAAATATGAGGCTAAGGGGTGAAAGTGATGCAATCATATCTGCCGGTGTTGATATATAGTCAAAGATCGATCTGTCAATGGGGAAATTCCAGTATTGATAGAGGATCAGATTTGCAAAGTAGGCAGGAATCAGACAGAGGAGTATCAGAAATGTATAAATGCCTATCATTAATTTGAAAATGCCTCTCCTGAAAATGCTGAATAGAAATAACAAGACCGTCGGGAAGATCAATATATAACCAGTCAGAGATACATCCTGCTTTAGTCCGTAGACCAGTGCCAGAAGCTGGTCCCACATTCCGATATTCTGTGCAAAATCCTGATGTATAAGCAGGAATACGATATTGAATATCATCTGGATACCCAGAAAAAAAAGAATATACCTGAGATAGAATGAAAGAAAGGATTTCATTGAAGGTCATTTATTGATCATAAATATATGTTTTTATCTTAAGTTTTCGTATTTCTCCAACAATCTCGATGCATTATTTATAAATCCAGGAAACTATTCTTTAGAAATGGCATCATAAAAAAACGGTTACCGATTTAATATCCGTAACCGCTTGATTATCATTGTGAACTAGAGAGGAGTCGAACCCCCAACCTCCTGATCCGTAGTCAGGTGCTCTATCCAGTTGAGCTACTAGTCCGGTATTTCAAATGCTTCATATTGAACCCCTCCGTGTTCAGGACCCTGTTTGTAGGGTAGCCTTAAAAGCGAATGCAAATTTAAACAATTCGGTACAATTCCAAAACAGTTTATCCATTTTTCATGTTCGTTTCACGTTCCTTTCATATATTTGGATAAAACCGGTTGTTATGAAGAAATTCCTCAGGATCCTGCTAATTACCATTGGTACAATATTCATCTTGCTTATCACCCTGCCCATTCTGTTTAAATCGAAGATTGAGACGTTTGTGAAAGACCAGATCAATCAGAATGTCCATGCGACAGTGGACTGGTCCAGGTTTGGGATCTCCATGATCAGGGGTTTCCCTGACCTGAGCATAAACCTTCACCAGGTTTCGGTGGTAGGAGTTGAGCCTTTTGAGGGCGATACCCTGGTGGGTTTGAAACGGTTCGAATTCAGGGTGAATCCCTTCAGCGCGCTTCGCAGGAATCTGCAGGTAAAGTCGATCTTTCTGGATCGTCCCCTGATCAACGGAATTGTTCTTGAGGATGGCACCGCCAACTGGGATATTGCTCCGGAGACAGAGATTGAAGGCGGTGATCTGAAGGCAGTGGGAGAGAAGGAATCCGAATCATCCATGGGTCTGACCCTTCAGCGTTTTGCCATCAGTGAAGGACGTGTTTATTACAAGGATGAATCCACGGATGTGGATGTATCCATGGAGGGTTTTAACCTGGAACTGACTGGCGACTTTTCCATGGATCAGACCGAGGCAACCCTGAAGTTGATGATAGGCAGGATCAATGCAAAATACGGAGGGATCCGATATATGAAGGATGGCAGCTTCGGACTTGATATGGTTGCTGCGGCCAACATGATCGATAATGTTTATACCCTGCGAAAAAACCAGATCACATTGAACGGACTGGTACTTGGCGCTGAAGGGGTGGTTGCCCTGATGGAAGATGGCGGAATGGAAATGGATCTGCGCTTTTTCTCGCGGGAAACTTCATTTCATACAATACTTTCCATGGTGCCGGCCATCTACCTGAAGGAATTTGAAACCCTTAAGACCAGTGGAAACCTGAAATTGGACGGGAGTGTTACAGGAATCATGAAAGATTCTATATTGCCCGATGTTAAACTTTACCTGGTGGTTGCAGATGGCTATTTTGCCTATCCTGATCTGCCGAAAGATGTTTCCGATGTACAGATCCGTCTGAATGTGGATTACAGGGGAGCGGATATGGATAAAACCACTGTGGACCTCGATGAATTTCACATGTTGCTTGGGGGGAATCCTTTTGATATGAACCTCCATGTGGCCAATCCCATCAGTGATATGCATGTGTCAGGGAAGGCGGTGGGGATGATCGACTTTGCTTCACTCCAGGACGTGGTTCCATTGGAAGAGGTTAACCTGGAAGGCCGGCTGAAGACAGATTTAAGCTGGGATACCCGTATGTCATATATTGAGCAGGAACAGTTTGAAAAGGTTGATCTGGCAGGCAGTTTTGTCATAGAGAAAGTCAGGCTGAATGCACCCGATATTCCAGTAGAGGTACAGCTTAAGAAAATGGAGCTGAACTTTACCCCCAGGATCGTGGACCTGGTTACCCTGGACCTGATGCTGGGATCTTCAGATGTGCATATGGATGGGACCCTTACCAATTTCATTCCGTACGTATTTGATGATCAGACCATATCCGGATCCCTGAATATCTCTTCCGGCTTGCTTGATGTAAATGAATTGCTTCCTGAACTTGAGGAGGATTCAATAGCAGAACAGGCAGTGGCCGGGGAATCAGAGGCTCTCGTTAGTGAAATGTCTGCAGATTCCATTGCCGAACCGGCCCGGGTGAAGATCCCTGAAAACATAGATTTTAGCATGGCGCTGGATTTGAAAAAAGTTATTTATGACCAGATCATGCTGGAGAATATCTTAGGGAAAATGATCGTTAGAGATGGTGTTGCAAATCTGGAGCAGCTGAAAATGGATATCATTGAGGGAAGTGTAACCACAACCGGAAAGGTAGACACCCGTGGAGAATTCCCGGAGGTGGATGTTTCACTTGATATGAAAGGAGTGGATATTCCCTCTTCCTATGAGGCGTTTGTGACAGTGGAACGACTGGCACCCATGGCCAAATATTGCAAGGGGACCGCCAATGTAAAGATGCAGTACCACTCACTGCTGGATGCTTCATTCAGTCCCATTTACCAATCCATTGATGCCAAAGGGCGTTTATTCACAAACGGACTCAGGTTATATAATACGAATTCCTTTGTACGTTTGAGTGAACTTCTCAAGAATGAAAAATTCAGGGAAATGACCCCTGACGAAGTGGATGTCAGGTTCACAATCAGGGACGGTCGTGTCATGGTTGATCCTTTTGATATGGATTTTGAAGACTCAAAGATTACTGTCTCCGGTTCTCATGGCATCGACCAGACCATGGATTATCTGCTGGACATGACTATCGCAATGAGTGACCTGGGAACGGGGGTCAATGAATTGATGAGCGGTATTACAGCCCTGGCCGCCGGTGCCGGATTTCAGGTCCCTCAATCGGATCATGTGAAGGTAAAGGCCAGGATCACCGGTACATTCAATGATCCAAAGGTAACCACTGACTTCAGTGAGATTCTGAAATCAACGGGTGAGTCTGTAAAAGTTACAGTGAAGGAGAAAGTTGCTGAAGAAGTGGAGAAGGTGGAAGAACAGGTACGGGATCAGGCCAGCGAAAAGGCTGAGAAAATGATCAGCGATGCAGAGGCTGAAGCTGAAAGGTTGGTAGAAAAAGCGCAAAAGGCAGGAGATGATCTTGTGAAAGAGGCTGAGATACAGGGAGAGAATCTTATAAAAGAAGCAGGCAGTAATCCGTTCAAACAGATTGCCGCTAAAAAAGCAGCAGAAGAGTTAAAGCGTCAGGCTCAGAAACAGTCGGATAACCTGGTGGGTGAGGCTGAGGTGAAAGCGGATGAGATCATTGATAAGGCCAGGGAAGAGGCAGCGAAAATCTAAACAGTCAGGAGCGGATAAAAAAAGGCTGAGTCTTTCGAAACAGCCTTCTTAATATGTTGATTCAGGAACCTAGAATTTTCTCTCCCTGATGCGTGCTTTCTTACCGGTAAGTTCGCGGAAATAGAAAATACGGGCCCTTCTTACCCGGCCGTATTTGTTGATTTCTATCTTATCAATAAACGGAGAAGCAGTAGGGAAGATCCTTTCTACACCAATGTTCCCGGACATTTTTCGTACAGTAAACGTTTCTGTATGCCCTTTGCCACGTCGCTGGATCACCACTCCCCTGAACTGCTGGATACGTTCTTTGTTCCCCTCCCTGATCTTATAGTAAACGGTAATGGTATCCCCTGCACTGAACTTGGGCAATTCGGTCTGGGAAGCATATTCCTGGTCTACAACCTTCATTAAATCCATGATTCTATGTTTATGTAGTTTTACGCCTCGATTTAACAGGTCGCAAAAGTACAAATATTTTTCTATTAGTAATAGTTAATTCAGAGAATTATTAACAACCCATTGTTATTAATGGGCATCCTGTTTGGGCATTCTCAATTTTTTCCCGGTGTCTTTTGCCACATTTTCTTTCCAGCGGTCTGAATATCCTGGCTGGTCAGGTCCCAGAGGGTAGCCAGCGGGACTTCTCAGGAACTCACCATTTTCCTCTTTTTTAATATTTCCGTCCATATATTTCACAAGCAGGAACTGTCCTAGCTCTTGGTACCTTTTGACCGTGTAGTCTCCCATGCTGACCGAATAGTTGGTGATGAATTCCCTGGCCATTTCCGGATTGACTTCATAGAGCGCAGCCGCAGCAGCATCTATGGCGGGGATCTCAGCAAGGAATTTCTGTTCAAGCTCTGATTGTACCTTGTGTACATCCTCTATCATCACATTGTACCTGAGGTAACTGAAATTGGAGACAAAGTTGAATGCCCAGAATGCAGCAGTTTCCGAATAAGTGAGCAAGTCACCGTTGCCCACAGCGTAGGAATCGGGAACGCGCGTCATTCCGCAGTACATGGGCACATAGGTATTGGCTGCTGCATCATCGATGCTGAACCAGAAGATACCTCCCATGAAATCAGGTTTGACAGACCTGCTTTCCGCCACAAAGGAAAATCCTGTTTGCTGTGTGGCAGTGGCCCTTTCATTGCAATACATTTTGCCATCAGTTTCCCATGTAAGTGGTCTCCAGCGATAGGGAAGTTCAAAAGGTCCTGCACCTGCATCCCTGGTCATATCCAGTTCGGTACCTTCAAGGTGATCCCTCATGAAATCCATCAGGTCAGCATTGGATATTTTCCGGTTTGGTTTGATGTAAAGCGGCATTCGGTTATCCAGTTCCTCTCCTTTCACATATTCCAGGTATTGATCCATGTCATCGTTGATCTCCTTGAAGAATGACCAGACACGCACTTCGCAAAATCTTGCTCCACCGAAGTCAACCGGTGCATAGGTGTCGGAAAAACTGAAATCCTCGTCAGATCCTTCGTAAAATCCTTTTGCACGGGCAAAGGTGATTACATCCGGAGCATAGAGACAATTCTCCGGATCATCCAATGGGAATTGCCTGATCCTGGCCTGGTTGGCATGTCCTGACACGTAACCATCAGGAATCCGGACAGCCACCCATACTGCCCCCTTGTTTTTGTTATAGGTTTTACCGCCCTTTGTAACCATTTCGGTGCCTTTGCCAATCATTTCCATGATCCATACTTCATTGGGATCGGAAATGGAGAATGACTCACCGGAACTGTAATAACCGTGTTCCGCAACCAGTTCGCCCATGATATTCACAGCTTCCCTGGCTGTCCTGGCCCTCTGCAATGTAATGTACATCAGGCTTCCGTAATCGACAATTCCGGTTGTATCCACCAGCCCTTTTCTTCCGCCATACGTTGTTTCACCAATGGCCACCTGGTGTTCATTCATATTACCCACAACCGAATAGGTGTGTGAAAGCTGAGGGATCCTGCCCAGAAATTTGTTGGTATCCCACTCATATACATCCATCATTGAACCAGCCGGATAATCCGCTGCCGGTCTGAAATATAATTCACCATACAATACGTGGGAATCTGCAGCATAGGTAATCATTGCCGTGCCATTCACCGATGCTCCCGGTGTTACAAGGAAATTGGTACAGCTAAAAACCTGACTGCTCCAGATGGTAAGTATTAAACCAGTTACAAGAATTGCTCTTTTCATATTTTCTCAAACTTAAACTTTTACACTATTTTATTTTTGGTGGCTTCAAAGATTCCACTTTTATCCCTAACTACCAATAGTTGCTATTGAATAACATACGCCAGTATTTTTTCCCGTTCTTTATCAGACAATTGGTGGTGGAGTCCCTGTGATTGGTTCCTGTTCATCATTTCAAGGATTTCATTGCGGTGTGATGCATCGATGCCGGCATCAGTACATTTTGCCGGGCTGTCAAGCAAAGTGAAGAAGGCTTCAAACGCTTCAATGGTTTCATCTGCACTGGATGTTCCAAAAAGCTCAAGGCCAAGTTTTTCAATCCTCTCTTTTGCCCGCACCTTCATCACTTTCATCCAGGCAGGGTACATAATCGATAGTGTGGCTCCATGTGGTGTATCGTACAGGAAGGAGAGCACATGTCCAAGTGCATGCACACCCCAGTCGCCTGAAGATCTGCCGTACATTGTCAGGTTATTCAGGGCATTGGTCGCAGCCCACATGATCTTTGCCCGCAGATCATAATTTTTGGGATCCTCCATGAGGGCGGAGCCGTATTCCATGGCTTCCCTGATGATGGATGTTACAAATCGATCAGAAAGAGAAGCATCACCCTCACCGAACCAGGCCTCCAGGCTGTGAGCCACAACATCCACAATCCCAAATGCAGTGTAGTTTAAAGGGACCGAAAGTGTATAGGTTGGATCCAGGAAAGAATGGGTTGGATAGATCAATTCATTTCTGTATCCGATCTTCTCCATGGTCTCTTTATTCTGAAGTACCGCTACTGCATTCATTTCAGTTCCCGTTGCGGCCAGGGTGAGAACTGTGATGACCGGCAATGCCCCGGCGGGTTCATGCTTGCCGGTCATCACTTCCCAGGCATCACATCCGTCGGCTATGCAAATGGCTATGATCTTGGATGAGTCGATAACACTTCCTCCTCCTACTGCTACAACCATGTCCACTTTGTGCTCTCTTCCGATCTTGGCAGCTTCCATCACATCATCCACCACCGGGTTGGGTTTAATGCCATTGAATTCAGTGACAACGATTCCATGTTCTTCAAGCTGACTAAGGGTATCTGGGTAGCTTCCATTCCGAAGGACAGATCCTCCGCCATACACCAGCAGTGCATTTTTTCCAAGTTCTGAAGCATTTTTCCCAAGATCACTGACCACTCCTCGACCAAAGTGTAGTTTTGTTGGATTGTAAGCAATAAAGTTTTTCATAAAACGCTGTTATTCATTTTCATTCAAATTAAAAACTGTCGTTTGTCCAGTGACCCGGTGTATGGTTCCTGTTGATAAGTCGGTTTTACTACCGGTAACACTGGCCAGGCAGTTAATTTCGCCCAGCATCCGTAACAATCCAAGCAGTGCAAATACCAATGCCTCCTTAAACTGAATCAGTAATTCATCGGGTATATGGATCCGGGTCTTTGTATGATATTCTAACCGCTCCATTAGCTTTTGGTTCAATGCACCACCCCCTGTAACAAGCACCGATTCAATATTGACGGCTTCCAGACTGCGCGCAATCTGACGGGCGATGTGCTCAACAACCGAAGCCATCCTGTCCGCTACATCCAGGTCAACCTGCTTGATCTCAGGCAGGAATGTTTCCAGGAACCATTCCCTGCCCAGCGATTTTGGAGGATGGACTTTGTAGTATTCCAGGTTATCCAGGATGTTTAGAAGGTTTTCATCTACATGGCCCTGCCGGGCGATGGATCCTCCTTTATCGAAGTCGAGGCCCCTTAATCCAGCTATCCAGTTCAGCGCCATATTTGCCGGACCTACATCATAGGCTATCCTGTTGTTCATTTTATCGTCATAGGAGATGTTGGAAAATCCACCCAGGTTCAGGCAGGCATCGTAGCTGCCAAAAAGTAACCGGTCACCCACGGGCACAAGTGGCGCTCCCTGTCCGCCCTGTTCCACATCCTCTCTCCTGAAGTCATTGACGACAGTTATGCCTGTTTTTTCTGCCATGATCCCGCCATGGCCTGCCTGGTAAGTAATTCCTTTTTCAGGTTCGTGCAGGATGGTATGTCCATGCGATGAGATAAGGTCCGGATCAAGTTTGTACCTGGTGTGGAATTCATTGATCCTGTCTGAATAGAATTCTCCTAATTCTACATGTAACTCATCAATCTTTTCCATGCTCCATCTGCATGCATGATCCAGCTTCTCCTTGATATCTGCAGGATAGGGGAGGGTCTCTGCTGCAATGATCCTGAAATCCCATACTGAACCATCCCTGGAGAACTCACAACATGCCAGGTCAACACCATCCAGTGATGATCCTGACATCAGTCCTGTTACTGTGTAGCTGTCAGCCATAGTATTCTACCAACTGAAAATAGTGTGAAAAAGGTTTACATTTCCTTTCGCATCAGAAACATAGAGTTCCAGTTCGTGTGAAGTGTTTACAGTGATTCGTTCACTGTCAAAAGTATAGGTAAGAAGATCATTCTTGGGATCAAATTCAAAAAGCGCCCAGCTGTTGTCGATATATCCTTCGTATTTTTCGATTCCGGAAAGGTCATCGCGTATGGTGAATCTCAGTGTTTTTTTACCTGAAAGATCCTTACCGGATGAACCGTTCAGGGGAATGATCTCCGGGGCAATGGTATCCAGGGATATGGCAAATCTCCCGAAGCTTCGCAGGCTTGCCACCACTGCACCATCAAGGTATTCACCCCCTGCAGATGACACCTCATTCTCATGATCATAAGTGATAAGCAACAGCTTGCCACGGAGTGAGGGTTCCACGCTATCGGTTTTAATTGAAAGGGTGTATGACAGGTGCACCGGAGTCTCAGGTGTATGTAATTGGAAGACATCGCTTAATGTTCCAATTGATCGGGGTAATCTCTGATACCTGAACTCAAGGTCCTGGTACAGGGCATTGGCCGGTATCTCCACAGTCACATCACCATCCTTAAACCTGTTTGGCTTATCATACTTCATGCTTTTTACGAAGTCGGGGTGAGTCGAATCAATGGATATATTTTCCTTTTTCCCGGTTACATGGAATTTGAGTTCCGAACGGTTCCCTGCCACATCGGTGGCAACCACACGTATGCTATACATCCTGTTTTCTTCCACCTCCAGGATCCCATCCTTAACAAGCTTACCGTAAATACGCAACCTGTCGTTGGGAAGACGCGATAGACGATGTACCTTGGTTCCTGACCGGATCCTTTCAGCGTAATCTATATGTGCATTGATATACCGGGTTTCAGAAAACGAAAACTCATCCATCCTGTGGCTGTAAGTCAATTCATCATCCACGAATAACTCAAGGGTGTAAACTCCACATCGGTTTGATGCTCCGTTCAGATAATCGAACACCTCAACTCCAAATCCGAGAGTCCCGGATGCGGTGATTATTTCTTCCTGGATGGCGTATATACCATTTTCAGATACAATTTTCAAAGTTAGTTTCTCTGCAGATCCATTCACGGAACTACCCCTGCCTTCAGGATAGAGATAAAGCGAAAGGAATCTTGGGGCAACAAGGTCTTCTATGTCAAAGCCATATTCAAGTACATTGGTGGGATGCTGATTTCCGGTTGTCCGGATCTCAAAATGGAGATGTGGACCCGACGAACTACCTGAGTTTCCCGAGTAGGCAAGAAACGCCCCTTTTTTCAACGGGAACTGTTCGGGTTTCAGATAGATGTCCACCCCATGGGAACGTCGCTGGTATTGAACATTTTTCACATAGGCTGCAATATCCGGCCTGTAACGGTCAAGGTGTCCGTATACCGACGTGTATCCATTAGGATGTGCAACATAGATAGACTTCCCATAGCCGTTCGTCTGGACTTTTATCCTTGATACATATCCGTTTTCAATGGAAGAGACATGTTGCCCGGTGGTTCCCCGGGTCTTTATGTCGATACCAGAATGAAAATGATCGGAACGGATCTCGCCGAAATTACCAGACAGGTACATGGGGATTTTTAATGGAGGTTGAAAAGAGACTCCTCTCTGTCCGGAGGCCTGTAATGTAAAGAGTTGTGATAATAATAATAGAGTCAATCTACGCATGGTCGTACTTCTGAGAATAGAATTTCCAAAGCTAAAATTTTATCCATGATTTGGAAAGCCCCGTCATCTATTATTATCAAAATAATTCTATATTTGTACTTATAATATCTCTGTTGAATGAGTGTTGAACAGGTTGAAATACTGGAAGGGATCAAGGATAAAATCCAATCGGTTAAAGTCCGGATGCGTGAGCAGGAGGACGAAAATCATCGGTTGAAGCATAAGAATGAGGAACTTCAACAAGTGGTTCAGCAAGATCAGTCATTGATTGATGAATTGAAACAAAAAAATCAGCAATTGTCGCTGGTTAAAAGTATCATGGCCGACGGTGAAGACGCACACGGCGCCAGGATACGAATAAATAGAATTGTGCGGGAGATTGACAAATGTATTGCTCTTTTAAACAGATAACATGGGGATAATGGAAGAACAACTTTCCATAAAAGTTCAGATTGCAGAGCGGTTTTATCCCCTAAAAATAAAACGGCAGGACGAGGAGGAGATCAGAAAGGCTGCCAGCTTGATTAATAATAAGGTCCTACAGTACAAACAGAGATATACGGACAAGGATACCCAGGACTTTATGGCCATGGCGGCACTTCAATTCGTAATAAAATTACTAGATTGCGAACAACAACAAAATGTTGTATCTTTGGAAGAGGAGTTGGAAGTTTTAAGTAGTGAACTGGATGATTTATTGAAATAAGAGGAATAGCGTTCTTATACATATTAAAGAGTTTGCCCGCATTGTTTCTTCAATTATTTTTGAAACTCAACATTTGTTACATTGGAACAAAGCTCGGGTTATAAAGAGCAGGCCAAAATTCCGGTTCGCCGGGATACTGATACGTCGGTCATTGGACACTCGATATAGTCTGGCGGTTCCTCCCATGTCGTATTGGGGTTTTATAAAATTTTGGGGAAATGTGCGGGTTTTTTATTGTCTAAAATGATAACCTATGGAACTGTTAATACATTCATTGGTGCTACAGTCACCCATGGTCAAGTATCTTATGGTTGGAGGAGTTTCGTTGCTGGTTGGAACAGGTATTGCATTTTTCGTTTTCAACATGGTGGTGAAAAAGAAGAGCAGCAACGTACTTAAAGAGGCAGAAGGTGAAGCGGAGATGATTAAGCAGCAGAAGATACTGCAGGCCAAGGAGAAATTCCTTCAGTTAAAGGAGGAGCATGAAAAGATCATCAATGAAAAGAATAGTAAGCTGAATCAGCGAGAGAATGAGGTAAAACAAAAGGAATTTTCCATATCACAGAGGCACGATGATGTGCAAAGAAAGAAAAGCGAAGTGGAATCCATTCGTGACAACCTCAATGTGCAACTTGAAATTGTAGATAAAAGGAGAGAAGAGCTGGAAAAGTCACACCGGATGCAGGTGGAACAACTTGAAACCATCTCAGGTCTTTCGGCGGAAGAAGCAAAGTCACAACTGGTGGAATCCCTGAAGGAGGAAGCCAGAACCGAGGCCATGTCTCTGATCAATGAAATAGTTGATGAGGCAAAAATGACTGCAAATAAAGAGGCTAAGAATATTGTAATCAAATCCATCCAGAGGGTGGCCAGCGAGACGGCCATTGAAAATGCTGTAACCGTATTTCACATTGAGTCGGATGAGCTGAAGGGAAGGATCATTGGCCGTGAAGGTCGAAATATCCGGGCCCTTGAAGCAGCCACCGGAGTGGAAGTGATCGTGGATGACACCCCCGAAGCAATTATTTTGTCGGCATTTGATCCTGTCAGAAGGGAGGTGGCCAGGTTATCACTGCATCAGCTGGTAACCGACGGAAGGATACATCCTGCCAGGATTGAAGAAGTCGTGGCCAAAACCCGGAAACAGATTGATGAGGAGATCATTGAGGTGGGTAAACGCACGGCCATTGACCTCGGTATTCATGGCCTGCATCCTGAGCTGACACGGATGGTAGGTAAGATGAAGTACCGCTCTTCCTATGGTCAGAACCTGCTGCAGCATTCCAGGGAAGTATCCAATCTCTGTGCAATTATGGCCGCAGAAATGGGATTGAATGCAAAACTTGCCAGACGGGCCGGATTGCTGCACGATATCGGAAAGGTCCCGGACGATGAACCGGAAATTCCACATGCAGTTTTCGGAATGAAACTGGCCGAGAAGTACAAGGAGAAAGCTGAAGTTTGCAATGCCATCGGATCTCATCACGATGAGGTTGAAATGACTACCCTGCTGGCTCCAATAGTCCAGGTCTGTGATGCCATATCAGGAGCAAGACCAGGTGCCCGCCGTGAAGTGGTCGAGTCGTACATCAAGCGATTGAAAGAGCTGGAAGCTATGGCATTATCATACCCGGGGGTATTGAAAACATATGCAATCCAGGCAGGTCGTGAACTCAGGGTTATCGTCGGCAGCGAAAAGGTGTCGGATAAGGAAGCAGAAACTCTCTCCTATGACATCGCGCGTAAGATCCAGGATGAGATGACTTATCCGGGGCAGGTGAAGATCACGGTGATCAGGGAAACCCGCGCCATTAGCTATGCCAAGTGATGAAGCGGGTCCTTGTAACCGGAACGGCTGGATTTATCGGGTACCACCTGGCAAGGAAACTGGTAGAACTTGGTTTGCATGTCACCGGTCTGGACAATATAAACGATTACTATGATGTGGAACTGAAATATGCGAGGCTAAAGCAGGCCGGCATATCCCGGGATAAGATTTCTTATAACCAGCTTGTCTCCGGCAGAACATCCGGTAATTATCAATTTATTCAGCTCCGGCTTGAAGACAGAGATGCACTCAATGAGTTATTCGCGAACAGCAGTTTTGATGTTGTGGTGAATCTTGCTGCCCAGGCAGGTGTTCGTTATAGCCTTACCAATCCACAGGCTTATATTGATTGTAACATAACTGGTTTTCTGAATGTACTTGAGGCCTGCAGGCATTATCCGGTTGGCAACCTGATTTATGCAAGCAGTTCAAGCGTCTATGGATTAAACAAGCAAATGCCTTTTTCAGTCAGTTCCAATGTGGATCATCCGGTTAGTTTATACGCTGCCAGCAAGAAAAGCAATGAACTGATGGCCCATACCTACAGTCATCTTTTTGGTATACCCACCATTGGACTTCGTTTTTTTACGGTATACGGTCCATGGGGGCGACCGGATATGGCATTGTTCTTGTTTACCAAAGCGATCATTGAAGGCAAACCTATACAGGTTTTCAATCATGGCAGGATGGAACGGGATTTCACCTACGTAGGCGATATTGTGGGAGGGATCGAACGAATGGTCATGCAATCCCCGCCAGGTCCGGCAGAAGGCTGGGATCCGGTATTGCCCGATCCTTCGGCTTCTTCAGCTCCCTACAGGATTTATAACATCGGTAACAGCAATCCTGTGAAACTGACCGATTTTATAGAAGCGATTGAAAATGCTGTAGGTAAGAAAGCAACCAGGGAGATGAAGCCAATGCAGCCCGGTGATGTGGAAAAGACCTGGGCCGATGTTTCAGCCCTGAAAAAAGACTACGGCTATAATCCAGATACCCCTGTTGAAACAGGCATTCAGAGGTTCATTGATTGGTACAGATCCTATTATAAAGTCTGAAGACCAAATTCTGTAGCCGAAATTACTTTCTAACCTAACTTACTGCCGAACAACTTCTTCAACATAGCAGCCTTGTCAGTATCTCCCGATCGGTCGTAGGCATACTGAAGGTTTATCACCAGGCGCTCAATGATATCCACATTGGAACAGGGTTTGAAATAAAAGTCCTGCTCGTTGATTTTTAACTGACTCAGAAAGTGTTTTAACTCCCTCAGTCCCAGAACAGCTCCGTTATCCGAGGGGTTGATATAAAAAAGTATGCCGTTGGGATCATCCGGGAAATCCTGGTCATAATAGCAAAGAACGAAATTTCGCGGCAGGTTTACTCCGAAAACGGGAAGGTTCAGCCTTCTTGCCAGCTCGGCATAGATCAATCCCAGCATCACGGGACTGCCCTTGTGGGTGTCAATAACGTGATTGATCATGTACAACTGCGGGGTATGGACCTTCTTTAAGCTCTTGTCAAATTTATGGATATCGTACATGAAGTAATTGATCACCTTTACTTTCTCCAGTGCCGTCAACTCGTTGTTGAGCTCGAGCCAGATATCCCGTTTGATCTTGTCGATCATCTCATTGATAGGCTCAAAACCAAGGTCAGGATACTGAAATTGTGCCACAAGAAAAGCACCGTAAAGAAGATCTTCCCCACCGGAAGTTTTCCAGGCATTCATATCCCGTGCAAGGATATTGAACTGGATCTGTTTGATAACATTCTCGATTCGTTCCTGCAGATCGGGTTTCAGGGTAGCTTCCCACCGTCTTTCAAGAGGCAGAACCGCCTCTTCGCCAAGTTCGATGAGGCGACCAGCCACTGTGTCGAATACCTGATTGTCAGGATCCTCCAGCAGGCTCATCAATGCTTCAAGTTCTTTTTGGCTGGGATCGGTCATTCATTACTAGTTTTTCAAGTACTGTTTCGATCAAATCATCCACAGAGGGTTTGTAATCCTCCATGAAGGTTTTTGTAACACGGTTTGCAATGGCCACACAGATTGTAATGGCTTCATGACCCAACATGGCAGATAAGGCATACAGCGCAGAGCTTTCCATTTCAAAATTATTTATGCGCATGCCATTGAAACTGAAAGATCCAATTTTCTGGATCAGTGCCTGATCAATAGGGGAGAGACGGAGGGTGCGAACCTGCGGGGCATAAAAACCAGGTGTGGAAAGGGTAATCCCGGAAATTTGACCGGGCACTGACAACAGGTTGATCAACTCCTTAGAACCAGCTATGAAATATGGATCGGACAGGCTCTTCTCCCACTTGGTATGATTCATAAAGGCCTCTGAAAGTCCGGGAACACAAACACCTTTTTTATCCTGGTAAAAGTGGTACAATCCGTCTAATCCCCCTGCGACATGCGATACGATGTGGGATCCTGCCGGAATATCCGGATGAAGGGCTCCGCTGGTTCCGATCCGGATCAGTTTCAGGCTCTTATGGATGTCCCTGACAGTCCGGTTGGCCAGGTCCACATTCACAAGTGCATCCAGTTCATTGAGGACAATATCGATGTTGTCTGTACCGATGCCCGTAGAGAGCACACTGATGCGTTTTCCTTTACAGGTACCTGTGTGGGTGACAAATTCACGGTTCTCTTTCTGAATATCCACACTGTCAAAATGGGAGGATACCTGGTTTACCCGTCCGGGATCACCTACCATAATGATGGTATCGGAGATATCACCTGGCAAAAGATGAAGGTGATATATGCTCCCGTCAGGATTTAAAATCAGGTCTGTGGACGAAATGGTGTTCATTG
>SDBV01000634.1_pt1 | contig 51013 bp, 38 predicted proteins | sample 2277081 | NCBI WGS metagenome assembly SDBV01 (sample SAMN10402039, study PRJNA504765) | marine sediment metagenome | isolation source: marine sediment core GS10_PC15, 223 cmbsf | place: Arctic Ocean: Southern Knipovich Ridge | collected 2010
GGGTGGAAATTTGTATGAGATGAAAGACCTGCTATTAAGGTATGAAACGCCCAGTGATAATTTATCTTGGCGCCTCCTAACCCCGGGTTTTCAGGCGGGAAAATACCATTCAATATTTGAGTTGCGAATGCCGAATGGAAAAACCCGTGGTTAGAAATAGGTATCCTGTCAGAACCTAAAAGTATTGGAATACCTAACAGTAGAGTTATCAGGAAAGCTAAAAAGCAAAACACTATCTCGTTGGTACTAATCTTTATAGTAATATATGATTTATTTTTGCGATAGGCAATTGCATAGAATAGAACTGCAATTCCGGTAATTATAATTATTATGTTGATTATATTCCCGATACTGACACCAAAATATAACAATCCTAAAATCAAAATACTGCTTATTCCGATTGAACAGGGAAAAGCCAGAATAAGATCTTCTAACTCTAATCTTTCCTTTTTGGCAAAGGTGAACAGACAAAGGCCTGGGAGAAAACAAACGCTTATGAGAATACCAGCTAACTTTAATGGCTCATAAGGTAAGAATATGGCTGATATAGATAAGATATATAAAACGATTAAAGCCATCTTAAATAATAACATAGACTCTGTATTTTTTTACCTCATGATATATTGTTTTCCCATTTTAAAAATGTCTCTAAAGTTAAAAAACCAGTGCTTTACACAGCTTTTTTCATAGGACAACAACATCAATTTATGTTATAACAAAAATATGGATAACATATATCTCTCAGTTATTATTCCCGCATATAATGAAGAAAATCGTATTAGCAGGACACTTTTAGACATAAATCGATATTTATCTAAAAAAAGATATTCTTATGAAATCCTGGTAGTTAATGATGGTTCAAAGGATAGAACTAAGGAGGTCGTTAAAAAATTAGAAGATAAAGTCAAAAATTTAAAGCTAATTAGCAATAATGAAAACTATGGTAAAGGCTATGTAGCAAGACAGGGTATGTTAGTAGCAAAGGTGATTACAGATTATTTATGGACGCTGATAATTCAACGGGTATCGATTGTCTTGAAAAATTTTGGAAATATTTTCGTGAAGGTTTTGATATAGTAATTGGCTCTATTGGAGTTAAAGGCAGTCAGATAATTGAAAAATCCGGATTGCACCGCCGCATATTAGGTACATTATCCAAATACTTAATTAGAATAATGGCCATCTGGGAAATTCATGATACGCAGAGAGGTTTTAAATGTTTTACATCTAAAGCTGCCAAGGAGATCTTTGTTAGACAAACTATAAATGGATATGGTTTTGATATTGAAATTTTGGTAATTGCAAAAAAATTAGGGTTTAAGATTAAAGAATTGCCTATAATCTGGAATAATCCATCCGGGAGTAAAGTTTCTCTTATTAGTTATGTCCAGACATTGATAGAATTAATCAAAATCAAATACAACCTGATTAGAAAAAGATATTAAATATTATTAGTGTTCAGATTTTGCTGAGTGAATTGACATTTTAAAAGCTTTTTTTTAAAATATTATAATGTATATAAATAAAAAACTACCTAACCCAAGAAATATCCGGGTTTTTCTATTATATTTTCCGTGTATACTGGCAATAGTGCTTCTTTTCGACTTTGTGTTCGCTAAATCCGCACATGCGTATATTGATCCAAACACAGGGGGATTCTTTTTCCAGGCTGTTGCGCCTTTTGTTTATGCTATTTTAGGTGTAATAGTTGTGTTTTGGAAGCGGATAACAGGATTTGTAAGAGGAATAGTAAGCAGGAAGAAAGAGCAAAATAACCACCCCTCGGAATGATTAAATCTAAAAGTATTGTTATCCTCGGCATTGACGGGATGGATCCCGATGTTTTCTTTTTTTTGAATGATCATGGGGACATGCCTGTCCTCGGAGCTATAGCAGAGGCAGGCAACTTCAGGCGTCTTGATACATCTACCCCTCCTCAAAGCCCTGTTTCATGGACAAATATTGCTACAGGGAGCGACTCAGGCACACACGGTATATATGACTTTTTACACCGAAACCCTAAAACCTATACTCCTGAGCTGTCTCTGTTTGGTATTCGACAACACAAGGGCGGAGTACAGTACACTTCTCATGTGCGTTTACCATCCATTTTTGAGCGAGCTATGGAGCGCGGTGTGCATGTAACTCTTCTTAGGTGGCCGCTTACTTTTCCTGCACCAGATTCACTACCTTCTAATAGTAGATTGTTGGCAGGAATGGGGGTACCTGACTTACGTGGCACTTTGGGTAGATATACATTCTACACTACTGACCAATCAATAATGGAACGTGATAAACATGGACGGATTGTCCACATTATACCAAAAAATAGTGTTGTCAAGACAGAAATTTATGGTCCAAGATATCTTGGATGGAAGGGCATGAAAGAGGCGACTATTCCGATAACCATTGAACGGACATCAGAAGGTCTGACGATAACACTCCCTGATGAAAAGCTTCAATTAAAAAATGGAGAATGGAGTCCTCACGTTATAATCCGTTTCTCCACAGGTCTTACGGGTAAGATAAGCGCAGTTACCCGAATGGTCTGTGTTGAATCTGAACCATTCCCATCTTTATTTATTCTTCCAATGCAGATTTACCCCATGGATACTACACTTCCACTTTCTTCCCCCCGTACTTTTGCAAAGGGACTCTGGGATAAAATTGGCCCGTACCTGACTTTGGGAATGCCAGAGGATACTAATGGTTTGAAAGACGGCCTTATTTCTGAAAATGTTTTCCTGAATCTCTGTAATGATGTGTTTGTTGAAAGAGAGCGCATGTTGGACACAACCTTTGAGGACTTTGATAATGGAATATTTGCCTGTGTCTTTGATACACTGGACAGGATTCAGCATATGTTCTGGCAAGACAGAACGCTTCCATTACAAAAAACTGAAACCAAGAAACCTACTAACGTTGTAGCAGAATGGTATAGGCGAATGGATGCTCTGGTCGGAAGGGTTATAAAGCGTATAGGAAACGAGACCCCGCTCATTATTCTTTCTGATCATGGTTTTACATCTCTTAATACCTATGTTCATCTTAATAGCTGGCTAGCCCGAAATGGGTTCATGGTGTTTAAAGATGAAGCTAAAAAAGGAGGTCCATTATTTGAAAATGTTGATTGGTCTAAAACCCGTGCGTATGCCCTTGGATTTAATAGCATTTATCTAAACATTATAGGACGGGAAGGCAAAGGAATTGTTGAACCAAATTCAACTGATGCCTTGTGTGTTGATTTAATTGAGAAATTGAGAGAATGGACCGAAGATGGTAACCCCATTATAAAAAAAGTATATAAAAGCAAGGATATATATATCAAAAAACATACTGAAAACGGACCAGATATTGTGGTTGGCTACCAAAAAGGCTACAGAGCATCAAAACAGACCGTATTAGGTGAAGCACCTGAAGGGAAGATGTTAGAGGATAATCTTGAGCACTGGTGCGGCGACCACTGCTGTGATCCTTCATTTGTACCGGGGGTTTTTTTTGGTTTAAATCTGCAAAAAGCAGGGATAGACTTGCCTGACACATTATCAGTGAATGACATCAGCTCAATAATTGAAATGTGGATAAATACTAATAACTGGAAATAGCAGGATAATGGCATTAACCCAGGAAAAAGTTGTAACGACAAGAGCATCTTACTGGCAAATATTTCGTGTTATTTTTGTAATATTTTGCCTTTACCTTATGGGAGATGCATTTTATCGCTGGGATGGATTCAGGTATTACGCATCATTTTCTGAATTCCTGCCGAATGTTGCCCTTATAACAATTCTCTGGAGCATTGTAGCGGGGTTTACTGCCCTATTAGTATGGCTGCCTCTCAGGGCATTTGAATGGTTTTGTGTACGTGCGGGATTGAAAATTAAAGCGTATCATTTAATGTTGTTTGCAGGGATTTTAATACTGACAGGAACAGGAGTTTGGTCTGTCAAACAATATATATGGACTTATGTACAGACTTCATTTCAATTGAAACTGGCGGTGTTTTTCTTTGTGCTCCTTGCTGCAGTATTTTTTACATGGTTGTTTCGCAGGAAATCGGAGAAGTGGATAGGAACAATCCAGAAAAATATTACTCCTCTGGTATGGCTATTTGGTATTTGGGTTATTCTTGCTTTACCCATTTTAGCCTACCATACATGGGGAAATCGGTCAGATAATGTCGTATTACAGAAAACTTCCCAAAGCTCTACAGCTAAAAAGAAGAAACCAAATATTATTTTAGTTACTTTTGATGCACTGACAGCACGGGATATGTCTGTATATGGTTACAATAGACCGACAACTCCATTTATAAGTGAATGGGCAAAGACAGCTTCATTATTTACAAGGCTTCAGGCTGAAAGTAATGCTACTACGCAAACTGTTGCAAGCCTTATGACCGGAAAGAGGCTGTGGACGCACCAGACATATCATATCAGGGGTTCTAATCCTTTCAGAAGTAACATTGAGAATTTACCACTGCTGTTAAAAAAAAGTGGTTACTATACCATGGCTTTTATAGCCAATGATGCTGCTTCACTTGGAATATTAGGCATTTCTAATAGTTTTGACATTGTTCCCAACCCGGGCGAGTTTAGTAACCCCATCTTTTTACGTGAAATGATTAGAAAAAAGCTCTATCAATTTTTTGGCGAAAAAATACGTTTGTATGACTGGATTTTCAGATTGAATCCTTTTTTCTCTACAGTTCTGGATAGAATTTCTCGAGATGTTTCTATAACCAGATTCCCTCCAGAGAGGGTTTTTAACGAATTTTCATCATTGACGGAAAGTAATTCTCCAGAGCCTTTTTTTGCATGGATTCATCTTTTCCCGCCTCATTCTTGGTATCTTCCACCTGAACCGTATATGGGAAAGTTCGATTCTTCACCTAAACAGAGAACCTTCAAAAGTCAGAAAAAAGAGTTAGGAAAGATGTCGGAATATCCAGGTTTTACACAAGAAGTACTACCGAGTGTCAGTACATTCAGAGCCCGCTATGATGAATTTATAAGATATTGTGATAAACAGTTTGAAAATTTCATAGGGCAGTTGGAAGAGAAAAATAAGTTAAAGGACACAGTTATTATCCTCTCATCAGACCACGGTGAGAGCTTTGAACATGATTATCTAACTCACGGCGGGGATAATTTTTATGAACAGGTAACTCATATTCCTTTGATTATTAAGGAGCCAGGACAGACGCAGGGACGGGTTATAAATGACATTGTTGAGCAGATAGATATTCCTGCTACAATTTTAGAGTTCGCTAAAGTGACTGTGCCTTCTTGGATGGAAGGTCGTTCTCTTGTACCGCTTATGAAGGGGGAGATGCTTTCTCCACGGCCTGCCTTTTCAATGAATTTTGAGAAGAACCCAAGTAGAGGGCATCAAATTACCAAGGGAACAATTGCTGTGTGGGAGGGAGACTACAAGTTGATACACTATCTTGAGGAGAAAAAATCCCTGCTCTTTAATTTAAAACAAGACCCTGATGAACTGAATAATCTTTTTGATAGAGAGGCTGAAGTAGGTCAGCGTCTTCTTGCCCTGATTCAAGACAATCTTAAAAAGGCTAATGAGAAAATCATCAATAGGTGAGCGTGACAATAGGTATTTAAAGCATTCACCAGGATATTTTTAGTAACTGCCTTTGACGAGTTTGAAGAACAAAAAGACCTGAGAGATTCTCTTGCTAATAATTTTCCGGTACGTGTTATTTAGTTATAGCGGAAGCACCTTCTAATTCATTATTAAGATACTTTTGGATTTTTTGTGCTACCACCTTATAGCCTTCAGAATTATAGTGTAAATCAATCCTAAAAGAAAACAGAGAAATGGGGTCAGGGTGAGCAACGAAAGTTTCATGAACATCTATGACAGGAATTCCTAATTCCTTAACAATTAACAATACTTCATTTCGGTAAAAGTTAGTCGGATTAGTTCTTTTATATCTATCATATGCGGGCAGGTAGACAAAGAAAAGTTGACCACCCCAGCCACTTACTCTGTTCTTTGCTTTTGCAAGAATATCTTTGAACAGGGGGGTAGGTATACGTCCTTTTGGAACTTTTATTAAGTTAATTAATTTGATTATCTTAGCACGCAGATGAGACAATTTCAATATCCGAGTTAAGGTAGAAAATATCCTTTTTCTTATATCTCTCTCATTCTTTTTGTATACAGCCTCTTCTATTAAAGCGATTAATGCTTCGTCAATTTTTTCTTGTTTAAATAACAGATTTTGTGAAAAGTCTTTATCAAGATATTTAAGAAGAAAAGGAGAAGTCTTTTCTCTATATAAATTATATTGGTCATTTCTTTCAAAATACATCCATAGTACAATTCGGGGACTAAAGGGTTCAGCATATTCTTTAAGAATCCCTAGCTCTACTAAAGGACCACTTCCAGGCGCACCTAAATTTAAAACTTTTATCCCCATTTTTCTAAGCCATCCGGATATTTCTTCACCGGATTTTACACATGAACCAAGTGTTATGGAATCACCGATGAGAAAAATATCATTTCTGCCCCGATTATAGAGACCTTTAGGATTACTAAAGCCATGTTCATCGCTATTAAAAATCCTGAACTCTCCGGTTTCATTACAAGTAATAATTGTTTTGTTAGATATAGCACCAAAAGGATAAATTTTATTTCCTTTGTGATCCAATCCATTTGTGACAATAAAAGTATCAGTATAAGTGTGAGGGTACGCATCAACTCCTTTTTCCCTTAGATCCTCAAATACTTGATATTTTGTCCGTGTTTCAAAAGGGACTCCCATATCCATTGCTATTTTAGCTAATCTGGCCCGGTGCGGTCTAAGTTGATCAAACCCCACACGATAATCATAATAAATTAGGAAAATATCGCACATGTACACACCCAGTCCAAGCGTGAGTGTAAGAAGTGCTAATTTAACCTTTATATCTTCATTTAATCTTAAGGCAATTAAAAATATCGCAATACCTATTACAGATGAAAAATAATATATGTACATTTTCCCTGATGAACCTGAACCGCTTTTATAAAAGGCATAAATAAACACCAAAAGAAAAAATATAATAGCTGTAACCAATATGATGTTTGCAAATCTAGATAGCTTGTTCATTCTAATGTTACATCCCTTTAAAATTCTTAAATTTCATATCATTTAAAAAAGACAGGACAATAGAGTTGTTTCATGTATAATTAATTCTGCCTGAAACATAATTTCAGGTGAACCTGATTCGATACCGAAGTTGACCATTCTACAGCCGGCAGCTCTGACTTCGCTACTCTTTATATGACATTTTGATATTATATGCAAGGAAATCGTCAAATTTTTCAATAATTTTTAGCATATATTAATGAACTTTATATAATCAAGTCTGTGTCCTAGATATCTATTCCTTGCTAATTGTAGTAATATTTTTTATTAAAATTTTGTTAGAATGTAGTAAGCGATATCTTTAAGTCTATTAGATTATCTCATAAAATAATATTTTTACAAATAGCCTCATATACTGATGGTGACTGATATCTTGAAGGAACGAAACAGAACAAATGAATAAGAACAAATTAAAGGTTATTTTCATCACGATGGACGAACCTTACTACGTGCCAAAATATATCAGCGATATTCTACTCAAACTGGGCAAAGAGGTAGAGGTAGCAAAGGTGTATGCTTTGCCCCCTAATGTATCAAACAAGAATTTTCTTCAAACGGTTAAAGCCTATTTCTCTTATTTCGGCATCATAGTTTTTTCGTACATGGTCATGCTAAGAGCCTTTTACTTAATGAGCGATTTTCTTAATCATTATTTTAAAACGAGAAGTCGATGATTGGTGACCAAATATGACTAACAGAGTTAGATTTGCTAACTTTGTATTGACTGAGAAATATCATGGATAAACCAACCATAGCAATCTTTTTTCCTGTTTATCGCGATGAGAAAACAGTAAAGACAGTTGCAATGAAGTCGCTGAAGGTGTTGTCAGATATTGCTTCGAAGTTTAAGGTAATTATAGTTGATGATGGAAGTCCTGATAAATCTGGAGAAATTGCTGACGAATTGGCTGCAGAATACCCTGAGATTATATCTGTACATCATGAAAAAAATCTCGGGTACGGCGTTGCACTTCAGTCAGGGTTTAAATACTCGCTTGATTATGACTGGATATGCTTCACTGATGGTGATAATCAGTATGATGTAAATGAATTATACCATCTATCAAAATTGTTTTATCACTATGATCTAATTGTTACGTTTCGTTATTCTAAAATATATGGCACATTCCGAATATTTATGTCTTATGTCTATAATTCGCTTATTAGGTGGCTTTTTAAATCACATTTAAGAGATCATAATTGTGGCCTTAAAGTAATCCGTTCAAGCGTTATAAAGGACATGAAGTTCATATCAACCAGTCCATTTATTGGTGCAGAAATTATCATCAATGCAATGGTAAGAGGATATCCAATTGGTGAGGTGGGTATTAAAACATATCCAAGGACATTCGGTGAATCGAGTGTTATGTCAATAAGGCATGTTGCCACCAGTATCCGTGATATGTTTCGTGTCTATAAGAAGATATTCAAACAGAAAACGTAGATAAGGGTTTTAATAAGTTTTAAAATTTGAAAAGATATGCTTCCTCTTGTGTTTTTTTATGCTTTTGGATTATATCCACGATTTCTTGGAAAAATCACTTCGGAATTAAATCTGTTTTTCCACCTCCATATCAAAAAATAGCTCCATAAACTAGCCTTACTGAAAAAATAATCAGAAACTATATGTTGTCCATAACCAATTAACGCTCCAGTAACCCAAGGATTGAAATCAGTCAGCTTTGCAGCTACAGCCCAAAGGATTAACAATTCCCACCCATGAAATATTAATGTAATTTTTTGATGTTTTTCTTCATAAAAAAAATTAATGAATTCCTTTGCATTAAAACATAAACCACGCTCGATTAAATAATCGATAACGTGATCTAAGTCAATAAATATTCCTGAAATAAAGGAAGCAATTGTCAATCCCCATGATTTGAAGATTGCATATAGAATTCCAGAGATAATAGTAGAAACAGCGATATGATGCTGTAATTTCATATCATTTCCATTGCTAATTTTTATCATGATAACATATACCCTATAAGCCTTTTGGATTAAAAAGCATTATAGACTATTTATTGGAATTAGAAAATAAAGGAAAATCGTAAAAGTCTTTAACTTTTACAGTCATTTGACAAATGATTTATAAAAAACTATATAATTAAATCAGGAACTATTGTAATGCAATTCGAATCTCAATCTGAATTAGTTCATGAATCACATTTATTTTTACAAAAACCAGTACTACGATTGCTTATTATCGGCTTTTTGTTCATTACTGCCTTTGGCATTAGGCTTTATCACATTAACCAGCCGCCTTTAGACTTTCACCCCATCCGTCAATATCATTCTGCTAATATTGCAAGAGGATACTATTTTGAGACTCTGGAATCAATCCCTGAATGGAGAAAACAGGTAGCAGCTATCAACAAGCAGAGACAAATCACTTATGAACCCCGAATTTTGGAACGAGCAGCGTCCTTTGGCTACCGCATTTTTGGTGGAGAACATCTTTGGATTCCACGTACATTGTCTTCAGCTTTTTGGGTAATTGGCGGTATCTTTCTCTATCTGATTGCTATAAAGATAATGTCCGGAGGTGCAGCATTGTTTTCCACTGTTTTTTATCTGTTTCTTCCTTATGGTATATCGGCAAGCAGAAGTTTTCAGCCGGATCCATTGATGGTAATGATGTTACTGGTTAGTTTGTTCTTAATATTACGGTATTATGAGACGCCATCAATATTAAGATTGTTGATTGCAGCGGCTATTTCAGCCTTGGCTATACTTATCAAGCCCATGTGTATTTTCTTAATATTTGGGACGTTTGTCTCACTTGGCATTTACAGGCAGGGTATTCGTAGATCAGTAATCAGCACCAACTTCCTTATATTTACAGTTGTAAGTTTTTTGCCGGCTTTCGCCTACTACTTTTATGTTGTCATGACACGCCATATAATGTTTAACGACCCTATTATAGCCCTTCAAAGTCTGCCTAAATATAGCTTTCGACCACATCTCATATTATCCTTATCCTTTTGGAAAGTTTGGCTCACTATGATAGGACGTGTTGTAGGGTATATTCCTTTAGTAGGGGCAATCCTTGGATTTCTAATGTTTAAAAAGGGATTGTCAAGAACATTGCTAATAGGATTATGTATCGGCTACTTTATCTATGGCTTAGTATTTACCCATCACATGGTCACACATGACTATTATCAATTACAGCTCATTCCTGTCGTTGCTCTTTCTTTAGGCCCCATAGGTGCTCTGATAATGAATCGCCTAACTACTCATCTACGTAATCGATGGCCTATAGCAGTTTTAGGTATCCTTTTTCTGGCGGCAGTTTTTAGTATAGGTTTTAACACATTCCTCCCCGAATGGAGACATGTTACTGCGGATGTTAAAAGTAAGCTGAAAATCCTTGGCTCTGTTGTTGGGGTCAATCCACAGTTTATCAAATTCATTAATCCTGATTTTGAAAGAGAAGTGCGAATAGCAAAAGAAATTGGAGAGATTGTTGGCCATAATACCAACACGGTTATTTTATCTTCCGACACTTTAGGCGACTCATCTGGCCGTTACATGTCATATCACGGAGAGTTTGCTGCCTTATCCTGCCCAATTGACATTGTTTTCCAGATACAGAAAGTATGGGGACGACGAGTACTTAAAGCAGGAGAGCGATTCAAGATTTCTGTGTGGAGAAATGAGTATACCCCTGATTATTTTATTGTTACAGATTTCCAAGAATTTGAGAAACTAAATGATTTAAAAGTTTTTCTTACAATTAATTTTCCAGTCGTAGTTCAAAATGAGGAGTATTTGATTTTTGATTTAAGGAAGGCTAAGAAAAATGTTTGAATTGAATAAATGATCTGAAAATCAGCATTAAGTGCCTTAATTATTCCCCTCTGTAAAAATAAGTGGTAGGCACCTACTGTACTTACTACAGGAAACCAATTCGGTATTGAAGTGTAAGTGGATAATTAATATAAGGCAAGCCACTGATGAACTGAATAATCTCTCCTACGAAGAGCGTGAGACAGGTCAGCGTCTTCTCAGTCTGATTCGGGACAACCTTAGAAAGGCTAATAAAAAAATTAGCAATGGAGGGTGACCTTGGTCGTTCCGTAAGTTTGTTATGAGATTCTTTTGATTCTATAACCTTACGTTGTGATCTACATAAACATTTTATCACTCTTAAGGCAGTGCTACATTACTTGACAGGAAATATAAAATGGGCTATATTCCATTAGTTTTTGCATAATTCCAAGTAAAATTCAGCCTTATTAAAGGATACATTTTGGAAGACTTGCATAAGGTAGATCAAAAATCAGAAGTCGATAAAGTAGTCCTCTCAATCGTTGTTCCTGCATACAACGAGGAAGAAGTTATAGAAGCCTTTTATGATCGTATTACTCTTAGCGTGAAGTCACTCGCACTCTCTTACGAGATTATTTTTGTTAATGATGGAAGCCGTGACCTTACTATTTCAAAGCTTTTGAGCCTTCAAGCCAAGGATTCCCACCTGAAAATCATAGACCTGAGTCGAAACTTCGGCCAGCAGATAGCCATTACTGCCGGGATTGATTATGCTGGTGGAGAAGCTGTAGTAGTGATTGATCCGGACCTGCAGGATCTTCCAGAATTGATCCCCAGGCTCGTGGAGAAGTGGAAAGAGGGTTATGATGTGGTTTATGCAACACGTTCATCACGTGAAGGTGAGACCTGGTTCAGAAAAACAGCGGCAAGTTTGTTTTACAAAATAATGCGAAAGATGACAAACATCAATATTCCCTCAAACACAGCAGAGTTTCGTTTAATGAATCGTAGCGCTGTTGAAGCATTGAAACAGTTTCGAGAACAGCATAGGTTTATGAGAGGGTTGTTCACGTGGATAGGGTTCAGACAGGTCGGTATTCCTTACCGGCGAGACCCAAGATATGCAGGAAGTACCGGTTGGAGTTATTGGAAGCTCTGGAGGAACCTTGCACTTGAGGGGATTACATCCTTTAGCTCTTTCCCTCTCCGGATTGCTACATATATAGGGCTTATTGTATTGTTTTTATTATTTTTATATACGGGCTTCGTGATTTTTATGAAACCTGTTTTGGGTGAAACGCTCGGGAATTATTCTCTTATATTAGCTGTTAGCTTATTTTTGGGAGGGGTTCAGTTAATGGCGTTGGGAATCATTGGTGAATATATCTGGAGAATATATATGGAATCAAAAAGACGCCCTCTGTACTTTGTTCAACGTTTTGTTGGTTTTAAAAAAAAAACCGTCACCGGTCCTGATACTGAAATCCATTCATTTATCGGTTAAACTGCTTATAATTAAAATCTGCATTGAAAGGGAAGCATTTTGGAACTCCTGCATGATTTAAATAAGGAATCTGGTATGGACGATATTGTCCTTTCAATCGTTGTTCCTGTATACAACGAGGAAGAAGTAATTGAAGCTTTTTATGAACGTATTACTCGTTGCATGGACACTCTGGCGCTTACTTATGAGATTATTTTTGTTAATGATGGAAGCCGTGACCTTACCATTTCAAAACTTTTGAATCTTCAAACAAAGGATTACCATATGAAAATTATAGACCTGAGCAGAAATTTCGGTCAGATGGTAGCTATTACCGCTGGGATTGATTATGCAAGTGGAAAAGCAGTAGTGGTTATCCACGCAGACTTACAAGACCCACCAGAAGTAATTCCTGCCTTGGTTAAGAAGTGGCAAGACGGTTACGATGTGGTATATGGGACTCGAACGGAGCGTGAAGGTGAGGCTTGGTTCAAGAAGAGTGCGGCTGTTTTGTATTCTAATATTATGCATAGACTGACGAACATCGATATACCTACAAACACAGGAGAGTTCCACTTGATGAGCAGACGCGTTATTGAAGCAGTGAAAAAGTTTCGAGAACAGCATAGGTTTATGAGAGGGTTGTTTTCATGGGTAGGATTCAGACGGGTTAGTGTACCTTACGGTCGGGAGTCAAGATTTGCCGGAGACTCTAAGTTAAGTTATTGGAATCTTATGAACCTTGCGGTTGAGGGAATTACTTCCTTTAGCTCTTTCCCTCTTCTGATGACGATGTATTTAGGGTTTTTCGTATTATTTTTTTTATTTGTCTATGTTGGTTTTATTATTTTCAAGGGACTTGTTTGGAATGAGATGGTAGGCGGCTATTCTCTAATGCTGGCTGCTGTCCTGTTCCTTGGGGGGGTTCAGTTAATAGTGCTGGGAATCATTGGTGAATATGTCTGGAGAATATATATGGAATCAAAAAGACGCCCTCTGTACTTTGTTCAACGTTTTGTTGGTTTTGAGAAGAAACAGGCATAGGTTCAGATGCTGAAAGTTACGTAACTATCAACGAATTAACCCTTTTCATAAAAGATACGTCTGAGCTAAACGGTTTTCTATGTTAATCGGAACATGAAAATAAAAAATGATGGAATATGATGAATAAAAAAGGTTTTACATCAAAATTCAATTCAGGTCGGGAATATAATTCCTTTGTTAGTTCACCGCTCCCTGCTTACTGCCTGCTGGGACAAGCTTCGCGGGAATGACAGCAAACAAGATTTTAGATGTGTTTAGGTACCCTGCGGTCTTGCCGCAGGGTGGTTCATTTTTCCCTCAAAAAATAAATCTTCAAATCTGGAAATTCTCCATTTGTTACTTCTTTATAGGCAGTTAAAAAATGAGGCGTGTTATCGGCTTTGCCCCAAACAAAGTAATAATCTATATCATATTTTTTTAATTCACTTACCAATTCTTCATCACTAATATTTTCCTTTGCCTGACCATAATATCTGGAATTTAAATGATATACTAAGCGATAGGTTTTATGCCAGGCGCTGTGTGTAGCAAGAAACTTTCTGCCTGAAGCAGTATACTCTCTGTTTGAAGCAATATTACCTTGTATATTATACTGCTTTAATTTCGTACTTAACGTATGCATATCCGTGTCAATATTGTATTTGCTTTCCGTGTATATAAATTTTAATGGTGATATCATAAACGACAAAATAAAAAATATTATTAATAGATTTTTTCTTATGTTATTAGTGAAGAACTTGTTCTGAAATAATACATTAAGTAAATGTCCTCCCATTAACAATAGCAGAATATTAACAATCCATATATACCTTGGTTCGAGATGGAATGGAACATATCCTCCAGCATATAAAATCACGGTTAGTAGTGGATAAAGTATATCACCTCGTGTTAGTAGTTTATTAAATGGCTTACCTGTAGATAGTAATATAAATGCTATGATAATGACGATTGATAGTGAGGAAAAAGATTCCAATATAAGGATGCCCTGGAATGTATTTTTCAGGATAAGCTTTGAAAAATGTTTAAAAGAATTCAGTGATTCCAGAGGACTCCAACTCTTTGCTCTAATATAATAGGGGTCTTCCCAGGCAACAATTGCATTCTCATTAGGTGGCTCAAAAAAGCCCCCATAAAATAACGGTACCCCATATTCTAACCCGTCATGTGCTGTTTCCGGGCCTAATACTTCGAAATTATATTTTCCCGTTGTGCTGAATGTAATGTGATTATATTTTTGGCTTATTAACGTGACCCATGGCGCAATAATTATAGAAAAAAATGCTATGCCGACAATGGCATTTCGCAGTACATTCTTTTTGTCTGCTTTTGTAGTAGCTTTGAGGTAATGACAGATATTTATTAGCAAGAAATGGGAAATGAAGAATAGGAATGCATATCCCTTTGTAAAATATGCAAATGCGCCCAAAATCCCACCTGATATGCCATTAAATATATTATCTGAATAATTACTCTTGAATACAACATTGAGATAATAAACCAGGATACATAAAAGAAGAAAATCCTGTGGTTGAACCAGTGAGACAGTAAAAACAATTGGAAGTAAAGAGATCAATATTATACTTCTAATCTTCTCTGTTATCTCAAATCTGTAAGATAATATCCATATACCGGTTATTGTCAAAACACCTAAAATTAAATCTATTGTGTTTATTGCAAATATATCAGATGAACCGAAGTATAAAAATGGAACCAGCAGCCATGAAAGAAGTGGTCCGAAAAATCCATTAATAGCATTGCTAAAATTGCCTCTTACATAGTTTTCTGCAATATTTATGAAGATAGTGCTATCAGCAGACAATCTTCCATAGTGCAAAGTGGTTGCAGTTAGTACTGAATATACAGACAGGACAATTAAAAGTACGGTAGAACTCGGTTTGGATTTTGAAAAAAATCTATTTTTCAGTTTATTCATCTTCAAAATTCGTGGGACAAATATTGTTTTTATAATAAAAATAATATAATTGTTTCTTTGAAGCTAAGTATTGGAAATGACCTATCAAAATGCCTATATGGAATGAAACCGAATCCCAGCATGAGTATATTTTAAGATTGTCGTTTTTAAAGTCTGTTTTAATTTTATGTTTTTAGCATTAGATTTCGTACAAGAGACAATCCTGCATCGGCTAAATATTTAAGCTCTTTATAGCTCTTGATTTTAAGGATGGACGTAAATAAATATAAGGGATTAAAGTAGTAATAAAAATAAATTCTTTTCATTATTCGTTGTAATTTTTTCATTGGAATCTCACATAGTTTCCAACTTGGATTTCCAAAAACTAATTTAAATTCTTCCCACTTTTCTTCTTTCAAGAAACCCCGCTCTTTTAATAGTTTATTTAGTTCAGTGCCAGGGTAAGGAATTGCTATAAATAAAGCAAGAATATCAGGTTTTAAATTAAAAATTATTTTTTTTGTCATCTTGATATCTTCCATTGTTTCGTCCGGGTGGCTGCCAATCATAAAGGAAGCTTCGACAATTGGTATTTTTGCTTTCTTTACGATAGAAAATGCGCGTTTTATTTGCTCTATGGTTATTCTTTTTTTTATAAGTTTTAAAACTTTAGGGCTTCCTGACTCGATACCGAAACTAATTTTTTTACAACCCGATGCCGCCATAATAGCTATTTTTTCTTCATCAATATCATTAACCCTGGTTAAACAATCAAAAGTAGCCTTTTGGGATTTTATAAACTCACAGATAGGATAAAGCAGTTTTTTCTTGATTGTAAATGTATCATCTAAAAAGGAGAAATGTTTGACATTATATTCCTTAATAAGTTCCTCCATCTCTGCAATTACATTTTCAGCGCTACGGAATCTGACCTTGCGAGTATGAATAACTTTACTAGCACAGAAAATACAATCATAAGGACATCCTCGAGAACTAATCATTTCTGCAATATTTACGACTTTCCTGCTAATACCCCGGGTTACATGACTTTTTTTATAGTTATCTATGGGTATCAAACTTCGTTCAGGGAATGGTATTTGGTCTAAGTTTTCAATCAAGGCTCTTAAAGGATTTAATCTGATATTACTGCCGTCCCTAAAAGCTATTCCTTGTATATCTTTTATCACTTTTGAAAAAGACCATTTTTGGTAGAGTTCTAAGAGTGTTTGCTCGCCTTCTCCACGCACTATGACATCGAATTGAGGAAATTCATTGAGTGTTTGTTCTGGTATGGCAGCAGCATGTACACCTCCCACAACCGTGAGGATGTCAGGAAAATGATCTTTTATGAGTTTTGCAATATATCCTGCGTGTATTATATGTGGAGTCATGCATGAAAACCCAATAATCTTCGGTCTTTTTTTTCTAATAGCTTCAATAAACTCATTTTTAGAAAATTGCTCTACCTCAAAATCTCTCACCGAACATGCCACATCATGTTTTTTAAGATAAGATAAAAGATAACCGATGTTTATTGGATACTGAATTGATACAATACCTGATCTACTTGTTTTAGGAGTCATTGGTCGAATTAGCATTACTGACATTCTATTTTTCCTTCTAAACAGATTTCTCCCATTACAAAAACTTATTTTTGACAATAAACAGGGGTCTCTTTCTTGTTTCGTCGTATATTCTTATTACATATTCTCCTATAATGCCGATTGCAATAAGCAGCACTCCATTAACAAAGAATAATATTAGTATTAATGTGGTAAACCCGTGTGGAACACCTCCTACAAAAAATCTTTGTATCAATAAATATACTGTATAAATCAATGAAAAAAGTACTACAACTATACCTAACCTTGAAAGAACCTTTATTGGAAAGTTACTGAAGCTGAATATGCCATTATAAGCAAGCAAAAAAAGTTTTTTAAATGTGTATTTAGGTTTTCCGGATACTCTTTCATTTCTTTCGTAATCCATGCCTATTTGCTTAAAACCAACCCAGGATCTTGTCCCTCTTAAAAAAAGACTTTGCCCATGAGTTTGAAGCAGTAGGTCTAAAACCCTTCTTGTAATCATTGAGAAATCACCGCTATCCATAGGAATATGTATATTTGATACTGAACCTAACACCCTATAATAAGCCCAGTAAAGTATTTTTTTAAGAATACCTTCTTTTCTTTTCTTGCGAACACCATAGACCACATCATAACCTTCCTTTATTTTGTTATAAAAGTCTTCTAACATCTCGGGTGGGTCCTGTAAATCTCCATCAATCATTGCAATATAATCACCGTTGGCATGTGAAAGACCTGCTAATAGTGCTGCCTGATGACCAAAATTCTTTGACAGAGAAATAACCTTAAACCTTCCATCAGTTTTATGGTAAGCAATCAGCTTCTCAAGACTTCTATCACTACTTCCATCATCAACACAGATAATTTCAAAATCATCGAAACGCTTCCCCAAGGTGTTGGTACACCTTTCATAGAGTGTTTGAATCAATTCTTCTTCATTGTAAATAGGAATGATAAGAGATAACATGTTAAGTTTAATTAACAGAAGACTTGATGCTCATCGTCAAGGAGTTTTTCAGCAAGATGAGAACCTAGGGTTCTTATTGTTGTAATTTGCTTTCAAATAACTACCCCTCAAAAATTAAATTTTCCCCTCTGATATAAGTATACAATATTTGACATTTGAATGAAATGTTTATAAAATATTTAGTAGTATGAAAATTTCATAGAATTTGCAGATGAAATTATCAAAGGAGTTACATTCCAATGATTTACACTTATTTCCTGATAATGACTTTACTCTTTAACATTGTGCTTGCTTCATCCGCACATGCGTATATTGATCCAAACACAGGGGGATTCTTTTTCCAGGCTGTTGCACCTTTTGTTTATGGTATTTTAGCTGTAATAGTTGTGTTTTGGAAGCGAATAACAGGATTTGTAAGAGGAATAGTAAGCAGGAAGAAAGAGCAAAATAACACCTCTCTGAATGAATAAATCCAAAAGTATTATTATCCTCGACGGAGACACAACAACAAAAGTATCTTACTGGCAGGTTTTTCGTCTCATTTTTATAATGTTTTGTCTTTACCTCTTGAGAGATGTATTCTCTCGCTGGGACGGGTTCAAGTATTATGCGTCATTTTCTGAATTCTTGCCGAGTGTTGCTCTGGTAACAATTCTCTGGAGCTTTGTTGCTGTATTTGCTGCTCTGCTCGTATGGCTATTACTCAAGGCATTTGAGTGGTTTTGCTTACGAATTGGATGGAAAATCAAAGTAGACCACTTATTGTTGTTTACAGGTCTTTTTGTGTTTTTAGTAGCAATGGCTTGGGTAAGTAAGCGACTTATATTGCCCCATGCGCCACTGTCAACTATAGTAAAAGGACTTGTAATTTTATGTGCAGTTCTTACAGCGGTATATTTAACGTGGCTGTTGCGTAATAAACCGGGCATTATCCATGAGCGAATTACTCCTTTGGTATGGCTATTTGGCATTTGCTTTATACTCTCTGTGCCTCTGGTAGTCTATAACACATGGACAAAACAGGATGATACTGGTGTATCACAAAAGGATTCCCTATCCTCTATTGCAGACAAGACCCGTCCAAATATTATTTTAGTTACCTTTGATGCCCTGACTACATGGGATATGTCTGTTTATGGTTATCATAGACCAACAACTCCATTTATCAGTGAATGGGCAAAAGGGGCATCATTATTTAAGAAGGTTGAGGCTGAAAGCAATTTCACCACGTCAGCCACTGCCAGTCTTATGACCGGCAAGAGAGTGTGGACCCATCAGACATATCATATAGAAGGTTCCAAGCCTGTTAGAGGCAATAGTGAAAACCTTGCATTGGTGCTGAAGAAAAAAGGTTACAAAACTATGGCATTTGTTGTTAATCCCTTTGCCTCAGTTAAAACATTAGGCATTGCTAACGGTTTTGAAATTGCCCCTGTTGCAACTAAGTTTAGTAAACCTTCTTCTTTGTTTGGGTGGGAATTTGGAATTATTAATGTATTACTCTACCAATTGTTTGGCGATAAAATAAAAATTCATGACTGGATTGTAAAAAAAGATTTTATTCTATTCAGACTACTGAATGCAATTTCTCGAAATGTCTCTAAAACGGAAGTGCCTCCTGAAAAAGCTTTTAAACGGTTTTTAGAAGTTATTGATGGTAACACTCCTGAGCCTTTTTTTGCATGGATTCATCTCTTTCCCCCCCATGATCCTTATCTGCCGCCCGAGCCGTACATGGGAATGTTTGATTCTTCAGCAGAACTAAGGGGATTAAAGAGCCAAGAGCAGTTAACATATCAACAGTTCTCACAGGAAATGCAGCCAGAAGTTGAGACTCTGAGGGCCCGTTATAATGAGTTTGTAAGATATTGCGATAAACAGTTCGAAGACTTTATTACACAATTGACAAAAAGAAGTAAATTAAAGAATACCGTGATTATTTTATCTTCAGACCACGGGGAAAGCTTTGAGCACGGTTATCTAACTCACGGAGGAGAACATCTTTATGAACAGGTGACCAATATTCCACTTATCATAAAGGAGCCTCACCATACGGAGGGAAGAATTATTCATGAACTAGTAGAGCAGATAGATATTCCTGCTACGATTTTAGAGTTAGCAAATATACCAGTACCTTCGTGGATGGAGGGGCGCTCATTGGTGCCGCTCATGCGTAGCAAAAAACTTCTGTCACGTCCTGCGTTCTCTATGAATTTTGAGAAGAATCCCAGTAGAGGGCATCAGATTACCAAAGGGACAATTGCTGTCTGGGAAGGCGACTACAAACTGATACACTATCTTGAGGAAAAGGAATCACTGCTTTTCAATCTTAAAAAAGACCCTCGTGAGCTAAACAATCTCTTTGACAGAAAGCCTGAAACAGGCAAGCATCTTCTCAGTCTGATTCATGAGAACCTTAAAAAGGCTAATGAGAGAATAGGCAGGGGAAACAAATAACTCATAGCTGATGGCTGATAGTAAAATATTAGCAATGAGCCATGAACTATAAGCTATATTATAGTTGACGGTTGACAGACGATAGCCCACAGTAGATCATAAAAACTATGGACTGTTGACTATGAACTATGAACCATGAGCTATGGTGTATCAATAGGAGAATAATGTTGCAGACTCAAATATCATACTGGCAAGTGTTCCGTCTAATTTTTGTGGTTTTTTCTCTTTACCTTATGGGAGATGCATTCTATCGCTGGGATGGGTTTAGATATTATGCATCATTTTCCGAGTTTCTGCCCAGTGTTGCCCTGATAGCAATTCTATGGACAATTGTGGCTATTTTTACTGCCTTGCTTATATGGCTGCCAGTCAGGGCTTTGAAATGGTTTTGCCTGCGTATAGGATGGAAGCTCAAGACAGAACACTTGCTGTTTTTCATAGGTACTTTTTTGCTATTAGGAGTAATAATTTGGGCTGGTAAACGATTTATATGGCCTAATATTCCAACGTACGATATTCCTGTTATGTTAAGACTAATAGTTTTTTTATTTGTAACCCTTTCAACAATATTTCTAACATGGCTGTTTCGAAATAAAGCGGAACTATGGATAGATATCATCCAGGATCGAATGACCCCTTTGGTATGGCTATTTGGTATCCTCGTTGTGCTATCTATTCCATTGGTAGCCTATCACACATTGGTAAGACAAACTGATAGTGTAGAATCACAAAAAATTTCCCAATCTTTCGTATCAGATAAAGACAGACCAAATATTATTTTAGTTACTTTTGATGCCCTTACCGCAAGGAATATGTCTGTGTACGGTTATCATAGACCAACAACGCCGTTTATAATTGAATGGGTAAAGACGGCGACATTATTTACTAGGGCTGAGGCAGAGAGTAATATTACCACACCAACTATTGCCAGCCTAATGACAGGAAAAAGGTTGTGGACCCACCAGACATATCAGGTGCCTATTACCTCCAAGCCTGTCAAAGGCGATATTGAGAACCTGGCATTACTGTTGAAGGATAATAGTTACGTTACAATGGCATTTGTAGTAAATCGTTTGGCTTCGGTAACTACCTTGGGCATTACTAAGAGCTTTGTAATTGCTCCACCTGATACAGAGTTTATGATCACTACTTCTTTATTTGAAATTATTGAGGTATTACTCTACAAATTATTTGGAGACAAAATAAAACTTTATGACTGGCTCTTAAAATGGGATTTTGTTTCGGGGAAATTTGTACGTGCACTTTCTATAGATTTCACTAAAACACAAGTACCCACTGAAAAGGCCTTTAATAGGTTTTTATCAGTCATTGATAATAATCCTTCAGAGCCTTTTTTTGCGTGGATTCATCTCTTTCCACCCCACGACCCTTATTTACCGTCTGAGCCATACATGGGGATGTTTGATTCTTCAACAAAATTAAGATCATTCAAAAGCCAGGAGAAGGGAGTGATGAGTACATTTAAATATAGATTCAAATATCAAAATTTTCCACAGGAAGTACAGTCATCTGTTGACACGCTGAGGGCTCGTTATGATGAATTTATAAGGAACTGTGATAATGAGTTTAAAGATTTCATTACACAGTTAGCAAAAAGGGATAAACTAAAGAACACCGTGATTATTTTGTCCTCTGATCACGGAGAGAGTTTTGAACATAATCATATAAAGCACGGGGGCACATATCTTTATGAGCAATTGACCCATATTCCTCTCATTATCAAGGAGCCTGGGCAAAGAGTGGGAAGAGTTGTTCATGACGTGATAGAACAGATAGATATCGCTCCTACAATCTTAGATTTAGCCCATATACCAGTACCTTCATGGATGGAAGGTCGCTCACTGCTACCACTCATGCGAGGAAAGAAGCTTCTACCAAAACCTGCGTTCTCCATGGCTCTTGGAAGGCAGTCCAGCCGAGGACACGAAATTACCAAAGGGACCATAGCTGTGTGGGAAGGTGATTACAAACTGATACACTATCTTGAGGGAAAAAAATCCTTACTTTTTAATTTGAAAAAAGACCCGGATGAGCTACAAAATCTCTTTGACAGAGAGCCTGAAATAGGTAAGCATCTTCTCATCCTGATTCATGAGAACCTTAAAAAGGCTAATGAGAGGATTAAAAAAGGAGAGTATTAAGTTTTCAGACAAATGCATAATGTAAATTGAGGAATTCAATATTGAATAAAGAAATCTGCCGTCACATTTATTGGACTTTTCACAGGCTTTATCTATAATTTACCGTTTTTAGGTGCATGTTTACTCTATATCACTTTCTTTGCAATCTCAATAAAGATTAATTATACTATCCACGATAACAAAGCTTCAGTTCTATGTATTTTATATGCAATACTTTCAGCACTATACTTTTAATCTATCAGATTAAATATATTTAAGGTTGCAGATTATGCGGAATACTAAAAAATTTAATTTTATCTTTGTCATGTTATCTTTAACATTGATAATTATTTTAAGCGTACTTGAAATCAGTTCATTTATCATAATAAAAAGAGCAAATTTCTATTTGCCGCTGGATTTGGATAAAGTTAATACAGATGAAGTAAAAGAACGTTTTGTAAAATATTTTAGCTTTGATTTAGGCTGGGAGTCCAGACATCCTAACAAGTTTGGTTATATAGGACCTTCAAAAGATATCAACAATGCATTTTTAAGTCTATTTGGGGATAGTTTTACCGGTGGTAATGAGGAAATTGAAAAATCGTGGGCTTATTTGCTGGAAAAGAAAATTGGAAGACCTGTACTAAATTTTGGTGAAGGCGGGTATGGTACAGATCAGGCTTATTTGAGATTCGAGAAAAGATACATAGGTAAAATTAAAACGCCTTATGTTTGTTTGGGGATAATGTCTGAAAATATTGCAAGAGTTATAAACAGATATAGAGGATTTTATTTGAGGAGAACCCATATAGAATATACTAAACCAATGTTTTACAGTGATAAAAATGGAGATACTGTTTTATTGTCTAACCCCCTGAAAACTCAAGATGACATTACTTTGTTATCTGATGTCGATTTTCTTAAGAAAATAGGAGAAAAAGATTTTTGGTATAATCATTATGAAAAGCGTGGTTTGAATGAAAAGGTTCACTTCCCTTATTCTTATTTTTTGATAAAAGCTTTACCGTATTATGTAGAGCGCTACTATAACACAAGAATCAAGAATCGTTCTGATTATTACATGTTGTACAATAATACTTATGCGTTATCACTAATGGAGCACATCATCCTAAAATTTGCAAATCGTGCAAAGGAGAACAACACATTCCCCATTATTTTATTCTTACCTAATTGGAAGGATTTAACAGATTATCAGAATCACGAAAAAACCGTTTATCACGACTTTTATCTGCAAATTAAAAGCGAGAATGATGCAACATTCGATGCCATTGATTATTTTGTACCATATCTGAAAAAAGGGGAAAATGCAGCCTCTTTTTTTTCGTCTTATGAGGATGGTCACTATAATCCCGATGGAGAACGAATTGTAGCTGAGGGGTTTTATAAAGATTTAATATCATTAGATAAAGAAAACAACTTTTTGCTATTGAATTCATATAGCAAATAATGTGATCTGTTTTATATCTTTTTCTGATAGTTCGTAAATTTAATATAACTGTTTTAATTGGAGAATTTATGAAACAAACTAAAGAGAATCAAAAAGCTGATATATGAATATCCTTGGAATTTCAGCCTTTTATCATGACAGTGCTGCCTGTCTGGTTATAGACGGCAAAATTATATCTGCGGCACAGGAAGAACGTTTTACTCGAAAGAAACATGACCATTCCTTTCCAATAAATGCTATTAATTACTGTTTGAAGAACAGTGGCTTGTCCAGTAAAGATCTGGACTATGTGGCTTATTATGACAAGCCATTTCTAACATTTGAACGAATTTTAGAAACATATCTTTTTTACGCACCAATTGGAATTAAATCGTTCATCAAGGCAATGCCCCTATGGATAAAGAAAAAAATCTGGATGAAAGAATTAATAAAAAAGGAACTTGGGTATGAAGGAAAAATTATTTTTCCAGAACACCACGAATCCCATGCTGCCTCTGCATTCTATCCTTCTCCGTTTCAAGAAGCAGCTTTTTTGACTATGGATGGTGTAGGTGAATGGACAACTGCCAGTTACGGATTGGGGAAAAATAATCAAATCCGTATTTATGCTGACATACAATTTCCCCATTCGCTTGGTTTACTCTACTCAGCTTTCACATACTATACAGGCTTCAAGGTCAATTCCGGTGAGTATAAAGTTATGGGACTTGCGCCATATGGTGAACCAAAATATAAAGATTTAATCCTTAGAGAACTTATTGATTTAAAAGAAGACGGTTCATTCAAAATGAATATGGATTACTTCAACTACTGCGCAGGGCTTACTATGACTAATAAAAAATTCCATAAATTGTTTGGCAGTCCACCGAGAAAACCTGAGTCAAAACTTACTCAGAGAGAAATGGACTTAGCATGTTCTGTACAAGAGGTTACAGAAGAAGTTGTGCTAAGAATGGCAAGGCATATTCACAAAGAAACAGGTCAAAAATATTTATGTCTTGCAGGCGGGGTTGCTCTAAATTGTGTAGCCAATGGTAAGCTTTTGCGAGAAGGTCCGTATGATGATATCTGGATTCAGCCTGCTGCTGGAGATGCTGGCGCTGCATTGGGAGCAGCCTTATTTGTTTGGTATCAATACTTAGAGAACAAGAGAAGTACAAATAATAAGAAGGATTCTCAGTATGGATCTTATCTTGGTCCGAAATATGAAAATGGTTTTATATCAGATTATCTGAAAAGAAATAATATACCTTACATGGAATTAACTGATAAAGAAATACCTGAAAAGATTGCTGATTTAATTGCTGATGAAAAAGTAATAGGCTGGTTTCAAGGACGCATGGAGTTTGGACCTCGGGCACTGGGAGCGCGGTCCATTATAGGTGATGCCCGTTCTCCAAAAATGCAGGAAATAATGAACCTGAAGATAAAATTTCGGGAGAGTTTTCGTCCATTTGCACCTTCTGTTATCGAGGAGAGAGCCTCTGACTACTTTGAAATTGATAGAAAGAGCCCATATATGCTTCTGGTTGCACAGATGAAAAAGGAAATTCAGCAAAAAATGTCTGAATATGAACAAAGGCTATTTGGCCTTGATAAACTACACGTTGTACGTTCCAGTTTACCTGCAATTACTCACATTGATTACTCTGCCCGAGTCCAGACTGTTAACAAAGATGATAACCCTTTATACTATTATATGATTAAAAGGTTTGATGAGAAATATGGATGTCCTGTGATAATTAATACCTCTTTCAACGTCAGAGGCGAACCAATTGTTTGCACTCTGGAGGATGCTTACTTGTGTTTTATGCGAACCAATATGGATTACCTGATTTTGGGAAATTTTCTATTAGAAAAGAAGGAGCAGAAACCATTAGATAAAGATATAGATTGGCTTAAAAAATATGAGCTGGATTAGTCGATTACTCGTCTACGACCTATAAGGTAGAGGAGAAATAGTGCTTATTGAAGAGATTAAAAATATCAAAAGCGGAAAAAGTGAACTTCGTAAGTTTGGCATAACAATTAGTATAGTTTTAGGTCTATTGGGGGGATTATTATTGTGGCGCGGGAAGGACAGTTATACCTATTTTCTCCTCCTATCAACAGTGTTTATCTTCCTTGGTTTGGTACTGCCAATTCTATTAAAACCCATCCAAAAAGCATGGATGACCTTTGCAGTAATATTAGGCTGGTTTATGACAAGGCTCATTTTGAGTATTTTGTTCTACGTAGTTTTTACCTCAATAGGTTTGATTTTAAGGTTATTTGGCAAGCAGTTTCTTGATTTAAAAATGGATAATTCAAAGAAAAGTTATTGGAATTATAGAGAAGCAAAAGAAATTAAAAAGAGTGATTATGAAAGGCAGTTCTAAAAAGATAACCACAAAGCTCCGAAAGATGCTAATATAAAAAAGGAAATAAAATATTTGGATATAATAAAAATATGTTCAATATTCAAATGGAGTATTTATTAAATGAGTAAAATATCTGTCATATCGGAATTCTGGGAATTCTTGAAAGTTCGGAAAAAGTGGTGGTTAGCGCCGATTATTATATTCCTCGTATTATTTGGCGCGTTGATTATATTTACTGAGGGTTCTGCTATTGCACCTTTTATCTATACGTTATTTTAGGGAAAAACGCTCAATACAGTTTTTAATATGAGTCGGTCTAAATCCTTGAAAGAAGAACGGTTATCAACAATTCTTACCTCAAAATTAAGTTAATGAATTTCTCTGCACTCTCGGTGAAATTCAATGGGTCAAGCTCTGCAGCTTTTTTTATCTCTCTTATGGCGCTTACCTTATCATCAAGTTTAAGATAAACTTTTGCGATATCAAAATGGTACTTTGCCTCCTCTGGAGAAATAGTTATTATCTCCTTGTAGAATTGAAGCGCATGACTAAAATTCCCAACCTCTATTGAAGCTTGAGCAAGCGCTAAAAGCTTACCAATATAAGTAAGAGGCTCTCTATTATCATTATTAACCAGATTAACCATCCTAATCTTACTTAAATTTTTCAATACATTACTTACTACATTTTCTCTTGAGGTAAGAATCGCTAGAAGGGCTAACTTTGACTGTATTTTGTAATCTTGTGGAACCAGAGACGCCTCTTTTTTTACAATTAAAAAGGCATTTTCATAGTCTTTTTTAAGGATATAATTGTCAGCCAATGCAATATAAAGCCATCTATATTCAGGGTTCATACGCATACACTCTTTGATAATTGCTTCAGCCCTCTTGATCATCTTTTCTTTATCAATAAAGGAAACTTCATAGGAAGCAAGTCTGTTGTAGAATTTAATTAAATAAGTCCAGTACTTTAAATTATAACGATTGTCTGTAACTAACTTTTCCAATTCTTCTGCTGTTGCCTGAATAAATTGCATTGCCCCTTCGTGAGCAAGAAGTTTATGACCAAACATATAATCAGACAGCACGGCCATTTTTAGCCTAATATCAGCATCACCAAAGGTCTTAAAGGATAGAGCTTTGTTGAAATCGTCAAGGATGTTTAAAAATGGCTTATCCCCGGTTGGAAAAGAAATGCTTATCTGACGGGATAGTTGCGATTCCCTTAGGGGCTTATAATTTATGAAATAAACAGCAACAAAAAAAATCAAAAAACCAATCAAGGTTACACCAACAGATTTAATCTTCAGTTTTTTTAAATCAATATTGATTTCTGAATAAGCCGCTCTTTTCACATAATCAAGATTATCAATATAAGCCAGTAAAGTAAAAAATATTAAATATGTATTAACAGTATCAAAAACAAAGAGGTTCTGGGCTAAATAAACAACAAGAGCAGTAATAATCGTAATCGCTTGAGTTTTTGTAATTGTTTTTTTATGAACGGCTGTCCATATAACATAAAAGGCAGAACCAAAAATAGCAAAATAAGAAAAAAAGCCTAAAGAACCTGCAGTTATCAACCAATCTAAGGCAATATTATGCGCTTTGTCCGCAAATGCCTGTGGCTGTGACACCCAGCTATTAGGAACTACATTGACGGTATATACACTAATGAAATTTTCCTGTCCCCAGCCTAAAATTGGTCGTTCTTTAATCCCCTCCCAAGCGATTTCCCATGCCCTTAGCCGGGTTTTAACTGCGTGGTCAGAAGTGATATTGTAAAAACGAGAGAGGGTTATATCCTGCTTGATGAAATTTTTATCACTAAAGGACCAGAGAAGAGTTGTCAAAAGAATAACCAGGGCAAGAACTGATAACACAGCCTTCTTAGACATCGTCTCTTTTGATGTGTTTGATTTTCCAAAGATATAGAAAAGACTGAAAAATGTTAATCCAATAAGCACAGCAACAATAGCACCTCTTGTTGCTGTGAAATAAATAACTATTGAATTTAATACAATAGATGAAGTATATATGTATTTTAAATATGTTTTCTGTGTATTAAGGATTAAAATTAACCCTAAGAAAACAGAAAGCAACAAATAAGAAGCTAGAAAGGGAGGAGTACCTATTGTGCTATATACTCTTGTGCCGTAAATAGCGTGGATATTTTCCTGTACAAATTTTTGAAACAGGGCATGTGAACTAACCAATATGCTTACAAATACAAATATGTTAAAGAAAATCATCCAATCGTTTCTGGTTCTCAAAATACTCTTAACAATTATAAAGTAAAGAGCAAGGTGTAAGATGGTTACATAACCTTCCATTCGCTCATAATTTGACCAAAAACTGTTATAAGGGTTTACTCCAAATACATCAGCCAGACCAACTATAAAAGTAAACGCCAGAATCGACAGAGTCATTGTTGAATTTTGAAGGCGATATTTTCTATTTAAGGTAAATAAACCTACCCACAAGACCGCTGAAAGTTCAACAATAAGTCTGAATGCAAAATTTTTACCCGTTATATACGGATAAACCATTGAAGAAGAGATATAAAGCGGCAGAAAAGGTATTAAATAAATAAGAATTTTTAAACACCATAAATAGTAGTTTTCTAATTTTCGGGAAGTCATCAGTTAATCCGATTTAATCAAAAGAATTCCTCAAATCCCTGCTTCTGAGTATCATTTCTTTATACGAGCATTTCTGCCCTGTATCTCGGTACGAGCCTGCCTGTCCGGTAGGCAGGACGATTCCGACAAGTGCTGGATAAACCCTAGCAGACCTTTTTGGCATGTCATTTTAGACCAGAAAAGGCAGTATTAAAAAAGTGTATTTGCACCTATAGTTTTTCCCTTGACATTATAACTGTTTTCTTGTAACAATTAATAATCTTTTTGATAAGTTATTATAATATTTTAATTCTTTAAACAACTTTTATCTTTAGGAGGGCCTATGAAGAAGAAATTTCCAGTCTTTGCTATATTAGTTTTAGCATATTTTTTATTTCCAACAGAGGCACATTCAGCGTGGACACAGCCAAAGGGTCATGCATATAACCAGCTGACATATGCTTTCTATCACACTGATCACAGATTTTCAACATTGGAAAAGAGTGCGGATAGTATTACAACGGGTTATGTTACCGGTGTTGGAGATGGAGATGATGTTAAAAGGTATAAATCAGCTGATTTTATTGCTCATAGTATCACGTACTACGGGGAATACGGAATTATCGATATGTTGACAGTTTTTACCGCAATCCCATTGAAGATGACAAGATCTGAAGATACAATAAAGTATACCGGTGAAAGAGGTCCATATGGAATAGGTGATATAAACTTTGGACTGAGATTTAAGCTTGCAGATAATCTTTTTGGAACAGGATTATTAATGTCTGCTCAGGGCACTGTAAAGATTCCAGAGGCATATAAATATGAAAATCCTTTAACTCACTTAAGCCTGGGCGATGGTCAGTATGATACAATATTGGCAATTCTATTCGGAAAGGGTTTCTCAAAAGGATATTCAGTTCTTAATATAGGTTACCAGTACCGTTTTGAGAATAATCAATTTAATTCCTTTAAGCCTTCTGATCAGATCAGAGTTACTATAAATGGCGGCTATCCACTCTCATCAAAGTTAGAGCTAAGAGGTATCTTAGACTATACAAAATCTATTGGAAATGCAACAGTTTCTAATGAGATTCTAGAAGAATACGCGAACCTTGGAAATGATACAAGTAGCTTTGGTGAGCACGTTCTTGTAAGGGATGGGTTGAATTTAGAGCCGGATATCCTGAATTTAGGAGTTGGTCTTGCCTACAGTTTTAATATGAAAGGTAAAAATATGCAGGCCGTGCTTTCATACAATAAAGATATATCGGGAATGAAAGGATTTGGAACAAAGGATGCTGGAGAGGGTACAAATTATAGTATTGCATTGGTTTATTTGTACTAAAGTAATGATATTCAGATTAATTTGGTAATTTTATTTTATCTTAGTAAAACACAAAGCTTATAGAAATAATAGAGGAGGGATATATGCGGAGGAAGAAAAACAAGACAGAAAGAAGAAGACGTGTATCAAGTATTGCCTTCTTATTGACCGGAATACTTATCATCAGTTTAAGCCTGATGCTTTCAAATTGCGGCAAGGCAAAGCAAAAGTCTATAATAGCGGATGGTGGGTCTTTTGCAATTGACCTAAGTCTGGCTTCGAGTGGTAAGATGGGTATGGTTGTTATTGTGAATCCAAATAAATCTCAGCCAAGTTTAAACCAGACCCAATTGACTGTTGAGGCATGGGTGAAGAGCACCTCCAATCCGAGTGGTGTTATCTTTAACCGTTATAGTGCAGACTCAGGAATTGCCCTGTATAGCGCTACTTCTACCGCAAGATTTGTATTAAGGATTCCGGCTTCAGGCACTGCTACCGACTATATTGTTGATAGTGCTGTTAATATTAATGATGGTGCATGGCACCATATTGCTGCGGTGCTTGTTAATGCAGACCATTCCACCACCACCCCCAGCCCCAACCATGCAACTAGCACAAGTTGTACTACTGCAGTAATGGCGGAAACACCTCATCTTGATATTTATGTAGCTGGAACATTCAGAAACTGTGCAACAACAGCATCTCTATATGCTACTAGTACTCATGCCGTTGATACTGCATTCATGGGACGGGCGACAGCCCCAATAGACGGTGTTTATGTTACAACTACAAGATCAAGATTTGACGGTAAAATTGATGAGGTAAGATTATATAAAATTGCAAAGACAAGTGCTGAGATTAATGCAACAATGAATCGAGAACTAAACAATGTTGAGATTGCATCAGATAATTTATTAAATTATTGGAGAAACAATGTGGGTAAGGGTAAAATAACGGTTGATTATACTGGAAACTCTTTTAACGGAACTATATTTCAGTGTAACCCTGACACAATACCTCCTAACAGTAGCTGCATAGAGTGGGAGGACAGCTGGGCTGCTGGTGATTGGAAGTAATAAATAGAAAAACTAAGTGAACTATTAAGGGAGGTTACCTTTCAGGTGCCTCCCTTAATTTTTACCTGAATAATGTATTTATAGCATTGCAGAGAATATACAGATACTTACAAAATATACCTGCTTAAATCCTCATCTTTAACAATAGAACTTAATTTTTCTTTTACGTATTTTGCAGTTATAACTAATTGACCGTTTTTTCTGTCAGGAGCTTCAAATGAAATATCTTCAAGCAGCTTTTCCAGAACAGTGTGAAGTCTTCTGGCTCCTATGTTTTCGGTTTTATCATTTACCTCGGCTGCAATAGATGCAATTTCCTCTATTGAATCTTCTTTGAATTTTATTACTACTCCCTCGGTTCCAATAAGTGCAACATATTGTTTTATCAGGGCATTCCGGGGCTCCTGCAGTATCCTGAGGAATTCGTCTTTTCCCAGCGAGTTAAGCTCAACTCTTATGGGAAATCTTCCCTGCAACTCAGGTATGAGGTCAGAAGGCTTAGCTGCGTGAAATGCCCCTGCAGCTATAAAAAGGATATGGTCGGTTCTTACGGTTCCGTGTTTGGTTGTTACTGCTGATCCCTCAACTATTGGAAGCAAGTCTCTTTGTACGCCTTCCCGCGAGACATCCGGGCCATGGGCTGTGCCTTTACTTGCAATTTTGTCTATTTCGTCTATAAAAATTATCCCGTTCTGCTCAGTTCTTTCAATTGCCTGTCTTATAACCCTGTCCATATCAATGAGCTTGTTTGCTTCTTCCTGGGCAATAATCCTCATAGCCTCAGGAATCCTGACTTTTTTTCTCTTTGATTTTTCAGGTATAAGACTTCCCATCATTTCCTTCAGGTTAATCTCAAGTTCCTCCATGCCGATATTTGAAATAACTCCAAAAGGAACAACCTTTTCCCTGACCTCGAGGTCAATATATCTGCTGTCAAGTTGCCCTTTTTTTAGCTGAGAACGGAGTTTTTCGCGTGTTTCCCTGTAGCGATCTTTTTCATCCGTAACTGTGTCCGCCTCGACCGTGGCCGTTCGCCGTTCGGGTCTAATAGGCGGGAGTAAAAGGTCTAAAACTCTCTCTTCAGCGAGTTCCTGTGCTTTCCTGAGAACCTTTTCCATTTGTTCTGCTTTAACCATGTTTACTGCTAAGCCGGTCAGGTCCCTTATCATTGATTCAACATCTCTTCCTACATAGCCTACCTCTGTAAATTTTGAGGCCTCTACTTTTGTGAACGGAGCCTGAGACAATTTTGCAAGCCTTTTTGCAATTTCAGTCTTTCCAACACCAGTAGGGCCTATCATAATTATGTTCTTGGGTAGCACTTCATCTTTCAGGTCGCCGGTAAGCTGCTGCCTTCTCCAGCGATTTCTCATGGCAATCGCAACTGCCTTTTTCGCCTCGTGCTGTCCAATTATGTATTTATCAAGTTCTTCAACAATCTTTTTGGGTGTAAGGTTATCCATTTAACTCCTCTATGGTAATTAATTCGTTTGTGTAGATACAAATTTTTGATGTTATCTTCATAGCTTCTTCAGCGATTTTTTTTGGTTCTAACGATGTATGTTCAATTAATGCCTTGGCTGCTGCCTGTGCGTATGGTCCTCCGGAGCCAATGGCAGCTATACCGTCCTCTGGCTCAATTACATCGCCGTTACCCGAAATAATAAAAGAGTGGTTCTTGTCGGCAACTATTAGAAGTGCCTCGAGCCGTCTTAATATTTTATCGGTTCTCCAATCTTTTGCAAGTTCTACTGCAGCCCTTGTTATATTGCCCCTGTAAGTTTCAAGCTTAGTCTCGAATTTTTCAAAAAGTGTGAGCGCATCGGCTGTTGCGCCTGAAAACCCGGTAATAACATTGTCGTTATACATCCGTCGGATTTTTTTTGCATTGTGTTTAAGGACAGTATGCCCAAGCGTAATCTGCCCGTCGCCGGCAATCGCAACCTTACCGTTTTTTCTTATACAAAGTATTGTCGTCCCGTGGGACTGCAAATCGTGTTGTTCCGACATTAATGCCTCCAAATTTTAATTGATAATTAATACTAACAACTAATAACTATTCTTTCCCCCTCTTTGCCATTGGATGTGCTTTGTCATAGACGTCCATCAAATGAGCAATATCCACATGTGTATACTTCTGGGTGGTTGAAAGGGATAAATGCCCCAACAGCTCTTGAATTGACCTCAAATCTGCTCCACCATGAAGCAGGTGTGTTGCAAAAGTATGTCTTAATGTATGAGGACTGAGGTGACCTTTGAGGGCAATTATCCTGCCGTATTTTATTACTATACGTCTAATGGTTCTTTGTGTCAACCGACCTCCTCGATTATTTAAAAACAACGCCAGAGATCTTTTCTTCATCAAAATTCTTTCTGGAAGGTAGTTTTTCATAGCCTCTATAGCTTTTGTGCCTACAGGAAGTATTCTTTCTTTTTTCCCTTTACCTTTTACCCTTACGAGAGATTCTTTTATATTAAAATCGTTTATATCAAGCGCTGTTAATTCAGATACACGCAATCCTGATGAGTAGAGAAGTTCAAGGATAGCTTTGTCTCTTGCTGCGAGAAATGTGTCGCCTTTTGGTGCTTCCATAAGGGCAAAGATTTCATCAACAGTTAAAAATCGCGGCAGGGTTTTTGGTACCTTGGGACTTGCTACAAGTTTGGCAGGGTTCTTTTTTACAACGCTTTCTCTATGAAGGTACTTAAAAAAAGACCTGATAGTTGCGAGTTTTCTCGAGATAGAAGATTTTTTAAGTTTCCTATAATGCAATGATGCCAGAAAGCTTCTTATATCAAGGTTGTCAATGTCCTGAGGTTTTTTATCTACGAATAACAGGAATTCCTCCAGGTCTTTGACATATGCACGGAGGGTATGCGGAGATGCGTCTTTCTCAGCCTTTAATGAATTGTAAAATCGTTCGATATATTTATTCAATTCTTATATTTCCTTCAATGGGCATTGTAATATCAGTATATTTGTTTTGCAAGCTCAAATTTGTTTAATCCAGATCTGTACAACTATTATATTGACAAAGAAGCTATTATAGTGTAATTAAATAGTTTAACACGGCGTACAACTCCTTTTTGAAAATTATTGTATCCCCTTAAATTTTTCAATTCGAAGCAAGTGGAGCGGATGAAAGAAAGTAAAAAAAAGTCCCAGAAGTTACTGTTGGGTGAAGTCTTTCTTGAGTACGGCATAATAACTCAGGACCAGCTTAGGAAGGCTCTTTATAGACAGGTTCAAGTTGGTGGCCATATAGGGTCGATTCTTGAAGAAATGGGTTATCTGGATGACGATTCCCTGCTGAATTTTTTAAGCAAACAGTTCAACACCCCTTCTATGAACTTGTTTAAAACAAAAGTCGCTTCCAATGTTCTTAATCTTCTTTCCTTTGAAAAAGTGAAAGCTTTCAAGGTTGTGCCTATTAAAGAAGTTAACACGCTGATTACGCTTGCAATGGTTAATCCAAATGATATAAGCGCAATACAGGATGTGGAATTTGCCCTTGACCGACAGGTAGAGCCAGTTGTTGTGCCTTTTTATCAAATGGAAGAAGTTATTGCTTATTTTACAGTGGAAGGATATGGCAATAAAACTTTTGATGGAGAGGTTCTTAGAGCAAAAACAGCCATTGTAGAGAGCAAGGCACCTACTGTGTATTCACTTTTGAAACTTGTGCTTGATTTTAAGGGCACAGACCTGCTCATCACAGCAGGGGTTCCGCCCAGCGTCAGAGTTGATAGTGATCTAAAACGTCTTTCAATGTCTGCCGTAACTCCTGAACAAATGCACGAATACACTGAAGAGATTCTTACGAAGGAGCAAAAAGAGATATTTGAAAGAGAAAAGGAAATTGATTTTGCCATTTCTGTTCCCGATACAGGACGCTTCAGGATGAACATGTATAGACAACGAAATTCTATTTCTTTGGCTGCACGATTTATAGTAGAGGATATTCCCTCTCTCAAACAGCTTGTTCTTCCTGAATGGCTAAAAGAGTATGCTTTAAAAAAACATGGTTTTATATTGATTGCAGGACCTACAGGACACGGCAAGACCACGACAATGTCAGCCCTTGTTGACGTGATAAACTCTAACAGGAAGTGTAATATTGTAACACTTGAAGACCCAATCGAGTATCTGCACAGGCATAAAAAAAGCAACGTCAACCAAAGAGAAGTTGGTGTTGATACAGAATCATTTGCTGTAGGGCTTAAACATGTTTTCAGACAGGATCCTGACGTAATAATCATAGGTGAGATGAGAGACCCGGAGAGTATTGCTATTGCCCTGACAGCTGCAGAAACAGGCCATCTTGTAATAAGCACACTGCATACTTTAAACGCCACCACAGCTATTGACAGAATAATAGACATCTTCCCAGGACATCAGCAGCATCAGGTTAGACTCCAGTTTGCTGATTCTTTCCTTCTTGTTTTTGCACAGAGGCTGGTACCTAAAAAGACAGGCAAGGGACGTATTCTTGCTTATGAAAAAATGGCAAATAGTTTCAGGGTGAGGAACCTTATACGAGAAGGTAAGACCCATGGTATCAGGTCTCTTATGCAGGTTGTAGCTGAAGATATAGGTTCCATAGACCAGAGCCTTGCAAAACTTTGCATTCAGGGAGAGATTTCTCTTGAAGATGGCCTTAAATATGCAGATAATCCTCCCTATTACCAGGATTTAGTCAAACTGGGTACTCCAAAGTAGATATTTAACCCAAAAAATGCATTTGAAAATCTATTACGACTTGAAATCAGCGCCACAGGTCGGATCGACTCGTACCGAGCTGCGTTACAGAAATCAATTTTGACATTGAAATATTCCAATATTCCTGCTGCAAAAAATTGCTTCCGTGCCTTGCCTGTAGCACTTCTTCTGCGTCTCATGACGATTCCAAATGCATTTTCTGGGTATAAGCCACCGGGGAGAGTCGAACTCCCGACCTACTGATTACGAATCAATTGCTCTACCAACTGAGCTACGGTGGCTGTATAAAATGATACAGGATATAAGTAATGAGTAGCAAGCAGAGTAAACCCCGCATCTCTCTGCCCTAAAGAGCAGGGCTTTTCTTTTTTTCTATACTTGAAATTGCCTTTATCCCTGCCTGCCGGCAGGCAGGCCCGGTCTAAAGTCCGGGGAATTCGGGATTGTCCGTGGCCTTATCTAAGTTCCATTACAGCTTTGTGGTTTTTTTTCTGATAAATCGTGTATCATAATGCGATTCAGCTTTTATGCCAGAAATATACTGTGGCAGTTGAATTAATTCTGAATAAAACTAAATAATATGGAAGGTGTTATGAATATTAGCGTCAAAAACAGGAAGCTCTATGACTGGATTAAAGAGGTGGCAGATATGTGCCAGCCTGATGATATTTATGTATGTAACGGGAACACGGAAGAATATAAGCTTATGATGGAAAAACTGTTAGCCAGTGGCAGTGCCATTCCGCTTAAAAAGCGTTCCAACAGCTATCTTTTCCGTTCGGATCCAAGCGATGTGGCACGTGTTGAAGACCATACGTATATAAGCACATCTTCAAAAGATGAGGCAGGACCTACAAACAACTGGATACATACGATTGAACTCAAGGACACAATGAAAGATCTATACAGGGGATGCATGAAAGGCCGGACAATGTATGTAATCCCTTTTTCCATGGGGCCTATAGGTTCGCCCATTTCAAAGATAGGGGTTGAAATTACAGACAGCCCTTATGTGGTTTGCAACATGCATATTATGACCCGAGTTGGTTCAGGAGTACTGGAGCTTCTTTCTGCTGATGGAGATTTTATCCCCTGTCTGCATTCAATCGGCGCCCCGCTAGCCAACGGACAGAAGGATGTTATGTGGCCATGCGCCCCCATAGAGAAAAAATATATAAGCCATTTTCCCGAGGAAAATCTTATCTGGTCATTTGGCTCTGGTTACGGCGGTAATGCCCTGCTTGGGAAGAAATGCCTGGCACTGCGTATTGCGTCTGCGATGGCAAAGCGTGAAGGTTGGATGGCTGAACACATGCTTATCCTGCGTTTGACTAATCCTGAGGGTAAACAGTACCACATTGCTGCTGCATTTCCTTCTGCCTGCGGGAAGACCAACCTGGCTATGATGCAGCCTTCTATTCCAGGCTGGAAGTGCGAATGCATCGGCGATGACATAGCATGGATGAAAATCGGTGCTGACGGACGCCTTTATGCCATTAACCCTGAAAACGGTTTTTTTGGCGTAGCTCCCGGGACATCATACAGCACTAATCCTGTGGCAATGGATACGCTCAAGGAAAATGTTATATTTACAAACTGCGCCCTTACAGATGACAGTGATGTCTGGTGGGAAGGCATGACAGAAGATGAACCATCGCATGCTATTGACTGGAAAGGCCGTGACTGGACCCCTGACAGTAAAACAGATGCAGCCCATCCGAATGCACGCTTTACAGCTTCTGCATCTCAATGCCCTGCTATTTGTAAGGACTGGGAAGAACCGAAAGGCGTTCCTATTGATATATTTATATTTGGAGGCCGCCGTACCAGTGTTGTTCCCTTAGTTTATGAGGCATACAATTGGGATCATGGTGTATTTCTTGGCGCTACAGCAGCCTCTGAAACTACCTCAGCCAATATTGGCGCCGTAGGAAACATGCGACGTGATCCCTTTGCCATGAAGCCCTTCTGCGGCTACAATATGGGAGACTATTTCCAGCACTGGTTTGATATGGGCGATAGACTTGGCAATAAAGCACCAAGGATTTTTTATGTCAACTGGTTTAGAAAAAGTCAGGACGGCATGTTTTTATGGCCTGGATTCAGCGACAACAGCCGGGTGCTCAAGTGGATATGCGACCGTGTTGACAGTAATGTAGACGCCAGGGAAACGCCTGTTGGTTTATTGCCGATAAAAGAAGACCTGGATCTTAAAGGCATAAATATATCCCATGAAGACATGGATGAGCTGATGAAAGTGGATTCCAAAGAGTGGCGAGCTGAGATACCGGATATCGAACAGCACTTCGCTATGTTTGGCAATCGTCTGCCTGAAAGGTTGAAAAGACAGCTTAAGGAATTTATAAAACGTCTAAAAGGTTGCTAAGACTGTGGATATTCAAAAAATAGTTGTATCAATTCTTCCCATTCTTATAGCAATTACATTCCATGAGGCAGCCCATGGTTTTGTTGCTAATAAACTTGGAGACCCTACTGCCAGATTAATGGGAAGACTTACACTTAACCCCATTGCACATATTGATCTGGTTGGTACAATAATCATGCCTTTTGCGTTGTTTTATCTTTCTAATGGTCAATTTGTTTTTGGATATGCAAAACCTGTGCCGATTAACCACATGAATTTTAGAGACCCGAAAAAAGACATGGCTATTTCAGCTGCAGCAGGACCGATTACGAATATACTTCTTGCAATCGTAAGCCAAATAATTCTTGTGCATTTAATCATCCCGGCGTTTAATTTATTACCCGGGGGTTTTAGCTTAGCGGTTTTGAGACCATTGAAATTAATTTTTGAGTTTAGCATTATTATTAATATTGTTCTTGCTGTTATCAATTTAATACCCATACCTCCTCTTGATGGAGGCAGGGTTCTGGTTGGGTTCCTGCCCCACAAACAGGCTGTTTCTTATAGCAGAATTGAACCGTATGGGTTTATGATAGTAATAGTACTCCTTTTAACAGGAATCGCAAAAATTTTTATTTATCCACTTATAGACTTGCTTTATACTTTAGTAAGCCTATTTTAGAGAGAGATTAGATAATGTTGGAAAAGAAAAAAAGACAACGAGTTCTTAGCGGAATACAACCAAGCGGAAATCTCCACATAGGCAATCTTGTGGGTGCTCTTCAAAACTGGGTGAAACTGCAGGACAAATATGAATGTTATTATTTTGTTGCTGATTGGCATGCCTTAACCTCACAGTATACAGATGCCTCGCAGGTAAGAGACAGTGTTAAGGATGTTCTTGTTAACCTGCTTGCAGCAGGGCTTGACCCTGAGAAATCAACTATATTTATACAATCGAGCGTTCCTGAGCATGCAGAGCTTCATCTTTTGCTGTCAATGATTACTCCTTTAGGCTGGCTTGAGCGCGTGCCTACCTATAAGGAAAAACAGGCAGAGATAAAGGATAAAGACCTGAGTACTTATGGTTTTCTTGGGTATCCCGTGCTTCAGTCAGCAGATATTTTAATGTATAAGGCGAACTATGTTCCGGTTGGAGTTGACCAGATGCCTCACCTTGAAATTTCAAGGGAGATTTGCAGAAGATTTAATTTCTTTTATGGCGATTTGTTTCCTGAGCCAGAGGGGTTGCTAACAGAATTTCCCAAAGTGGTCGGAGTAGACGGACGGAAGATGAGCAAGAGTTACAATAACTGTATTTTTCTCTCGGATTCTCCGGCAGATGTTGAGCAGAAGATAAAGACAATGACAACAGATCCTCAGAGGGTAAAACGTACCGACCCAGGCAATCCTGAGCTCTCGCCTGTTTTTCAGCTTCACAAGATATTATCAACTAAGGAAGAACAGGATGAAGTAGCATCTGGTTGCCGAACTGCCGGAATAGGTTGTCTTGACTGTAAAAAAATATTGATAAAAAATCTTTTTAAAATTATGGAACCTATATGGGATAGGCGAAAGGTCATTTTAGAAACTCCCGGTCTTGTTGATGATATTATTCAAAAAGGAACAAAAGAAGCAAAAAAAGTTGCGTCCAAAACAATGAGTGCGGTTAGAGAGGCAATAGGGATTTAAAATGAACAGCGAGCCTGCCTGCCGGCAGGCAGGCGTATGCTAGCGAATGTGATAATAGATATTCCTTACATTGTGCTTACCCGAAGGGTGACCACCAAATGAACAGCAAGTGTACCTGCCTGCCGGCAGGTTCCCTGTCCCGAAGTATCGGGACTGCCGGGATCTTTAAATGGGGACACTTTTGATTTAACGGTAAATTTAAATATTAAGAATCAAAACGCAATCTCAAAGTATTTTTTTGATTATTAATTAAGGCATTATCTTTCCCTGCACCTAAGAAGTTATCAGTATGAATTTAAATAGGAAGTGTCCCTATTTTATTGGTTAATTTTTTTTATTATTTAACAACATTTTTTTGTAGACATCTGCCATCTGAGCTTGATATAATTGGTTACTTGATAGCACGACATACCTGCAGAGAAGTACTGCTAGTACCAAAGGAGGAGTTACTTTAATAAGTGCCGTAAATCTTCAGTTGTTAAAATAAATGTACTTAGTAGTTTTGTCAGGAACTTATATCATCATCTGAAGTAGAAGTTATTAGTTGTTCTTCCCGGGGAAATATAAGTAGAGTTAAGACAGTTTATGATTTTTTCAGAGGTTTCTATGCAGCGGCGGCGGCTGAAGCCCTGAGAATTAGTCAGGCAATTTAGCCTGGAGGAAATGGCGGGAATTTATCCCGCCATTTTTTTGCTCTTAAAATTTTAATTTGATATAAAATTTGTTTTGGTATAAAATTTAGTGAGAAAGATATTTCGCGAGGAGGGTGGATAGAATTGGTGGGAGAGGCAGAGGAACTTTTCAGCAGAGGTCGGGAAGCATTAAAAAAAGGCAAGACACTTGAAGCCCTTGCATTGTTTGAAAAAGCATTTAATATAGAGCCTGAAAACCCTAGGTATCAATCTTTTTTTGGTCTTTGCATTGCCTGTGAAAGAGGAAAAATAAAAGAGGCTATCACCCTTTGTGAAAGAGCTATACAATCTGAGCCTTACAAGGTTGAAGGTTTTTTAAATCTTGGAAGAGTTTATATAAGTGCAGGCCTTAAACTGAGGGCAATAGAGGTATTGCGCAAAGGTCTAAAAACAGACAACAAAAATCCTGAGATAATAGCTGAGCTTCACTCAATAGGTTTAAGAAATAAGGCTATTATCCCTTCTCTGTCAAGAGATCATTTCCTGAATAAATACCTTGGGATTATTTTGAGCAAGTTCGGGTTCAGATAAGAAACTTCCTTATATTGAAATATATTAAACAACTATATGACTGGGTATTGCACTGGGCTGAGACGCCCTATGCAGTACCCGCACTTTTTATACTTGCATTTGCTGAATCATCCTTTTTCCCGGTGCCTCCTGATGTGTTGCTTATAGCGCTGGCGATTTCTATTCCAAGGAAATCTTTTAAATATTCGGCAATATGTCTGGTTGGTTCTGTACTGGGCGGTATACTCGGGTATGGGATAGGACTTTATGGTTATGAGACGTTAGGAAAGCCTATTATTGAATTATACCATGGACAAGAGGTCATGAATGCAATCAAATTAAAGTATGATCAATGGGGGTTCTGGGGTATTCTTTTTGCTGCGGTAACTCCCATTCCATATAAAGTGTTTACAATTGCTTCTGGTGTATTTAAATTTGATTTTTTGTTATTCATAATTGCATCTGTGATAGGTCGGGGCTTGCGCTTTTTTGTTATTGCAGGACTTATATGGAAGTTCGGTAAGCCTATTCGAAAGTTTATTGATAAATACTTTAATCTCCTGGCGTTTATATTTTGTTTGCTTCTGATTCTCGGGTTTCTACTGATAAAGTGCGTTTTTTAAAACACAGATAGTTCCTGATAAAAAAAATATAGATGATCTCAGCGTCTATGATTTTCTATAAGTAATTTGTTGATTCTAGTGTTTCTTTTTATCCTTCCTTTTAAATAGCTCGACTGACAAAAAATGTTAATTTGCACAAAATCAGTCACCCGAAACATCTTTCTTAACTGATTATTGGGTTCTAACTATTTGATTTTTAATAATTTTATTTTTATGGCATCTTTCTTGCGTCATTAAAAAATGTAATGAAAATAAGCATAAAAAAAGGTTTGTTATGAAATTTAACACAAAACATAATCACAAGTTTCTTGCAGTAGTTATCGCCAGTTCAGTATTCTTTTTCTTTAGTTTTATAAGTACGCCAGAGGCAGGTTTACGCATTATCAAAGTAACCACAAACCTTGAACAAGCAACATTCATTATAAACGGTCCTGAATCTAATTCAGGAAGTGGCACAAGCTGGTCAGTTGCAGAAGTACCAGGAGGCACATATGTAATTGTGTTCGGCGATGTTAAGGGGTACATCACACCCCATTCTGAGACTAAATATGTAGGACCAAATGGCACTATAACCTTTGACGGTATATATGTATATGAATCCGAGTATGGAGACAGTGTAAACATAGTTAGTGGGGATGTTGATGGAGACGGTATTGATGAAATAAAGGTTACTGATGAATACGGGGTAAAAGTAACAGCAGGGGATGCTGATGGTGATGGTTACACATCAGATGTAGACTGCGATGATACTAATTCAGCAATCTATCCCGGTGCTACGGAGGTCTGTAATGGTGTAGATGATAATTGCGACACCATTGTTGACGGAGGCACGGATGCTGACGGAGACGGAATCGGTTCTGTCTGTGATAACTGCCCTAGTGATTACAATCCTTTCCAGGCTGAGAGTGACGGCACTGTTCCAGGAATGCGTGGATACTGGAAATTTGAGGAAGGTCAGGGGTTAGTAGCTTACGATACTGTTATGGTTAATGCCGGAACTATTTATAACTCCACATGGGGAACAGGTCAGGTTGGTGGATCTCTCTGGTTTATGGGAGCACAGCGCAATGATGTGACTATTGTGGATGATTCAGGGAACATGATTATCGAAGCTCCAAACATAGATGAAGGCATATCGGTCGAGGTATGGGTCTACGGAGAAGACAGCATAGACCACTATGCTCCGCAATGGGCCACAATAGGGATAAAAAGCTCCTATGCATGTGAAAAGTGGGTTAATATTAGTGGCGTTTGGACATGTACTGATGTAGATGGAGATGGAATTAATTATCACTGGTATGATGATGGTTATGGACTGTTTTATCAGCCAGTTACGGACGGTGACGGTCACATAGCTTTCTTTATAAACCACTATAATGATAATAAAGCATATAGCTCTGCGTTTACCAAGGGTGAATGGCATCATGTCGTTGGAACTTATGATGGAAATTATATAAGAATCTATGTGGATGGAGTAGAAGGCACATCATATCCATATTCTGAAGATATAGTAGACGCTCTATATCCCCAATGGTATCTTATCAGCGGCACGTGAGGAAGTTACTATTGGGGCGGTGGCCTCGACGAGATGGCAGTCTATGATAGAGCATTAGGACCAGATGAAATTATGGCTCATTACATAAATGGTCAGTACTTTGGTTATGGTTTTAATTACGGCTATATCGGTGATGGAGTTGGAGATGTCTGTGACAACTGTTCGACTATCAACAATCCTGACCAGGCAGATGCTGACGGCGATGGGGTTGGGGATCTCTGTGACACTGACGATGACAATGACGGAGTGGCAGACGATATTGATATGTGTCCAATGACCTCGATACCAGAGCTAACAGTTCCATCAGTGAAGTTAGGAATGAACAGATTTGCCCTGATCGGCAATGATGGTATCTTTGACACAGTAAGTCCAAAGGGCGAGGGACCATGGAAAGTCTTCACTATCGAAGACACTGGCGGATGCAGTTGCGAACAAATCTTAGCTGCCAATCCAGACGAACAGAAGGGACACATTAAATTCGGGTGCAGTATAAGCATAATGGAAGAGTGGATAGCTTCACTTCCGCATTGAATTTTTAAACGCTGAAATCAGTGTTCACGAGGAATGATTCTTTGTGAACACTGATTATCGTTTCTTCTTGCTTTCTTTTTCCTTTAGCACTGCGTGGGCTGCTGCAAACCTTGCAATAGGTAATCTGAAAGGCGAGCAGCTTACGTAATCAAGACCAAGCTTGTGGCAGAATTCAACTGATTTTGGTTCTCCGCCGTGCTCACCGCATATACCGAGTTTAAGGTTTTTCTTAATCTTTCTGCCTTTTTCAACTGCGATTTTCATAAAGGAGCCGACCCCTGCAGTATCAATAGTGATAAATGGGTCGTCATCAAGTATTCCGTGTTCCACATAAAACGGCAGGAATCTTCCAGCGTCGTCTCTTGAAAGGCCATATACTGTCTGTGTAAGGTCATTTGTGCCGAATGAATAAAAGTCGGCATGGAGTGCTATCTCATCTGAAGTTACACAGGCACGAGGTAATTCTATCATGGTTCCTACTGTGTATGGTACCCTTACCTTATATTCTTTCTGAACTCCATTTGCAATAGAAGTTACAACACTTTTCATTGCCTCGAATTCTTTAACATGAGCAACGAGGGGGATCATGATTTCAGGAATAACCTTTACCTTTTGCTTTTTAAGCTCGCATGCAGCTTCCATGATAGCCTGTACCTGCATTGCATAGATTTCAGGATAGGTTACACCGAGACGGCAGCCTCTGTGTCCGAGCATTGGATTGAACTCATGAAGTGATTTATTTTTTACCTCTAACTGGTTGAACGGAACTCTCATGCTCTTTGCAAGGTCTCTTAATTCCCTATCAGTATGAGGCAGGAACTCATGGAGAGGCGGGTCAAGCAACCTGATAGTGACAGGCAGGCCTTTCATTGTCTTGAATATTCCGAGGAAGTCTTTCCTCTGGAAAGGCAGCAGTTTGGCAAGCGCTTTTTGGCGACCTTCCAGCGTATCGGAAAGTATCATCTGCCTGACAGCCTTAATCCTGTCCGGTCCGAAGAACATGTGCTCTGTCCTGCAGAGACCAATGCCCTCGGCACCAAACTTTAGTGCAATTTTTGAATCTTCAGGAGAGTCAGCATTTGTTCTAACTTTAAGAGCTCTGACTCGGTCAGCCCATTTCATCAATTCTTTGTACCATTTATTGTGTTCGGGGTCAGAAGTCAGTAATTTTAGTTTTCCTTCATAAACTCTTCCTTTTGTTCCATTCAGAGTTATCCAGTCGCCTTCTTTTATAACTTTGCCGCTAACATTGATTGTCTTATTTTTTAAATTAATATCAAGTGTTGAACAGCCTACAATACAGCATTTGCCCCATCCCCTGGCAACGAGAGCCGCATGACTTGTCATTCCACCTCTTGCTGTAAGTATTGCCTCTGCAGCGTGCATGCCATGCACGTCTTCAGGAGAGGTTTCGCTTCTTATGAGGATTACTTTTTCACCTTTTTTTGCCCATGCCTCTGCATCATCAGCAGTAAGAACCACCCTTCCTAAAGCTCCGCCAGGACCTGCAGGCAGGCCCTTTGCAAGTTCAGTAGCTTTCTTCTCGGCAGAGGGGTCAACACTCGGATGGAGAAGCTCATCTATCTGCTCGGGTTTGACGCGTAGTATTGCGGTTTCTTTGGAAATAAGTTTCTGCTTTGCCATCTCAACTGCCATGCGGATGGCAGCCTGGCCATTACGTTTTCCAATCCTTGTCTGGAGCATCCAGAGCTTTCCGTTTTCAACAGTGAACTCAATGTCCTGCATATCCGTGTAATGCCTTTCAAGGTTTTTCTGATATTTAAAAAGTTCTTTGTATAATTTCGGCATACTCTCTTCGAGTGAATGCAGATGCTTTGTGTCAGCTGTTTTACCAGCCTTGTTAACAGGATTAGGAGTCCTAATGCCTGCAACAACATCTTCGCCCTGTGCATTAGGAAGCCATTCTCCGAAAAACATGTCCTCTCCTGTTGCCGGATTGCGGGTAAAGGCGACACCTGTTGCTGAATCATTACCGGTGTTACCAAAGACCATGGCCTGAACATTAACAGCTGTTCCCCAGTGCTCGGGAATTTTTTCAATCTTCCTGTATGAAATAGCACGTTTTCCCATCCACGACTGAAAAACAGCGCTGATGCCGCCCCACAACTGTTCCTCGGGGCTGTCAGGGAAAGGTTTCTTTAATGTTGTTTTGATAACCTTTTTAAACTCATCACAAAGCTTTTTCAGGTCATCAACTGTCAGGTCTGTATCGTTTTTGTATTTCTTTTTCATTTTTACTTTTTCAATTCCCTGTTCGAGCTTGTGGCGTATTCCATTATGTTCTGTTTTGGGCTCGATCCTGGCGGCCTTTTCCATAACAACGTCAGAGTACATCATTATCAGACGGCGATATGCGTCATAAACAAAACGGGGGTTATTGGTTTTTTTAATTAATCCGGGGATGGTCTTTGTGGTAAGTCCGACGTTCAGTACGGTCTCCATCATGCCGGGCATTGAACTTCTTGCACCTGACCGAACAGAGACCAGAAGCGGATCATTGAGGTCTCCAAGTTTTTTGCCCATTATTTTTTCAACTTTTGCAAGGGTGGTTTCAGCCTGTTTTATGAGTTCTTTAGGGTACCTGCGGTTATTTTTATAATAAAGAGTACATACCTCAGTTGTGATCGTATAGCCCGGGGGTACAGGTAATCTCAGTTTTGGGTGACCTGCCATTTCAGCGAGATTTGCCCCCTTGCCTCCAAGGAGATTCTTCATCCCCTTATTACCTTCAGCTCTGCCGTTTCCAAAAAAATAGACATATTTCTTAGCCATTATAATCCTCCAGATTTAAATTTAAAATTAAAAAATGTAATGACAAGGGGTTTGTCGCAACTCATATTTTACATAAAAGTACAAGAGAAATTCAAAATTTTTTTTATAGAGTTTTAAGAGGCAGTTATTGCACTATCTTTGAGAAATCCCCGAGAGAGTCAAAAATCCTTTTAACAGATAAAAGTAAGGCAAGACGGTTCTCTCTTATTTCAGGTTTTTTATCCATTACAAGAATGCTGTCAAAGAAAGTATTTACAGGATTTTTAAGTTCAAATAGCGCTTTATAATCTGTTACTGTTAATTTATCATTGACTGTCTTTACAGTGATGAACAGTTCTTTCTCGGCAACCTCAAACAATAAGTCTTCTTTTACTTCTGCAGGCTGTGTTTTAGAAAGAATATTATAGACCCTTTTGGCAGCTGTTAGCAGTTCTGAAAAACCCGGCTCTTTTTTTATTTGAGAAAAGATTTTAATTCTGTTTTTTACGTCCTTTAGATTTTGTGCTCCTGCAGAAAGCACAGAATTAACAAGGTCATAGCTGAAGCCTTCATTTAATAATATGCCCTCAAGCCTCTGGTAAAAGAACTTTAAAATTTCATTCTTTAATGTCTTTCTTGCCGGGAGGTAGCTCTCAATAGCTTGTAATGCTCGTTCAATGAGTGAGTCAAGAGACAGGTCATAGCCCCCGCTTTGCAGTATATTAATTATTCCTATTGCCTGACGCCGTAGTGCAAAAGGGTCTTCTGAGCCGGTGGGTATTAACCCGGCAAAGAAAAACGATGCAATATTGTCCATCTTGTCCGCAAGTGAGATTAAAGTGCTAATGTCACTTGACGGCAGATTGTCCCCTTGAAATCTTGGAAAGTAATGTTCAAGGCAGGATGAAGACACATCTTTGTCTTCTGCTGAAGTGGATGCGTAGGTCAATCCCATATAGCCCTGCAGCTCGGGGAACTCTCTTACAACTCCTGTCACAAGGTCTGCCTTGGACAGCATGGCCGCCCGCAAGAGTTTTTCCTTATCTGGCAGGTTGATTACATCTGCAAGATAAGAGCAAATAAATGCAATGCGCTCTGCTTTTTCATAAACGCTGCCGAGTTTTTCCTGAAAAGTTACTTTTTTTAATTCTTCAACATAGTCCCATAAAGGTTTTTTAAGGTCTTCATTGAAATAAAATCTTGCGTCTTCAAGTCTTGCCCTGAGTACGCGTTCAGCCCCTTTTTTGACTGTATCGTTGTTTCCGGGTTTGGTATTACTGACTACTATAAAAAACGGCTGCATTGTACCGTCATTATTCTCCGTTGAAAAATACTTTTGATGAGTTTTCATAACAGTTGATAAAAGTTCTCTGGGCAGACCAAGATACTTTTTATCAAACTCTCCTGAAACAACTGTCGGATATTCGACAAGGTTTGTAACGATATCCAGCAGTTCATCATCTTTGTTGACATTGCAGTTAATAAGCGGCTCAATTTTTTTAATCCCTTCGGAAATTATTTTTTTTCTTTCTTTAATATCTGCAATAACATGATATTTTTTAAGAAGCTCCACGTATCTGGAGGAGTCTTTGACTTTAATTGCAGAAGGAGACAAAAATCTGTGACCGTATGAGATATTACTACTTTTAATTCCATCAAGTTGAAATGGGATTATATCATTGCCTAACAGTGCGAGAATCCATTGTATCGGCCTAAAATATCTTAAAGAGCCGCTACCCCACCTCATTGACTTGGGGAGCTGTAGGGTTGATATTAACTTCGGAAACTTCTCAGTGAGAACATCTTTTGTTAGTCTTCCTTTTTCTTCAATAGTAAGTACAAAATGTTTATCAGGAATGGTAAGCACAGTTTGTTTATCGGGCCATTCAATTTTTATAATACGATTGTTGTCTAACTCTGTAGAACCCTTGTCGATGTCTAAGTCATATTTTTTTAAAAATCCTATTGCAGCTTTTGTGGGATTTCCATTACTATCAAGCCCTATTTTTTTTGGAATCCCTTGATTTGTTTCAATCCGGTCTTTTTGCTTTTCCGCGACATTATCAATAATTAAGGCCAGCCTTCTTGGCGTAGCGTATTCGGATATTCCCCCGTACTCTATGGAAGCGTTTTCAAAAAATCGCACGAGGGCATCTTTTAATAAAACAAGTCCGCCGGAAATAAACCGGGCAGGTATTTCTTCAGACCCTATTTCTAAAAGTAAAGGTTTCATATTTTAATAATTAACGCAGATGTTCACTGATTAGAAGATGCTGATGATCGCAGATAGATCTGAATTCATATTATGTATTTTCAGTGATGTTCTTATCTGTGCTAATCTGTTTTTTCTTATCTGCGTTCATCTGTGTTCCTTAGAAGTGGAAATCCTGCAGATTCCCTTAATTTTATGTAGCCTTCTGCACAGTACTTTGCAAGATTTCTTACTTTTGCAATATATGAGGCTCTTTCTGTCACGCTTAGAGCACCCCGGGCGTCAAGTACATTGAATGTGTGCGAGCATCTCAGGCAAAAATCATAAGCAGGATAGATGAGCCCCAGCTTGATCAGGCATAACGCCTCTTTTTCATAAAGTTCAAAAAGCCTTAAATGTGTTTCTATATCAGCTTCATCAAAATTGAATTTTGAAAATTGCACTTCTGTTTCATGATGGATGTCACCATAACTTATTCCGTTTGTCCACTGAAGGTCAAAAACATTGTCTATCCCCTGGAGATACATTGCTATACGTTCAAGCCCGTAGGTAAGCTCGACAGATACAGGTTTTAATTCCAGGCCGCCTACTTGCTGAAAATACGTAAATTGCGTTATTTCCATTCCGTCAAGCCAGACTTCCCAGCCAAGCCCCCATGCGCCAAGGGTAGGCGATTCCCAATCGTCCTCAACAAATCTTACGTCATGTTTAATCAGATTAATATTAATATTGGATAAACTTTGAAGGTAAATGTCCTGAACCTCAATAGGGGACGGTTTCAAAATCACCTGGTACTGGTAATAACGTTGAAGCCTGTTGGGATTTTCTCCATATCTACCATCAGTAGGACGTCTCGAGGGCTCTACATAGGCGGCTTGCCATGGCTCAGGCCCGAGAACCCTGAAGAATGTGGCTGGATTGAAGGTTCCAGCGCCTACTTCTATATCGTAGGGCTGTTCAATTACACAGCCTTGTTTAGACAAAAAGGCATGTAGTTTTATAATTAAATCTTGTAAATACAATTTTTATTTTTCTATTTAAGTTCTTAGAGCTAAATATTAAAAAGAAGCAGAGGCCTTTGTCAAATAAAAAACAGTTAAGATATTGATAATTATTATGAATAAGCGAATATAATCAGAAAAGCAGAAGGGGCTTAAAATAAAAATGGCAAAGTACCCTTATGATGAAAATCATAGATTTAGTTGTAATATTAGTTATAATAAAGACGTCTTGTTCCACAGGGTGTCTGATAGCACAGATTTAAAAATGCAGGTTCCACAGATACAGACAAAGACATAAGTAATCTGTGTAATCGTCTTTGGAAGTCGGTGTAATCAGATATAATTAAAATTATATCAGGAGGCAGTATGCTAAAGGAAAAAGTCACAGAAGCTTTAAACAAGATAAGACCGCTTCTTCAAAGAGACGGTGGTGACGTCCAGCTTGTTGATGTCCAGGAAGATGGTGTCGTAAAGGTGAAATTAGTAGGTGCATGTGCAGGATGTCCGATGTCTACAATGACACTTAAAAATGCGATTGAGGCTACGCTTAAAAAGGAGGTTTCAGAAGTTAAATCAGTAGAGGCAGTATAAATTAAGATTGTTAATGTCTGCCTGCCTTAATCATAGTGCACATTAATTTCGATAAATTCTATACTTTAAGTAACTATCTCGAATGGTTAAGAGCTGAATAAGGGGGGTTAAAATTAATGAATGCACCACCATATCGGCAATAAATGCTTTGTAATCAATAGCTTAGAATTTTTGTTCAGAGTTTATCAGTTCAATTGTCAGGGTGTTCTGCCGACTGTTAACAGTTGTTTTGTAAAAAAATCAGGTTAACTGCCAAAAGTCAGTTTTTGGTTTTTTTTTAGAAAAAGTTATGTGCCTATCAAAAGTATATGTAAAAATCATTGACAAATATTTTTTTTTTTTGATATTTTGTATCAGTTTTGACTTGCTTTCTGAGAA
>SDBV01000635.1_pt1 | contig 50947 bp, 43 predicted proteins | sample 2277081 | NCBI WGS metagenome assembly SDBV01 (sample SAMN10402039, study PRJNA504765) | marine sediment metagenome | isolation source: marine sediment core GS10_PC15, 223 cmbsf | place: Arctic Ocean: Southern Knipovich Ridge | collected 2010
ATTATTAAATCTATCAATAAAATCTTTTATAAATTGTTCAGCTTTGTATTTAGTAGTTTGACGAGTACTTTTCTCTAGACGTTTATTTTTATTGTAATAGTGAAAGTAGTAATATTTTTTCCCGGAACATTTATGTGTCTTAGGATATATTATCATATTTAATATTTTGGTGACAATTTGGTGACAATGCAAGAAATTGCTAGACAAAAAAAAGCCCCGCCTTGTAAGTGGGGCAAGATAACTCTTCTTGATAAAAAGAATTAAAGTACTCCCCCGGAAAGACTCGAACTTCCGACCTAGTGGTTAACAGCCACCCGCTCTACCAACTGAGCTACAAGGGATTATTTAATGGAATATATCTATAAATCATATTGAGTGTCAATATAATATTTAAAAAAAACTCAAAAACTGCCCTTTTTTAATATTTACACAGGGAACTTTTCTCGGACTCTTAAAATATCTTTTAATTCATTATTTTTTGGCATATTTTCTTCATTAATTTGCAATTTCATTCAACCTAATGCATAATTAATACTGGAAAGACTGGTATTTATGGACAAAAATGAATTTAAAGATATCTTTGACTCCCCAAAAACCATCGGGGAAAAGGTACAGGTAGAAAAAATCAAAACCTATTCAAAAGATCCCGATGAAGTTATAAAAATTAAGCAAAAACTTGAGAAATTAGGACTTAAACAGGAATTGCTTAATTTTAACAGTCCAATTAATTTTAAAAAGGATCTTCAACCTATAAGAATACCCAAAAAAGTCCATTATAAAAGAAGAGAAGACGAATTTGAGTTTCCAATTAAAAAAGCAGGCTTTTTAAAAAAACTTGTATGGATATTTACGAAAAGCAATATTTTTAAATATAAATACCCGGATACAAAGCTTGTCAAAACAAGTTTTATAAGCCTTATTTTATTTGGAAACTGTTTTATCCTGGGAAATTATGTTCAGAAATTTTTACTTGAGTACATAATAAATTGGCAGGAATTATTTAAACCTGTCCTAAAAATAATTTATAAATCCGGCTGGAGAAATAAGATTGGTAAATTAATTTTAACACCGAAAGAGTTTAATATCCTTGGAACATGTGAGCGCCTTGCAAATGAAAGAGGAATTACAGAGATACTATTCAAGCCAAAAAATACAATTTACATCTATAATAAATCGAGCTTGTTTTTTAATTATTACTACCAGATTATACAGGCAGGCACAAAAAACCTTATATCTTCATTCATAAAAGCTATGCAGCCATTAGCAGGTGAAGATAATTCCGAACAATTCAGGAATGAAATAGAAGGATACTGTACGCGTATATTTAATTTTTTTGATAACAGAGTGGAAAATTCTTTTATTATTCCAATATTAGAAGCAATGACAGGTGAAGCATTGATACCTGAAAAAGTAAAAGCAGACTCAAAAATTACTTTACTTGAAACAAAGGAATATAGGGCTCATGAGCGGTTAAGGGTAATGATGAAATCCCGTGAGGAGAAGTACAACAATAAAATTAAAAAAATAATAAGAGAATTGGAAATAGAATTAGTAGTTTTGGAACCAATTTCAAAAGATATACAATTCAAATATCAAACAGTAGACAGGTACTATTCACCTATCGAAATAGCTTTAAATGCAATGGGCAAAGAAGATTCTGACCATTGTATAAAGCATATAAGCACTGTAATAGAATTCTTTGACAAATACTATGCCCCTGTTCTTACGATGCGGGTTCCAATCAGAATGGAAGGCAGTATCGAATATGCGGAAATATTTACAAAAGAAGTATTTTCAGAAAGTTATTCTAAAATAATAGAGTTAAAAAAAGAAATTGAAAATTACATGACTGATCCTTTTTCTGAATGTATCAAATTAGATCCTTCCAAAGAAAGTTATACTATAAATCAATGTATAATTACAGTGTCTAAAATCTGTGACCAATTTTTTAATATAGGTAAAAAACTTTATAAATCCTCATCATCAATTAAATTGGAAAAAACTTCCTTTCGTCCCATAGATCCAATAACTCTTGGAAAAATTAATATACCCTATTATGACAGGACAATATACTCGGAGAATAAAGAGAATGCAAAATATGAGTTTTCTTTAAACGGAAAAAATGTTAAACAGGTACTCGAGGAAATACGGATTTTCTGTATGTATTTTGTTATAAGCTTTGAGCCTCCATTCAGATATATTTTAGAAGAAAGTGAAAATAAAAAAAAGAAAACGCTTTATATACGTATTATTGAAAAGGAAGAGATAAAAACCTTATTAGAAAAATTTAAAAATGGGGAAAACATAGATAACCTGCTGCAGTCTTATTTATAAATTCTTTATTTTTCAAGCTCTTCTGCCTTTTTAGCTGCAGCTTCGACTGCTTTAATAACACTGTTTGTAAATCCGTATTCTTCCAGTTTTTTTACACCACTGATTGTTGTCCCTGCAGGTGAGATAACTCTACTGAGCCATTCTATTGGATTATCCGGGCTGGACTTTAAAACTTCTAATGCACCTTCTACAGTAGCTAAAGCTATTTCTATTGATTTTTTATAATTTATTCCGCTTGCAACCCCGCCTAAAGCAAGTGCATGAATAAAAGAAAAAACAAAGGCAATACCGGAACCGGAAAGTCCTGTTACAGCCGGCATTAAGTTTTCTTCAATTTCGCAAGGAGTTCCTATTGCTCTAGAAATATTTAAGCATTCATTTTTAAACTTCTCATCAGAATTGCCGCAGAAAGATATTCCTACTAATGCTTTACCGTTTCTTGCCGCTAAATTTGGCATAAACCTTGCCATAGAATCTGCATTAAAATCTTTTAATATAGATTTAATGCTTTTACCGGCAATAATGCTAATAAGTTTTTTACCCGTACATAAACTGCCAATTTCTTTTGATAGCTTATTTAATTCCTGCGGTTTCACGGCAAGTATAATTATTTCTGAAAATGAAACTAGCTCTTTATTATTTTTATAAACCTGTAATTTGTATTCTTCTTCTGCTACTTTTAACCTTTCTAGTTTTGCATCAGTTACAGCAATCTTTACTTCTATAGCTTTTAATCCTGCAGCAATTGCACATCCCATATTTCCAAATCCGATAATTCCCAGAGCTTTCATAAAACTTCCTCATTTGTAATCTTTAAGCATTTAATGTATTCTATGAAATATAAGACATTTGTCAAGATAATTATTGTATAAGCAATTTCCCAGGTTCAATATTAAATAAATTGATTTTTAGGAACTTAATATGGACTATAAAATTAAAGATAGCAGACTCTTTCTTAAATTAAAAATCATTCCCGGTGCAAGTAAGAATTTTATAGACTCTGTAAAAAACAATGAGCTTATTATTAAAATAAAAGCAATACCTTCCAAAGGAAAAGCGAACAGCGAGTTAATTAAATTTCTTTCCAAATTATTAAGAATAACTAAATCAGAAATTATTATTATTGCAGGTAAAACCTCACGCCATAAATTAGTAAGTTTACCGGAAACAGCATTTATTTTTTTTAAAAGATATTTAACTGGTGATTAAAAGTATCTTGGGATCGAGTTTTATTGAAAGGTTTTCTGTAGTTTTTTCGTCATGATCCTTTTTTAATTCCAGGTTGATTATACCTTCCTTATGTTTAAGTAATATAAGGATAGAAAAGATATTCATAAAAGGTTCTAAAGCAACAGGAATGCCATCTTCATTAAATTCTAGATTTTCCATTTTTAAAGATGCGCTAAACCAGATTTCAAGTGACATTTCTTCTGCAAAGCTTTTGAAAACAGAAACATCCTCCTGTTTTGCTTTGGTGAAATCATATCCATCAATAACAATTACATCTGCATTAAAATGCCCGTCCCGTATCATCGCTTTTAAACTTTGCATAACCTGTTGCGCACTTATACCTTCCTGGCTAAAATTCATAATCACTCTGTTTTTAATAATACTGTCATGTACAGACATTGCAGATTCAAGTTCAAACCTTTTAGAAATTTCATTAAAAATATCTTCGTACCATTCAATTATATGTTTTGTATTTGAAGCAAAGGATACATGTATAACATGTTTATCCTGAAATAATTGATCTGTTGCAAGGTGAACCAGAAAAGCTGTTTTACCTACGCCTTTTCTTGCTGCAATAACTCCAATATTGCCTTTACCAAGTCCTCCATGAATCGATTTTTCTAATATTCTTAACGGGCTTCTTTTAATGAGCTCTTGTTTTACCATTTATGATCCCTCCTACTTATTTTCTTTCTTTTTATTCTCTTCGTATTTTTTAATAAGTTCTTCTGAAATACTGTTAGGTACTTTTGAATACTTACAGAATTCCATAGTAAATTCCGCCTTTCCCTGCGTTAAAGATCTAAGTATGGTTGAATAACCGAACATTTCACTTAAAGGAACTTCTGCTTCTACTTTACAGAAATTATTATCTTCGGAACTGCTAATTATTACACCCCGGTGTTGATTAATGCTTCCAAAAATATTTCCCTGAAATTCATTAGGGCTTTCTACAGCGACCTTCATAATAGGTTCCAGGATTTTAGGTTTAGCCTTTCTATATGACTGTCTAAAAGCACCAATAGCTGCCTGCATAAATGCCAAATCAGATGAATCAACAGCATGAGAATTTCCATCATTTATTGTTACTTTAATGTTTACGACCGGAAAACCAATAAGCGAGCCTTTTTTAAGACACTCCCTAAATCCCTTATCACACGAAGGTATATATTCTGTAGGTATTACACCGCCTTTTATTTGATTAACAAAAGTGTAGTTTTCTTCCTTATTCGGTTCAATTCTGCCTGCAACCCGTCCGAATTGTCCGGACCCACCAGTCTGTTTTTTATGAGTATAATCAAAATCTGTTGCAATTGAAATTGCCTCTCTGTATGCAACCTGAGGCTTTCCTGTTTCAACTTCCGCAGCATATTCCCTTCGCATTCGCTCTACATACACTTCCAGATGGAGTTCACCCATTCCCTGTATAATAGTCTCATTTGATTCTTCATCCACATATGTTCTGAATGTAGGATCTTCCTTATTAAATCTATTTAACGCCTTGGACATATTATCCGAAGATGATTTATCTTTTGGATTAATTGCAAGAGATATAACAGGCTCAGGCACAAACATCGATGTCATAGATAAATTATTTCCAACCTGAGTAAAAGTATCGCCAGAAGCACAGTCTACACCAAACAAAGCAACTATATCTCCGCATGGAGCCGCATCAATATCCTCCATACTGTCAGAATGCATTCTAATTAACCGGCCTACCTTAAATTTCTTTTTAGACCGGATATTATACAGTTCTATCCCTTTTTTAATAACACCCTGATAGATTCTCACATATGTAAGCTGGCCGTACTGGCCGTCTTCAAGCTTAAATGCAAGTGCAACTGTCGATTTTGTAGAATCAGATTCAAGTACAACTTCCTCCTCATCATTATCAAGATTCAGAGCAATATTTCTTACTTCTTCCGGTGCGGGAAGATAGTCCAGGACAGCATTCATTAACGGTTGTACACCTTTATTTCTATAAGCTGTTCCCATAAAAACAGGTGTAAGCTCTGATGATAAAACAGCCTTCCGTACAACAGCTTTTATCTGCTCTAAAGTTACATTTCCTTCAAGATAGCTTTCTGCAAGTTCATCAGAAAACATAGTTAACGCGTCCATTAAAACTTCATGGTTTTCCTCTGCTTCTTTCTGCATAGAAGCAGGTATATCTTCTTCACGTAATATCTCACCATTATCACCGTCAAAGTAAATTGCTTTCATAGTAACAAGATCTATTACACCCTCAAACTTATCTTCCAAACCTATTGGAAGCTGAAATAATACTGCATTTAGTCCGAGTTTTTCACATAACTGGTCTTTAACCTTGATAGGATTTGCACCGGTTCTGTCGCATTTATTTACAAATGCTATTCTGGGTACATTATATCTTTTTAACTGCCTGTCTACGGTTATAGATTGTGACTGCACACCGCCGACAGAACAAAGCACAAGAACTGCACCGTCAAGAACACGAAGAGCTCTTTCAACTTCTATTGTAAAATCTACATGTCCCGGAGTGTCAATAATATTAATAGAATACCCTTTCCATTCAACATTCGTAGAAGCAGAAGCAATTGTTATGCCCCTCTCCTTTTCAAGCTCCATAGAATCCATCACCGCTCCTACACCGTCTTTACCTTTTACCTCGTGTATTGCATGTATCTTCTTACAGTAAAAAAGCATTCTTTCTGTTAGAGTTGTTTTACCGGAATCAATATGAGCACTAATTCCGATATTCCTCATCTTTAAAGTATTACCAGACATAATAAAGTTTCCTTATAGTTATTTTACCTTTAGTTATCATTAAAAAAACAAGCACTTTTATATTTAAGTTACATAACCTACTTAATATTATATACAAACGTCAAGAAGATTTAAGATAAAAGTTACTTTTTTTGTATTTTTAAACTCATAAAGATTCATTTATGAAAGCTGTTTTTAATAATTTAAAACAGAGAAAATTAATTTAAACCACTTAATTAAAAAGCAGTTCTTGAATTGAAAGATTTCGGGAAAAAGCATAGCCACATTCATATTTAAATATTTTTAGTAAATTTATATGAACAGATTGGAAACCTCATTAACTATGTTTTGTCTTCCATTCGTTTACCGAATATAGAAAGGACTGCTGTGCCTGTAAGAACAAAAAACACACCAATTACTAAAATAATAAAATCGGCTAAAGAGAAGAGCGCCAATTCTCTAAAGAGTATAGCTCCGCCGGCAATAGGTATAAAAATTTGCAATGTTACATAAACAGGAGCAATCCTGGTCCCTCTGTCATAATAATAAGCCCTGGTAAGCAGAAGTACTGCAGCCACAGCAAGTATGGCAAACATTATACCTGTAAATAGTACCTGGGTAATATGTATATTCCCTTTAGTTAAAGATATCTGCTTTAGAGCAAACGAGAACGGTTTTTGCACTATAAGGCTAATACCGCCAATTAAACCTGCTGAAATGGCATATGCCATACCGCCGATAAATTTTATATATTTAGTGATGATATGGCTAATAATGCTAATTCCAATTGTTAGTCCAACCAGCAACACAAGAACATTACCATTAAGAAACTCTGAAAGATAATATTCTACTACACCGGCAGGTTCAGTTATCCCTGGAACTTTTAAAGTAATAACTATAATACCAAGCAGAATGGATACAAGAGCAATCCATTCAGGTTTTGATATAGATTCATGCAGATACAGTTTAAGAAACAGAATAAGAATAATAAACCCAATTCCTGCAAAAGGCATAATTAAAGTAATAGGCCCAAAAGCATATGCTGCAATTAAACATAAAGCACCTAAAAAAGGAAGTATTATACCAATTATCCATATTGGTATTCGTAAGAAATTAAAAACAGATAGGTTTTCTTTTGCAGGTGCATCAAATTTTTTTATTGCCTGGTTTATTCCCTTTTTCTGAAAAACATAACCAATATTTTTACAGGCAAATGCAACAATACCTAGAAGAACTGCAATAAATAAATTAAAAGACATTAAAAGCCACCTTCAAACAAGAAGTGTTTGTAATTAATAATTTAAGGCCTGCAGGGAAAATATTCCAGCAGGCCTGTTCTATTATAAAATAAATTAAAAAATATTTTTATATTCCTTCGGCAACCATATTTCCGATATCTGTCGTTGAATAGCCCATTTTTCCCGCGCTCATACTTTTCATTTTGCTTATTACATTAATTACTGATTTTTCTACGGCTGCTGCCGCTTCTGTTTCGCCTAATACATCAAGCATCATCTGTGTAGATGAAATTGCAGCAATAGGATTAATTACATTCATTCCTGTATATTTAGGAGCAGAACCTCCGATAGGCTCAAACATGGAAACTCCTTCCGGATTTATATTTCCACCTGCAGCGATTCCCATTCCTCCCTGAATCATAGCGCCAAGATCTGTTATTATATCACCGAACATATTAGTTGTTACTATTACATCAAACCATTCAGGATTTTTAACCATCCACATTGTTGTTGCATCCACATGAGCATAATCAGCTGTAATATCCGGATATTCTTCTGCAACTTCATAAAAAGCTCTTACCCATAGGTCATGAGCATAAATTAGTACATTATTCTTTGCAGAAAGAGTAAGTTTTTTTCCTTTATTTCTTTTTCTTGTTAATTCAAAAGCATATCTTATACAACGCTCTACACCTTTTCTTGTATTAACCATATCCTGTAGAGCAACTTCATCCGGAGTGCCTTTTTTCAAGAATCCACCGGCACCTATATATAAACCTTCTGTATTTTCTCTAACTACAACAAAATCTATATCTTCCGGTTTTTTATTAGCAAGCGGAGTCTCAACATTAGGATACAATTTTATAGGCCTTAGATTTATATACTGGTCTAAAGAAAATCTTAGTTTCAATAATATACCGGTTTCAAGTATCCCGGGTTTAACATCAGGATGCCCTATAGCACCAAGAAAAATACTGTCAAACGCTTTTAATTCATCTGCGGCATTTTCCGGTAATACTTCTCCTGTTTTTAAATATCTATCTCCACCATAATCAAATTCTTTGAAATTGAACTCGATATTAAACTTCTTAGAAACACTCTCTAAAACCTTTAATCCTTCCTGTACAACTTCGGGGCCTGTTCCGTCTCCCGGAATAACAGCTATCTTATACATGAATCCTCCAACACATTATAATTATTTTTTAGAGAGATTACATATTATTATGTGAAATGTCAATGTATTTCACTCAAAGCTATTTGTTTATGCTTACAATTATCATAGCAAAAATCATATACAAAACGAAAAGTTACCTATATAAAAGCAGGAATACCGTATTTATGATAATCAGGGCAGATATAAATGTTATGCCCTGTGGACTTGTTGTCACAAAATCAGTAATCCCTGTCTTATTAGGGCTGTAATAAACTTTCAACATAATTTCATCAAGACTCTTAATTGGCTCTTTCATACTGCTTAACTTTTCCTTTGTCAATTCATTCAAATAGTAGAATGTCCTGCTTATCAGCCTTCCGAATGTTCCCGGGAAATTAATATTTCTGCCTATAAATGATTTTGAAATATAAAACAATCCTATAAATGTTAAGCCTTTTATAATTCCATTTGATAATGCAAGTTCTGTAACAGGGAAAATACCAAAATAAAACAGAACTCTCCCAGCAGGTGTTAGAAGGTTAAAAAAAACTATAAAGGTGAGAATTAAAAAAGAATTTAATAACTTGATTTTGTTACCGGCCAGGAAAGTAAAAAACATAAACAAAAAGACCTGAACAGCTTTAACCATAAGGTTTTTCTGAAATATAAATGTAATTATTAATAGAACTCCGCTTAACAATAAAAGATTCGGAGAAATATTCTTCTGTATCCATTCTTTTTTCATTTTTATACAATCTATAATTTATTTGTTATTACAGCAATATAAACTTAAGGATTATTTTCTACCTGTTAATTCCGGATAAAGTTTTTTTTCACAATCCGGGCTTATGCCATGGCTAAAATCAGCTTCTGAGTGCTCACGAACATATACTTCTATCTGCTTCCAGTACCCTTTGTCATCACGTATTTTTTTACACCAAACACAAATTGGTATAAGGCCATGCAAAGTTTTTATATTTTTTAATGCATTTACTAATTTCTCTTCATTTATTTTTAGATTATGGAAAATTACACTAAATGGTTTTTGCAGGCAGGTTTCTATTACACATTTATAAATAAGGAAGAATGAAAATATTTTAAACAAATGTCCGAAAAAATTTGATAGGCCGTAAACTGAAATATAGAAAGTAAAAAGTATCTCTGAAAATATTGTTAATATTATAGAAGCAATCATTAAAATAAATATTTTTTTATCAAAAAACTTATATTTTCTTATGTGAAAAATGACCGCACAAATTAAAATAACAGAAATAATATATTCACTTATCTTTTTAAATGATGTTAATCCTGTATATACTGTACTTTCTATATAGCATACAGGAAAATATCCCAGAAACACTAAAACTGTTAATCCCACAGATAAAATAAAATAAAAAAACATAACAAACTTAAAAGATACTTTTCTTGTTAAAAAGAAGGGGGCCGCTGCAAGAGAAATACCTTCCAAATAACGGGGAATAATCCAGAGCTGTGTGGGTAGATTTGCACCATACTCTGTAAAAATACTCATCCCTTTATATGAAAGAGTATGAAGCAGATCAAAATATGCAATAAACAGGTAGGTTATACCTATAAACATCAGATAATTATTTTTAGAAATATTTTTTGAATTCCAGGCTATCATAAAGATTCCGCAGGCTATAATAACACTGAATATTTCCGCAAAACTATGAAAAAAAAGATAACTGTATCCAGATAAAAAATATAGAGCAATAGAAATACCAAGAAGAGTAACAGATATAATAACTGTTTTTAAGGTTGTTTCTTTTTTCATTACTTATTCTATATAATAATTAATTATATATAGAATCAGTTTTATTTCCATAGATATTTGCTGATAATTCTAAATTACTCTTCTAACTTTTTATATTCCCCGTTATTTAATGCATTTATATCTATATTTGTACTTTTGCAATATGATATAATCATTTTTTCTAAAGTATAAAAAACAAGAAAGATTATTCCTGCATCATCTGTAAATCCAACCCCGGGCAGGAAATCAGGAATCAGATCAAAAGGAAAAAGCAGATAAACAAGAGCACTTACTATAGAAGCAACAGCTGCAACATGAGCTTTATAACTCCCGTCTATTATATCTGCAAGTAGATCCAGCATAACAAGAAGCCTGGTATAAACAGGCCTGATAGGCACCGGCATATGCTCATCTCCCCATTTTTTAATTTTATTTTTTACTTTCCTGATAATTCTGGAAATCTTTTTAAACGATATTATATTATTACTATAAATCGTTTTAATTACTGTTTTAACAATCTTTTCTGATTTATCACCAAACTCATCAATTAATATCTGCATAACTTCACGCTTCTTAATTTGGGGATTTTCCTTAATCAGATTAACAGCATAATTTAATACAATTTGAACTAATTGGTCATCCATAAGCAGATAATACATATAATTTAAAAATTATTAAACAACTAAATTGTTAATAATTTTTTTGATGCATTTTTTTTCAATTTTATGTTATTATTCCTATCAAAATGAGATTTTTTTGTAAAACCAGTATTTTATCTATAATATTTTTTGTATTTTTCATCTTATGCAATTTTGGAGAAAATACACTAAAGGATATTAATAATGCTCTTACATTAGAGAATTTTAAAGTATTAGAAAGCGAATATAATGAAGGTGCTTTTACGGATTTTTACAAATATGAAGAGTTGTTTTCGCCATACAACAAAGGCAATCTTTCCAAAATAACTGACATAGAAAGAAGTATGTACACTTTTTATACGGAATTTTATTTAGATGAAAACTTAAAAGAAGAAAGGCTCGCATGCTATGTAGATCCTATAGAATATCCTTATAATATCTATATAAACAATATACTTATCTTTAAAAAGAGCAGATTCAAAGACAATCTTGCAACATCTCGTTTTTCTACTTCCGGATTTTATCTTTCAACGGACCTTTTAAATTATGATGATAATCCAAACAGTTTTGTTTTACAGATTTATCCGATTTATAAAACAGACCCAATAAGCGATATTAAGATATTAGATTATGATAAAGCCATGGAAAAAGTTTTCTGGAGAGATTTCTTTTCTATTCATTTAATACAGGGTGCATTTGTATTATCAATTGTAATTGCTATATACTATTTATTTCTTTTTATTTCGTATAAATACAGAGAAAAAACACACTTATATTATTCCCTGTTCTGTATATCCTTTGCATTATCATATTTAGGTGTGGCTTTTCATTATTACTCTGACAGTGTTGCAATGGTAGATAAAATATCAAGAATAGGACTGCCGTTCGGCATGATCTTTTTTACAATTTTTTTAGTTGAATTTATTAATCTTTTTGCTAAGTATAGAAAGCTTGTTAAAATTGTTATGATATCAATGGGAAGCATTTCTGCTTTATTTATTTTATTTCAGAAGACCCCGAAACAGATTGAATATGTTTTTACATATAGTCTGAATATAGTAATCATCCCTATTCTACTTTTCTCATTAGCTATTTTTATATTCTCAATTATGAAAAATAAAAGCTTGAGTCGAATTGTTCTTTTTTCTTCGTTTTTGTTTATGCTTGTTAATAATATTCATGATATTTATTATATGAATACGCAGACAAATCCATTTATATGGCTTACACCATATGGTTTTATAGCTATAATATTCAGCACTGTAATAATTCTTGCATTGGAGAACTCCAAAGTTTATTTCCGTTCTATAAACCAGGCTAATGAAATTAAAAAATCTTTTAACGCGCTTAAAAAAAGTGAAGAAAAAAATATTGCGATTTTAAATACCATCCCGGATTCTATGTTTTATTTTGATATAAACGGAATAATAATAGACTACAATGCTTCTGACAGCATGAGCAGATTTCAAATCACCAATAATATTATTAATAAAAATGTTAAAGAAGTTTTGCCTAAATCCATATCAAAAATATTCATGCTCTCCTTAAATGATATTATTAATAATGATCAAGCTACTATAATAGAAAATGAAATTGAAAATAATGGTAATTTCTATGAAATAAGAATGGTAGCCAGCGGAGAAAATCATGTTCTTGCAATAGTAAGGGATATTACAGTAGAAAAAAAATCACAAGAGCGGGCAAAAATTCAGCAGGAACAGCTTATAAGAACAGATAAATTGATCGCATTAGGAACTCTTGTTGCAGGTGTGGCGCATGAAATTAATAACCCGAATAATTCTATCCTGTTAACTACAGACATTCTATTTGATACATGGAAAGGAATTGTACCAATCTTAGATGAATTCTTAAATGAGCGGGGGGATTTTCCTATAGGCGGTTATTCTTATTCCGAACTAAAAAATGAAATTCCGGATTCATTTAAAAGGGTAATAAACAATTCAAGAAGAATTAAAAGAATAATTACGGACCTTAAGAATTTTGCAAGAAAAGATGTAATTGCCAATAAGCAGGATATTAATATAAATGAAATTGTTGAGTCTTCTATCCGTCTTTTAGAATCATCGATAAAACACAATTCCAGTAATTTTTTAGCTAAATATGATAAGAAACTGCCTCATATCCATGGACAGCCGCAGAGGCTGGAGCAGGTAATAATAAACTTAATTCAGAATGCGTGTAATGCATTACCGGATAGCAGCAAACAAATCAGAGTATTTACAGAGTATCAAAAGAATCAAAATAAAATAATCATAAAAATTGAAGATGATGGTTCCGGCATGGATAAAGAAACCCTAAAAAGAATATATGATCCGTTTTTTACAACAAGAAGAGATAAAGGAGGAACCGGCTTAGGGCTGTCTGTTTCGAATCAAATTATTAAAGAACATAACGGCGAAATTATTTTTGAATCTGAGCTGGGAAGCGGCACTAAAGCACTAATTATTTTACCTGTTTCTTAAAATAATTTGCTTTACTAAATTTATTGAATGATTTAGCATTTTAGAAAATATTGAAAAATAGAGGTTGTTATATCGTTCCTTAACAAATTAAAAGATGCCCTTCGTTTAATGAAAGATTAAAAATTATTGTTTGTTCCAAAATCCGCAAAAACCGTTCCAAATCTTGTAAGACTAATTGCCGGAGTAGACTTATCGATGTTATGCCGGCCTTCCCAATAAATACGTTTTTAATTATGTAGCCCCGTGGCATAATATTACTTTTCATGGTTCAAATATCCGTAGATACTTTAGCGGAAAGGAAGTTAGTTTCCGGGCAAATGTTTATTATGGCGGAGCAGAATTTAAATATACAGATGGAACGCAAATAAACAATTGGAAAGATACAGACATTTGTAAAATCTTTTTTGATATGTTTTTATCTTTACAAATTGAACCAACAAAAACATAAACAAATAAAGAAATACACAAAGAAAAAACGTAATCAGATCTGGTTACAGTATAAATAGATGCTTTTTAAATATCATATATAGAATTCGGAAGTTGGATTTCTTCACCGTTAAGAAGCCTTTCCAGTATTTCAGTATATTTTTCCTGTTTTTCGAGCCTTGCCTGTATAGTATATTTTTCTAACACCTTATCATCCTTGTAAACATAAGGTGATTCAAAATATTTTATAAAAGAAAAGCAGAATGCTTTTATCATTTCTAAAACATCCATTACCTTAATTCCGTCAATAGTAAAAATTTTTTCTTTTTCCATATTTTTAATTTTATGCATAGAAGTATAATCCGAATACGGAAGTTCATTTGTCTTTAAATGAAGAATATCCAGTGGTTTATAGGAGACTCGTTTTGTATGCGTATCATTCAGCACCTGAGATATTTTTTCCCCAATATTAAAAAAGAAATCGCATATATCATTTATAATACTTGTACATTTTATTTTTTCTGTATCGCTTTTATCGACATCTTTTGTACATTGTGAATATTCCGGTTTATTAACAAACGATTTAATCATTTCAAACAATTTCAGAATACTTGCGTAATCCTTAGAAAAAACATTTTTCTCAAACAATTGAATATTCTCTGCACTTCCCTGTTTTCGCGCCTTTACACTCAAAAATAAGAATGGTGCAAAATAATCATTAAAAAAGGCGATTGCCCCGTATAACTCTCGTATAACATGTTTTTCTTTATTTGAATTAAAAGCGTTTAAATATATTGATATGTCTATTATATTTAATTTTTTTTGCGCAAAAACATACTTCTTACCCTTGTCATCTTTAATGTTGACTAAGAATTCAATTTCTGTTTTTAATGTTTTTATAAAATGCTTAACCTTCTTTTTATATTTTTCTTCTCTTAGTTTCATCTTTGTTTTCAGATGAGCATCTGCCAGGTAGTCATCATCAACAATAGAATCTATATTAGCTTCTGTCCTTGCTTGTTCTATAGTATAATTCTGTCCTGACATTGCGCTTAATAACGGTACGATGAAGTTTTCTTCTACTTTAGAATCAAAGAACTCTTTGATTTTTTCTACACATTCATCCGGTTTTATAGGTATTTCATAATCCGGATATTCTTTCTTAAATGTTAGAATTGCTTTAGTAAAGGAATTAACGATTTTATTGATATCCGCGTATAATAATTTATAATAATATTGAATAAATGAATTTGACTGATTAAAGATATTTTTAGTATTGGACGGCTGATATAATATCTCTAATATACCCCTATCATTTACCAGCCTCGCGCAATACCCTATAATATTAAATTCTATAGGCTCCAAAAATTTTATACCGTCCGAATTCCTCCATCCAGCTTTATAAACTGGATTAATAATGGGCTTCATTAAATCCTGCCAGATAATAACTTCTTCTTTAACAAACCTTACAGCCTCAGAATCGAGAACATATCCGCATCCGTACTTGAATAAGCTTATAAGGTCTGCTTTAATAAGGTTTTTCTTATGATGCTCAAAAAAACTTGTTCTTTTTGTTAGAATTCTAAAAAAAGCTTTAAAAAATCCTAATCTATTCTTTTTAAATACAGACTGATCTTCCTTACGCCTTTGAGGCAATTTCCTTTTTGAAGATTTTATTATAGGACCATCTTTTATCGTTATTTTTTCTTTTTGCTGCTCTCCATAACCTGCTCTTTCCAATCTTTTTCTTACCTTTAAGAGTTCATTACTGCTTGTGGAAAGTTTCTTTAATTTGTTTATCTGATCAGCTTCACCGCGCGTTTTAGGATTATGGAATTGTTTATCAAAATTACTGTCTTTCATATATTCTTATAGTTAATACTATTTAATTATAATAGATTTTTCAAATTTTTATTAAAAATTTACATAATAATTTGAATTTTTAATCTGCTATACAGATGATTTACTCTAATAATCAGCGAAAACAAAAGCTTTGCAGTTATATAGTGAAATTAATCAATCCCTTAATGGAATAGAAATCCAGCCTTCAGGATCCGCCATTGTACTATCTATAAGTCCGATATCAACAACATCCGTTAATTCTGCGAACAAATAGTCCTTATTATTAAACCGTATTTTAGCACCGTTTCCATGTATATCAACACCAACAGCAGAATGACTGTACTCAGTTGAAACAAGCAGGATTGAATCAATATTAAAATAATTTAACATAATTATAAACAAAAGTGCCCTGGAATCACAGTCTCCGGCCATAGAGTATGCAGTTTCTACAGGCGATGTTAGATCTGAATTTGTTCCGGTTCTGTAGTATTCAAAATTCTGAATCCAGCCTAATAAAAGTAAAACTCTGTCTTTAGTTGATTTCTGGCCCAACCTATAATTGTTTTCAAGTAAAGCTGATATGCCCCCTAACCTTAAATAATTGTCCTTGTAGATTATCCTGTAATACCTACGCCATGCCTCAACAAATTCGTTATAATCCGTATATGTAATAAGTATACGAGCCTCTCTTTCAATTAACACAGCTGCAGCATCGAGTTCATTCAAATCGATTTCTGTTTGAACTTTTATTCCATTCATTTCAACTTCTACAATTTCCCGATTTTTACCTGGAAACGGGTAAAAAAACTGGCTTATAGGCCCTGGTACGTACTTTTCCTCTTCATTTATTGCAAAAGTATCTATACAGGAGAGTAAAAAATCATGATTTGCTTCATAAACCTCAATTTGAGAATAGGCAATAATCACATAGTCCATTTCTGCGGAATTTACAAAAACAAAGTATCCACGGACAGTACTGCTTGCCGCATTAAATATTAAATCTGAAAACACAGCTTCTCTGCCGGAATATGTAAACGGTATTCCATCACCTTCTGCATTAAGGCCGAGTTTAATACTTTGATACAGATTATCTGCAGTATCAAAAGCATTGCCTGGAAAGCCAAACACCTGCATAACAGCAGAACTTGAAGTATTTGAAAATGCAATAAATGCTAAATTCTCAGAGTCCACTAAAGTCCAACCCACAGGCACATCAAGATAGTACTCAATTTCCGGATTATGAAATACTTCACTGTAGCATAGTGGCGAAATTATCAGTAAAACAATTATTAAAGTAAATAATAAAAGTGATTTTCTTCCAAAATTAAAGATTTTTAAATAATTATTATTATGGGCCATACTAAATTTGTCGTACAGTTTTCCTGTTACCTAAAGGTGTATATGGCTCATTAGTGTGCTTATTTATTAGCTTTGTCAAATATTTTTTCACGCCCGCTTCACTCATGCTCGTAAAGTTATTCCCTTCGCGCTCTTTGCATACTTGAGCGTAGCGGGCTTGATGTCCATGGATGGACGAATACTGGCAGAGAGAGGATGTCGATAGGCCAGTGGAAATTTTTTAAATAAACATTTTCGGTTTAGTTTTATAATTGGAATTGGCGTGTTTGGCGAGTAATTTATCCTATAAGCAGCTGTCCGATGGTTTTTAATTCCGGAATTCTTTCAAAAATGCACTTTTTGTTCTGAGCTTTATCGATCTCCGTTACTTTTATATAAAGTTCATTTATCATATCAGCAAAAATAGGAAGATTTGAATTGAAATTCTTTATCGCCATCTCTCTTAAAATCTTGTCCCGGGGAGTATCTTTCTGATTTATTCCTGCAAGCCCCTTTATATTAGGCAAAACATCAATCTTTGCCTGATAAACAAAATTAGCTGCTGCCAGAATCTGCTCATAGAGATCTTCGTATTCGTAACCCTGAACAGCATAAAAATCACTTTTTTCTGTTAAGCGCTCAAGGTAGGTCCATGTAGCCTGAGACAGGTTCATAACCATAAAAGCTTTTCTTATAAACCTGTTTGATATGTTATTTGTATAGTGAATACTTAGCTTTTCGATTAATTTCATTACATCGGGATCTTTAATCGGCATATTATAACTCCAGATAAAAGTGTAAAATTAAAGTATAATAAAGTGCTAGGTCACATGTCAAGAATAGTATTAAATAAATTATTCGCTTTATTAAGAACAATATTAAGCAGTAAGCTTTTTCGACTAATTAATTACAGAAGATTCCAGTAATTCTATTTTGTAAATAACCCAATCCTCTCTGTCCACTGTTAAATATACTTTTTCTATTATCTTTTCTCCAATAAGAAGAGAACCTCCGCTCTCATCCTCATTATTTTGTGAATTCCATTTTTCATACTGCACAGTAAACTGCCATTCTTCTCCGCCCACCTGCTCTGAATCTATTATTTTAAAATCTACAACCCCATAAAGAACGCTGGCAGCAGATATTTGCGGCCTTCCGTTTTCTGCCCATTCATCTGCAGGTATTATATTTGAATCACCAAAAGATTTTGCGGTTTGCATTTTCGAAATTATAAATAGATGAATAGTAGCATTTCGGAAAGTTTCTCCTGCATTATTAATTACACAATCGCCCATTAGCTCATGGTTAAGGTCATTTGCTGCAAGATAAAAGCTCTCTACGACTTTTTCCGGCGTAAAATCCTTTATCAGCCTTGGTTTAAAGAAGTTGCCAACAAAGTACAATATAATAAGTATTACAGCTATAGCAGATGCTGCCTGAATTGCCTTTGTTTTCCAGTTTTTGAGCCAGAAAAGCTTTGTTTTGAATGTTTCACTGTTCTTTTTTATTAATCCTTTTAAAACCTCGGTATCCGGAACATTTTTCTGTTCTTGAATAGCTTCAAGATTTTCTTTTAAAAGCGATTTATCTATCTTTTCTTTCCATTTGGAGATTGATAAAGCTGTTTTTGCATTAAGAGACTCTGTAATAAAAAAGGAAATTTCCGCGCTTAATCCTTTTATAATCACATCCGGGGGAATTATCTTAAGCATCCTTATCATCGAATCAATTTCCTCTTTATCTTCCGAATAAAAAGGGAACTTTCCTGTAATAATCCTGTACAATAGGGCTGCTATGCTAAAAGAAATATTTAATTTAAGAGACAGATCCGGGTGATTTATCGCATTATAAGTATCTATTCTGTATTTGACTGGATTAAACATCCTGATTTTGTCCAATATTTCCGAAGGGAAAAAAATCACATTACCGGAATTATCAAAAAAAACAGAATCTGTAGATATTTCAAACAGAGGCATCGACCTATCTTCGAGCAGTTTCATTGCATCGAGCAGGTTTTGAATATATTTTAGAGATTCAGCAACTGGAAGGTGCAGCACCTCATCTAACAAAAGCCCTTCCATATACGGACAGAACATATAGATCTTTTTATCAATCTCCTTTAATCCGGAAAAACTCCATTCTTCTATTCCTGTACCGCCAACTTTATAGCCTTTTTCCTTTATCAGCCCCGATACGGTTTTTACTGCATGTTTTCTGCCTGCAATACCAATATTAATTACAGACAACATTTCATTATTGATGTTTAGTTTTTCAAGCTTCACCTGCATTATCTATCTTTACCTTTATTTCCTTACAACAATGAGCTTTTTCCCGACTTCCTCTGCATATATATCGTCTTTAAAAATTTCAGAATAAGTAAGAAACATACCCTCTCCTTCCATAGCTTTCATAATATTAGATAAAGTTTTTTCAGAACCTAATAAGCTTTTGTTTGTAAACGCGCAGCTCCGCTTGCCGGAGAGTCTGGAAGCTCTTTTTAAGAATTTCATAAGTCCTACCGGTAATTTCCCGCCAAATACTGAAATTGCTTCCACACCTATAACTATGTACTTATAAATAAAGAGACTTTTATCTGCTTCCTTGTTTCCATCTATAATATCCGCCTGATGCCCCTGCGCCTGTATTCCTTTTGCCATGCCTCTGGCAATTTTTAATAATAATTCTTTTTTGTTTTTATAAAAATAAATAACTGCTACGTGCATAAACTTCCCCTAATCAATAAATATTATTAAATCAGTCTATAGAAATTCAAACAATAATACAATATTAAATATTCCTGATTAAATTTTATTTACTTATAATTGATTATTTTCTGTTGATATTATATTATAAGTTATACTTAGTTATACGGATTTTAGGATTATGAAAAAGAAAAATGATTTAATATCCCGATTTTCTAAAAAAAAGATTACGGGGGCAGAATTTTTAAAATACATTGCAGGAACAGTATTCGTAGCCTCTTTTTCTGCATTTTCTGATCCTTCCGGTTCCAATCCGCCCAATGCAGAAGCTTATGGATCTTTTAAAATTACATTCGATAAACAGATTAATACTGTGAGTGTTGAAAATGCAACGAACATTAGCCCTGCATCCATTCTTTCCTCACCTATCTGGACAGAGAATAATACCACTGTTGGGTATACTTTCGAAGGTGATAATACGGATACTGAATACACTATTACAATTGGAGCAGCCGCACAGGATATTTACGGTACCAATTTAGACAGAAATTCCAACGGTATCGGCGGGGATCCTTGTTCTTTTACAATGCATGGAACAACAGTTCCGTTTTAAGACTGATAATATGAATATAAACAAATGGCTTAACGGCCCTCTACTAAAGATTATTGAAAAGCTCGAACATAGTATCACGCAGGATTACCATGTGGAAACCGCAGACAGCTTAGGTCTTTCCGGGTGCAAGAACATATTCGATGTCCTCGATGATCTTCTTTCCGCTCTTTTCCCCGGCTGCTACAGTAAACAGCCAGTACTAAAGAATGAAATTAAATTCTTTTTAGGGGACATACTACGCCATATAAGCTATAAATTCCTTAAATATTTAACACAGGTACTATCATACAGGTGCAAGAAAGAAGATTGTGATGACTGCAACTGCGAAGAACATGCAGAAGATATACTAATCTCTTTAGTAGAATCCTTACCGGAAATAAGGGCTACTCTAATAAAAGATATAAAAGCTGCAAAAGCAGGAGATCCTGCCGCAAAATCTTTAGACGAGGTTGTTTTAAGCTACCCTTTTGTAAATGCCATTACCACTCACAGAATTGCTCATGCTTTATATAAACTTGATGTTCCTATTATTCCCCGCATAATGTCGGAAAGAGCGCATTCCATTACCGGCATAGATATACATCCGGGCGCTGAAATAGGCCCCGGTTTTTTCATAGATCATGGAACAGGCGTTGTTATAGGTGAAACATGTACAATAGGCATGAATGTCCAGCTGTACCAGGGTGTAACATTAGGCGCCACCTCTCCATTTGAAAAAGACGGTAAATTAAGAAAAAGCAAAAAACGCCATCCGGACATAGAAGATGATGTAATAATATACGCCAACGCCACAATATTAGGCGGCAATACTGTTATAGGTAAAGGTTCGATTATAGGCGGTAACACATGGATAGTTAAATCCGTCCCGCCCGGATCTATAATTTACAACAAGTGATCATCCAACACCTTTATTCCGTTGTGCATTATACATAATTATGCGTTATGCATAACCGGATATTTTCTTATACTAAAATAACTTACATTAAATTTACACTAATTTCCATGAATAATGCATAAGAGCTCCCTTTCAACAAAATTTCTAAAATTCCGGTTTAATTTCTTTCTATAATTAGAGTTACAGATTTTTCCTTATATTTGGCATAATTATTGCGGTTAATATATATGGAGAAGTAATATTTTTTTTATAAGTCTAACTTAAATTTAGATACAAATTATAACCTGGGGATATTTCATGAAGCATATTCTAATCATATTTTTCATATTTCTTTGTTCTTTTGTTTTTGCAGATTCTTATTTACTTGTATTCGGAGACGATATTATTGAATGTAACGAAAACGGCAGAATAGAAAATATTACAGGCTCTATAGGTGAAATTAATAGTAGTTCTATAAGCAGCAATTTTAAAATGGCCATTTTTGAAATCCCTGGTATTTATAGTATAAATTATGTTATTTATCCTAAAACACTTTACGTGGAAATTTCTGAAAGCAATACAACAATCGATTTTCTGCAGTTTCCAAGACAGACCCTTACATACTTTAAATGGGCCTATGAAATGTCAGACTCCAACTCGAGCATTTTAGTTGGCCTTGCAAAAGAAAACTACGAGCTTGAGAATTACGGAACAGTCCGGCAGTACTATACAAAATTAGAAACAATAGACCCGGAACTTGCCCTTAAATACGATTATTTGATTACTCATAACGAAGGAACAGACAGGGCATCTTACCAGTCTAACAAGGAGACAATGGAATGGGACGAATAGAAAAAAAACAATTAAATATTTTCTACATTATAGGATGCATTATATTCATCGGTTTATTTTCCATACTGTATTTATCGCTGTTCAGCAGTTGTTCGGACGCGATTATAGATGCTATAAATGAGGCAAATGATGGTAATGACCTGCCCTTCCCTGCTATACAGCCTGCGGAAGGGACAACGATTACAGGGCATGAGATTTTTTATAACTTTTGAGCAGGGCATTTCCCTTTTGCGAGGTTATTCACCTGCAGATTGGAACACACAGAATTCAACTGACTATGAAACTATAATAGAGGATGAAAGTGATGATGGCGGTGCAGGCAGTTCCGGCGAAAATCAGCATTTCGAGGCTCAATAGCACGGCTTCTGCAGTTGCCTGTCTACGCTTCACGCTTTGGTCATCCTAACGCGCAAGACTCGCTTCGGATTTCAGGTCACGCTTTATCAGGTGGGGCTTACACCCACTGGATTATTTAGAGAAATTTCAAAGAACATAAATATATTTTTATTCCAATCTTCCAGACTTAGCCTGGCGCCATTAGAATTAGTGGTTAACTTATAAGGGTGATCCAATAGTTAATAAAAGAAATTGATTTCTCCTGGTTTCCTAATAAAAAAATATCAAATACTAATAAAATTAAAAATAATTTTAAAAGTATAATTCTTTCAGGGTTTCGTGTTATCAGGAATCAAACTTATCCATTATCTCCGGAAACTCATAATAAACAAGTCCCTTATCATCAACCTCCATGCGTACCCGAAGGTCATCGAGCATTGAGTTTATAAGTTTTTCAGCTTTTTTCATACTTAAGCCTGTTTCCAGAATAATTTCTGAAAGTGTAACTCTGCCCTTATTGCGGAAAGCAAGTTCAAAAACAGCATGCTCCGGATCCTTTTCTTTTTCTTGTGGTTTACCATAAACATCAGTTACATTTTTTTCGCCCCAATGGGAAAACGGGCGGAAAGAGATCTTTTTGCTTCCTCTTAATAATAAAAAGATAAATAAAAAAATAATTAGGGGGATAGGGAAAAATAATATTGAAAACATCAATCTAATAGCTCCTTTTTGTATTTATACTTTAATTTACTCATATTTTACGTTTTCTGCAAATGATCTTTATTATAAGCTATCGATGTTACATATCAAAGAATACTAATCCCGCTCCTACCCAAAAGGCTGCAAAGGGAGTATTCAAAAACCAACAACATTTATTAATAAATATTTTTTTGACTCGGATTAACTCAGATTAGTTTAGATGCGGTATAAAATATTTTAAAAAATCCGTATTAATACAGTTAATTGGGCCTAATAATTTTAAAAAACTTGTTCTTGAAATCGCTGACTGGCTGTCAGAATACTTTATTATTTTATTCTTATATGCTACAAATTCACCTGTTATGGAACATATTGCTAAAATCATCTTAAAAACCTGCGCCCAAATAAAACAGAATGAAAAACTGCTGATTATCACAGATCCATTTCGGAAAAACATAGGAGAAGCAATTTTTAAATTCGCGGAATCCAGCCCCCTTATCAACAAAAGGAACCTGACGCTAGCTATAATCCCGGCTGGAACTATAGACGGAGAAGAACCTCCCGAAGCGGTTTCGTATGCAATGCTCAAAGCAGATGTAATTATTATGCCTACTACCTGTTCTTTGAGCCATACAAAGGCATCTGTTAATGCAAGGGCTAATGGTGCAAGAATACTAAGCATGCCTGGAATTACAGAGGATATATACAAAAGAATAATAGATGTAGATTATGCAATATTAAGCAGTATCACATATAAAATGGCAGAGCTATTTAAAAATAGTGATAGAATTAAAGTCACATCATCGTCCGGCACAGATATTACATTCAGTTTAAAAAACAGAAAGCCTCAGTACCTAACAGGCTTAGCGCATAAAAAAGGGAGTTTTGTAAACCTCCCCGATGGAGAGCTTGCTTTCGCACCTGTAGAAGGCTCAGCTAACGGAATTATAGTTGTAGACGGAAGCTTAATGCCCGATCAAGATTCCGGATTCGGGAAAATAGGCCTTTTAAAAAACCCTGTAAGTATTTATATAGAAAAGGGGAGAATAACAAAAGTAACAGGCGGGTCTCAGGCGGAAATATTCTTAAACGCAATTAATGCGGCAGATAAAAACGGCAGGACTATTGCAGAGTTTGCAATTGGTACAAATCCTAATGCAAGATTAACAGGTAACATTTTAGAGGATGAAAAAATTTTAGGTACTGTTCATTTTGCATTCGGAAGCAATATAACCTTAGGCGGTAAAAACCAGAGCAATATCCACTTAGACGGAGTTATAAAAGAGCCTGAAATATATATTGATGATAATTTATTTCCTTTAAAAGAATTTAAAATATAATATCTTAACGCTTATCATCTCTAACAAAGGTTAAAAAGTATTATTTTTTGCCTTTATTAACCTTTTTAAATTTATTGCGGGTCCAATTATTCCATCAAAAAAGCCATAAAAGCAAGCTTGCTCATGTTAATGATGGTGAGCTATAAGCTGCCAGGGCAATATCATCAAATCCAATTACCTGAATATTCTCCGGAACTGAAAATCCTTTTTCCTCCAGAACAGACAAAGCAGATATTGCCATAACATCACTGTTGATAAAAACAGCATCTAAAGTAATTCCTGTATTTAATAACTCATTAGTGCAATCTGCTCCGCTTTTACTCGTATAATTACCGAATTTAATTAATTTTGGTTCAATCTTTAGCTTATTCTTTTTAAGGGCAGATTTGTATCCGGCAAACCTTTCTGCAACTTCCTGATTATAATCCGGGCCCCCGATAAAACCTATTTTTTTACATCCATTTTTTATTAAATGATTAGTTGCAAGCTTTGCACCGTATGCATTGTCACTCATTACTCCGCCATACTTTTCCTTGTAAAAAGGTGTACCAAAAACAACAAACGGGGCATTTAGCTCTAATAGCTGATTCATTAACAATTTATTTTGCCCATTACAAAGAATTATAAAGCCATCAACCCTGCTCCGCATATAATATCGTCCTGGCCAATCTAAATCATCTTCGGAGACTTGTATAAATAATAAATCATAGTCATTTGAATTTAATGAATTTGTCATAGCTCCAATCATTTGTAGTACAAAAGGATTTGTTTTTCCATATTCCATAAAATTAGTTTTCATTGTAATCAGGCCAATCACTTTTGTTTCTTTAAGCCTTAAGTTTTTAGCCCCATAATGAATCTGCAATTTATATTTTTTAGCAAGATCCTGAATTCTCGTCCTCGTTTCCAAGTTGATTAATGTACTATTATTTAAAGCCCTGGACACTGTGGATGATGAAACTCCAGCAATTACAGCTAATTCTTTTATGGTTCGAGGATTTGGATTCTGCTTCATATCTTTATTCTCATTCATTATTATGCAATCGATTGCAAAATAATACTAAATTACTCCTTTGTCAAGGATTGAATTTAGCAAAATTATTTTATCTCTGTAATCTCTTTTAAACCTAGTATCGGAACTATAATATTATCAGGCCTGAACAGAAATTCATAAGTCAGTTCACGCAGTATTCTTTCTATTGTAAAATACTTTATTAATTTTTTATTTAAATCAAAATCATTTACTATTTTTAAGGCTATATTATTTTCCCAGTAATCCGCAAATTGAAAAATAATCTTTAAAGTATTATTTTTAGTATTCTTAAAATAAAACGAATACAATAATTCTCTGGAAGCTTTATCCGTACTATTCTTTATAATTTTTCTATTTATTAATTTTAAAATTGTATTGAATTTAATATAGCTTAAGGATCTTAAAAAACTGGCATAATCTTTTTCCGCAGGATATTTTCCTTCTTTTTCTTTTATATTGAACTGGGGATCTCCTTCAAAATCTGTGAAATAAAAGATATATTTACTTTTTATTTTATTATACAAAACCTGGCCTGCATGTAAATCCTGATGTATGGGTTGAATATTAATTTCCGCTTTATTTAAATCTGAATATAATTTGTTTACAATTTCTTTTGTTTTTTCTAATAAATTAGTAAATGTTAATAAATTATAGCTATCGTTATTATTTTTATTAAAATAATCCTGCAATTTCAGGATTATTAAATTAATTTTTTTTGTATATTTATTAAGATATTCTTTTGCTTCCACAGTTTCCTGTCCCTGATTCTTTTTATCCTTATTAATTAATGATTTATGTAAATTATTAATACAAAAACCTATTTCTTTGGAAATTTGATTACTTATTTTGCAATATAAATTAATTAACTGATTTTTTGTATTTATATCCGCACTTTTATACAGTAACTTTTTAATTTTTTTATGGTTTTTTACAACAGCCAGATTTAATTCTTTCCAGTATATTTCGCCCAGAGTTCCGGAATTCGGAATATTCTCCATTACCCCGATTATATCATTTTTAAGGATGCTAACTGTGTTGTAAAGCTTAGGTGCATTCATAAATTTATTTTTCATTAACAAGGATAATTTATATGGTTCTATATTTTTTGAGAATTCTTTATATGATTTTAAAACATATAGCATAATATTTTTATTATTTCTATTAACTAATTCTAATTGAAATAAAAGATTTGTAGTATCTCCCCCACCCATCTGCATAAGTTTATATTTGTACCTATGCGGAAATAATCCTGCTTCTTTTAGTATTTGAATTTTATTTAAAGCGTTTTTATCTATTATTTCATCTGAATATTTTTTTAGTTCTAATGAATTTACAGAAAGAGCTTGTAAAGTATTTTTATTAAAAAACAAATTCTTCCAAAAAAACAGGCAATATTCTGCTTCTATTAAATTTAAAGTAAAGCTGCTATTTTCCTCTTCCAGGCATACCAATGTATTTTCTTCTAATTTAATAATATTTCCTTTTTTTCTTTCACATTTTTCAAGAATATCAAGAATATCTTCAAAATAGATAAGAGGAAGAAAATACGATTTTGTATAATCAGACTTATTTATTTTTATTACAGATAAAATAGTATTTTTAAATATTACTTTAAAATACAGGATATTTACTGTAAAATTCAATTCGGATAAACTGGATTTATCCCTGAACCACCGTCTTACTAAAAGCCAGTTTTTAAAACACCTGGAGTTAAATATTTGTTTTAATACATTTTCATTCATATTTATTTGCATACTGTTTTTTATTATCAGATACTGCTAATTAAAATTATATTAGTATTATATGTGAATTTGCAAGGATTAAGAAAATTTATAATAAAAAATTAGTACTTTTTTATTATAATTGTTTAATATAGTAAGTAATATGAGAATTAAATAATGAGTATAAAAACAATTAATTTAACAATTAATTTACCGATGATTTTTCATTTTCATCAACCTGTGGATAATAAAGATTTTGTATATGTAGATTGTTATAAAAAGGCATACGGCCCTTTAATTGAGAATTTATATAAATTCCCAGATATTAAATTTACCTTGCATTTTAGTGGTAATTTGCTTGAATGGTTCTTAAATAATAAGCCTGACTTCATAAGCAAATTAAAGAATATGGCAAAAAGAAACCAGCTCGAAATAATTGGCGGGGGTTATTATGAACCTATTTTTGCAATTATTCCGGATCGCGACAAAATTGCACAGATAAAAAAATTATCCGCCCTAATAAAAAAAGAATTCGGCCTTCAAGTAAAAGGCGCATGGTTATCCGAAAGAGTATGGGAACCCAATTATCCGGGGTTTTTAAATGAAGTCGGCTTAAATTATATAATTGTTGATGATAATCATTTCAGATCCACGGGAATTACAGAAAAAGATACTCTTTATTCCTATAACACAGAAGATAATGCAAAAACAATAAGGGTGTTTCCGATAAATGAGCCATTAAGATACTATGCACCATGGAAACCAACTAATTTTACAATTGATTATTTAAGGAAAATGGCAGATATCAATGGAGACAGAATTGCCCTTTTTATCTCGGATGCCGAAAAAATGGGAGTCTGGCAAAAAACACATGAACTCTGTTATATTAAGGGACATTTAAAAGGAGATAAAAAAAAGCCGTTTATTCCAACATTGCTTAAGAAAATTACGGAAAACAAATGGATTAAACCAATTACCCTGTCCGAATATATGGAGAGGTATCCGGCAAAAGGACTGGTATATCTGCCTACATCAAGCTATGACAAAATGGAGGAATGGGTATTGCCATCAGAAATCCGGATTAATTTTAAGAAAATTAAAGATAAAATTAAAAATAATCCGGATTTATCCAATACATATCAATTTTTTAAAGGCGGATTCTGGAGACATTTTTTAGTAAAATACCCGGAATCCAATAATATGCATAAAAAAATGCTTTATGTACGGGAAAAGGTAATAAAAGCAGAAGAGCAATTAAAAAGAATAAACAATAAAAAAACAGTATTAAAAATAAAAAGAAAAATAAAAAATGCCTGGGAAGAGATTTATAAAGCTCAATGCAACGACTGCTATTGGCATGGACTATTCGGAGGAGTATATTTACAGTTTTTAAGGTTTTCTGTTTACACTCATTTAATAAATGCGGAAAAAATTATAGACGAAATTAATATCTTAATATTTTCAAAAAAAGAATCATATATTTCAATCTCTTCATTTGACTTTAATAAAGATAGTAAAACAAATATTCTAATAGAATCTAATATTCTTAATCTCTATATTAATCCTCATGACGGCGGAACAATATTTGAGCTGGATTATAAACCCGGATCTTATAACCTTTTAAATACCATTACCAGGTGGTATGAAGCTTATCATGACAGGATTAGTATAAAAACTAATAAAGTAATGGTAGACAGATATAAAAAAAGTATGTTCCGTATAAGGTTTTTACATAAAAAAACTGCATTAAAACAAATTGTTTCGGATACTTATAATGAATACGGAGATTTTGTAAATGCCGATTTTAACATTGTAAAACATGAAAAGAAAGCCGGTAAAGCAATAATTAAAATGGATTATAAAGGATACATAAAAGACACTTTATCGAAACAAAGCATTTCATGCTTGATAAACAAGGAAATACAACAAAAAAATAATATTATTACATTAACTATTAACGGAAGTTTTAAGGGGAATGCAAAAAAAGAAAATGCGGTTTTAAACAGAATAATTAATAACCTGAATATAGGAATTGATATTCCTTTTTATTTTAACGGTGATATAAAAAATGCCAGGTGGATTAGCAATCAACATGCATTTAAAACAGAAGAAGAAAAATCCTTAAACCTGCCTTTCCGATATGAAGGTTCACATTTTAAGGCTGTAGACACAGACAATAAACTGCAATTTGAGATTAATACTTTAAATACCTGTCGGTTTATTAAATACCCAATAATTACATATACAAATACGGACCAGGGATATATGGAAATGTACCAGGGAATAGCCATAACTGTAATTTCAAAAATTAAAAATGAATTTAACATTACAATAGAATTAAAAATATATTGATTAGTTAAAACATTTTTTGGAAAGTATTATGAATAAATATATTTGCATACATAGTCACTTTTATCAGCCCCCAAGGGAAAATCCCTGGCTGGAAGCAATAGAAATACAGGACGAGACTTATCCTTATCATAACTGGAATGAGAGGATTAATACAGAGTGCTATGCGTGTAATGCGGAATCACGTATATTGGATTCAAAAAAAAGAATAATAGACTTAATAAATAATTATACAAAGATTAGTTTTAATTTCGGCCCAACTCTTTTAAGCTGGCTGGAAAAGCATGCACCAAAAGTTTATGCTTCCATATTAGAAGCAGATAAAATGAGCCAAAAAATATTTTCCGGCCACGGCTCTGCCATTGCTCAAGTTTATAATCATATAATAATGCCTCTGGCTAACCGCAAGGATAAAGTAACACAGGTTATATGGGGGATAAAGGATTTCGAGCACCGCTTTAAACGAAAACCGGAAGGCATGTGGCTTTCCGAAACAGCAGTTGATACGGAAACTCTGGAAATACTGGCAGACCATGGTATTCTGTTTACAATACTTTCACAGTACCAGGCCGCCAGCGTTCGCGAAATAGGTACAGAAAACTGGGCAGATGTTAAAAACGGAAAAATCGATTCAAGATTTCCATATAAATGCATTCTTCCTTCCGGAAAGAGCATTGCATTGTTTTTTTATAATTCTAAAATTGCCCATGATATTAGTTTTGGAAATCTAATCAATGATGGAAGCAGGTTTGCTCACAGATTACTTGATGCATTTGAACCGGATTATGTTAAGCCTCAATTAATTAATGTTGCAACAGACGGTGAAACATACGGCCACCACCACCGCTTTGGGGATATGGCATTAGCTTTTTGCTATTACTATATTGAATCCAGGAAACTTGCAAAAATAACTATTTACAGCGAATTCCTTGATAAATTTCCACCTGCGCATGAAGTAAGGATTAAGGAAAATTCGTCATGGAGCTGCGTTCATGGTATAGAACGATGGCGAAATAATTGCGGCTGTTTTACAGGTGGAAAACCGCATTTCAATCAAAATTGGAGAAAACCATTACGTGATAGTATAGACTGGCTCAGTAACATGCTAATTCCTATTTTTAAAAACGAATTAACAAGTTTGATAAAAAACCCCTGGGACGCAAGAAACGATTATATAGAAGTAATTTTAAACAGATCAAAAGACAATATTATAAATTTTATAAACAAACATTTAAAACCGGAAAAACATAAAAGTTTAAACGAAGAACAACAAATAAAAATAATCGAAATATTTGAAATGCAGAGGCATGCACTTCTTATGTATACAAGCTGTGCCTGGTTTTTTAATGATATATCCGGTATAGAAACCATACAAATAATATCTTATGCCGCAAGAGCAATACAATTGGCAAAAAAGATTTCAGGTGCAGACTTAGAAACTCAATTTGTTAATATCCTGTCTAAAGCAATAAGTAATAAATCTGGTTTTGGGAATGGTAAACAAATTTATAATTATTATGTAAAAATATTACAAATCAATCTGCAAAGAGTTGCTGCTCATTATGCGATTTTTTCCTTATTTTATAAAGAAAATAGAAAACATGAGATTTATAGTTATTCTGCCAAAGAAATTGATTCTAATATTTTTAATACGGGAAGGCATGCATTATTAATCGGCAAGGTGTTAATTTCCTCTAATATAACCCTGGAAGCAAAAATGTTTTGTTATGCAATATTACATTTAGGCGATCATAATATTCATGGTGGAGTATCAGAAAGTGTAAATAACAAAAAATATTTAAACATACGAAAAGAAATTGAAACTGCATTTAACAGCAGCGATATTCCGGAAGTTATACGAAATATAAATAGGCATTTTAATGAAAACACTTATTCTATCCATCACGTATTTAAAGATGAACAAAGAAAGATTTTTCAGAAAATTCTTACAAACGGAATTAAAGATGTTAATGATTCCATGCACCAATTATATAAAACATACTACCCGATTATGCAAACAATGTTAAACTTGAAAGTCCCTCTTCCAACACCGTTTTATCTAACCGGTGAATATATTGCAAATATAAAATTATGTAAGATCTTTCAGGATGATAATATTGATAATAAAGAAATATTGAATGTTTTTAAAGAAATAAAACAATTCTCATTCGAAATAGACAAGCCGACTTTAGAATACCTGGCCCGAAAAAGGATCATTTCATTAATGGGAAAATGCATGGACTCTCCACATAACATACCTCTTTATAAATCTTTAGAAGCAATTTTAGGAATAATAAATGAGCTTTCATTGGAAGTTGATATCTGGGAAGCACAAAATATATATTTTAATTTATGTAAGAAAATTTATCTGGAAATAAATAGTAAAGCTTTTAAAGATGATAATTCTACTAAAGATTTATTTCGAATTATGAAGAGGATTAGTAATTACCTAATGGTATACTATCCCACTTTAGAGAAAAAGTAACTTTTTACTTTTCTCATCTATATCTTCTATACAGCCCAGAGTGTCCCGGTCTATCCATCTTAAAGGAATAACTTCTATTTCCTTTTACAGCCTCATCTATCTCCGGCCTTTCTATAGAAAACTCATGATTCGAAATTATTACTTCTTTAGTCCTGTTTAATATTTCCAGAAATAATTCGTCCTGAAGAATATTACTTAAAAAATCTCTTGAGCTTTCCTGTAAGATTTGTTCTGTTGTTTTCGGTTCCGTGCCCAGATTCAGATCGCTTTTTATTCTTTCTATATATCTATTTGAAAGGAATGAATTTCTTAAAAAAGTTTTTATACTGTTTTCTTCTCTTAATGCAGTAATTACAGTACTGTTACGTGTGCCCTCAAATCCCTTAATAATAATTATTACATTGGACAGAGTCAGTACAATCAAGCATAATGTAACACATAAAAGAAAGAACTTGTTTCTTAATTTCATCGATTATAATTCTAATCTATATCCCATTTTAAAAACTGTTTTAATCCTCTCTGTTCCAAGCTTACTTCGGAGCTTCTGGATATGAATGTCCACTGTTCTTGTATTTCCCGGGTAATCATATCCCCATACAACTTCTAGCAGGTTTTCTCTGGAAACAGCAACATTTACATTTTCCAGCAGGTTCTTCAGAAGCTTATATTCTTTTGCGGTTAATTCAACTTCTTCACTGCCTTTTAATACTCTTCTCTCATCATAGCGAATTTCAATATCATCAAAACCTTTTCTATTTTCCTCTTTGCCTTTTCTTCAGAGTACTGCTTTAATACGGGCTATAAGTTCAGATCCTTCAAACGGTTTCGTAATGTAATCATCTGCTCCAATATCAAGGCCGTGAACCTTGTCCTTCAGGCTGTCCTTGGAAGTCAGGAATATTACTGGTATTTTTCTTTTTATTAGACAGGGCAAAAGTTCATAACCGTCCATTTTAGGGATCATAATATCTAGCAGCACCAGATCAAAATCCTGTTCTTTAACAGATTTAAGCCCTTTTTTACCTTCTATAGCCTGGACTGCTTCATATCCTGCAGTATTCAGATTAAGTTTTATAAGATTTGAAATTGCAGCTTCATCTTCAACAATAAGAATCTTTGCCATAAGTATGCTCCTATAATGTATATTTAAATTGTATATTATTTTACTATATTATGGAATCCCTCTATAAATTCTATGATTTAAATGCAATCAGGCGGAAACCCCGCTACTAAATTATATAAGTTAGTCTAATTATTATTGAACATTCTTAAAATCATCGAAATATGAACACTCTATATATATAATTTAGTAGCGGGGTGCAGCCTGAGATATCAGTTTTCTTTAACATCGTAATATGCTTGTTTCAATTCTTTCTTGCAAAACAATCCTTAATCTTTTAAAGTTTAGATTATGAAAACTCTTTTGAATTATTTTACAAATTATGCAGAATAATGATTTTGAAGAACAGTTTAATAATCCTAAAACTAAAGGCGAAAAAGAGCAGATTAATAGAATAAAAAAGTTTTCAGATAATCATGCTGAAATTAAACAAATTCGGAAGAAATTAGAAAGTGCAGGCTATGGTGCAAAAAAGCCGGTAAGGTGGAAAAAACCTGATACAGGGCCTATAATATATAACAGAAAAAATCCTATGCCGCAGAGAAGAAAGGAAGATTCTCCTGTATTTATATCAAAAAAACAGGGTTTTTTTAAAACCCTTATAAAACTTTTCACAGGACAGTCTCCTATACTAACAAAAAAGGATAATGCAAGATATTTAAAAACAAGCGTTATTTGTTTTTTTAAGTATGGCTGCGGGTATATTCTGCATGAGAATGTTATTAAATTTGTAAGCAGATATATTATAAAATGGCAGGAAAAATTAAAGCCAATAGTTGACATGCTATATAAAGCAGGCTGGAGAACAGAAAGCGGAAGAAAATATCTTTCTCCTTTTGAGTATAATATTATTTCAACATGCGCAAGGCTTGCAGACGAACATAGGCTGCATGAGGTTGTATATCAGCCTGAAAATACTAAATATATATTTAAAATATCAAATGCATTTATTCATTATTATTACCAGATTGTTAATACAGATGTAAATAAGCTTATTAACAGTTTTCAAAATGCTTTATATACATATATTCTTAATGCTTCTGAATTAAAATTAAAAAACAAGCCGGAATATTATGCAAATTTTATCAAAGAATTCTTTGACGGCAGAGTAGAAAAAGATTTTATTAGGCCGCTTATAGAAGCAGTAACAGGCGATATCAAAACAATCAGCAATTTAAAAAAAGAATCAAGAGTTTCTTTGATAGATACAAATAATTATAGAGCAAATCCGGGGCTCATAACAACAATGAAGTTCCGGGCAGAACAATATAAAGCAAAGTCTGAAAAACTAAAAGAAGATATAGACGCAGAAATATGGTTTATTGATACAGTATTAAAAGACCTGCAGAAATTTTTTAAATTACAGAATAAAAGTGTAACTGCTATAGATCTTGCTTTACTTTTATCATCCGGTATTCTAACAAAACAGAAAAATGTTATTAGAGAAATTATTGCGTTAGTTACTTTTTTTAATGAATATTTTACACCAATTATTACCATGAACTTTCCTTCCAGACTTCAGGGAAGAATGGAATATGTCCAGCTGTTCACCAAATATGTATTTGGGGATAATGTGAGCATGATTCTTCTTAAGACCGAGGAATTAAAACCCTATTCGGATCATGAACAGTATAATAACCTTATAAAAGAACTATCTATTTCAGATACTGGGCAGTTAAAATGTGCAACAATAATCGGTGATATTTGCAATAATTTTTATTCTATCGGCGAAAAACTTTTAACAGTAGAAACTTATTCTGCAAAAAAGAAGGTCGCGGTTAAACCAATAGACCTTATGGATATCAATAAATTTACTATTCCTTTTCAGGAATATAATATTATGCATCAGGTACAGAACCAGAAGAAGGAAGAAATATTTACAATAAAAAATAAAACTGTAAGAGAAATAATAGATCATATAAGGATATTCTGTTTTAATTTTATTAAAGAGTATGAACCCGCTTATGAATACAGAACTGCCAAAGTAGTAAAAAGAAGAACAATTTTCTTAAGACTGGAAAAACATCAGATTCTAAAGGAATTTTTAAGGAAATTAAATTCCGATGAGGACACTAAACTCCCCGACTCTATTGAAGATATTTAATATATAAACCTTAATCCGGAGGTAAACGCAAAACCACCGTCTCTGTTAAAACCTAATATATCCGTTTCCTCTCCCGCCTGAATAGATATATTGTTTATAATGTTTAGTCCGGAGTATACATTCCAGTCCACACCAAGAGAAAATAGAGAAGAGAGATCTATAGGACTTACAACACTTCGAAAAAAGACTCCTACAGACTCTATTGGCTTCCAGATCAATTCCGGAAATATCATTAAACCATACTCTGTATCATCATCCGCATCCTGTTCCTCCCATAACGTATCCGGTTTTACAAGGCCTTCCAACCTGAAAGAAAGGCTCGAATCATTTTCAAAGCTTATTACATGGAAAAGTCCCAGGCTTATTTTCGGTTCTAAATCTTCTATCTGTTCTGTATCCAGAGGAATCATAAGTGAACCTGCTAAATACCAGTCTACCAGTAAATGGCCCTGTAAACTTACATACGGATTATGGCTGTCTTCTATTCCATTAAAAAGGTAACCGCTTTCAAACTCAACATTTACTATCTTAAAATTTGTCCTTAAGCCGTATGAAGTATCTGAAATATGAGGAGGTTCCGCGTCATCTTCTGTTAGTAATTCATAAAGGTTAAGCTCAGGTTCCAGCACTACAGTTTCTAAAAAGGAATAAGTACCCAGTGGAAAATATAATGATAATAACCAGGCAGCATTATCACGGAGTTCATTTTCCATCATATCGGTGGATACTGCTGTTTCACCAAAAATAACATCACCCGCGTTATAATAGTAACCTTCACCCCATGAAATTGCTGATTTACCTAATGTAATTCTGAATACAGGAAACCGAACTTTTATAAATGCCCTGTATATATCAAAAAATACTGTTTCTGAAATATATGAATCTAAAGATATTCGCGCTTTCACATTTCTGTTATTTACCGATTTTATTGTAATTCTTGCGCTTCCTAATCCGGAAAGGCTCCATTCATAATCACGAAGCATGGTTACAATACTGTTTAAATTGAGCTTTACGGAAACTGCATTTTCTGAATACACAGGTTGTAAAAATAATACAAATAAACAGAAATACAATATTTTCTTATAACTTCCGGCTACCATGTTAATTCATCCAGAGAAAAAATATTCCGAGGCAGACGTTTATCTATTTCCAGCTCGTCTATTATGAATTCTGTACTGGAATTACTTTTTAAAGTATCTACTAAAACCATATAAAAGGAAACGTATTGACCATTTATATAACGTATATCACCAACAGATATTTCCTTTATTAACCTGCCCGATCTTGAAAAATTATGCACCTGTCTATAGATAAAATATTCAGTATCTACCCACATAATCTGTTTATAGTATGGAACATCATTTGTTTTTGCTATCATAGTTACCTTGTAGCACTCTCTTCCATCTATAGTTTCATTTCCATCTAATGTAACATTATATGAATCTAGAAGCGTCTTGCCGCCTGTCATGTCTTCATAAGAAATGTCAGAACCCAGAATAGAATCCTTTAGCGCATCACCCTGCATCCGGATAAGCTCTTCTGCTTCCGGATAAAACAGATAGATTTCATTTTCTGTACGGAGTATTTTCATTCCTTCCTCTTCTACGCTTGTGAATTCTATTAAAGAATTATCAGTCCCCTCAGAATATCCAATAAAGGTACTTACCTTTTCTCCAAACCTGTCATGAATTATCATAGATCCTTCCATATAAGAAGTATCATAAACTATATTTTCCTCCAGCCTTTCAATTATTTCTTCCGGTGTAATTGAAAATAGATTTGAAGGGATTAATATCAATAAAATAAATAAAAACTTTCCTAATAATTTCATATTTTTCTCCTCCTGATTTATATGTCTCTTAAAGCTTCTACAGGCTCAATTTTTGATGCCCTCATCGAAGGGAATAAAGAAGCAAGGGAAGCAACTGTAAATGAATATATAAAAACAAATATTGTAGATTTAATATCCAGCTGGAATTTTATAATACCGGAAATCTCAAAGTCTACACCCTGCATTGCAGAACTTAAATCCACACCATATATCTGCAGCGGGATTGAAATAAGTATACCCAGCATTACACCTGCAAATGACCCTATAAGACTAATAAAAAAGGACTCAAGAAAAAACAGCCTGACAATTTCCGGGCCTGTCATACCCATTGCACCTATTGTTCCAATTTCACGCATTCTTTCAAAAATAACCATCATTGTTGTACTTACAATAACCGAGCTTGCAAGTATAAAAAAGAATAATGCCATAAAATCATATGATATTTCTGCTGTTTTTATTAATGAATAGGTTGTGTTCATTTCTTCAATAGACTCTACTAACAAATCATCCCTTCCCATTTCTCCTAATAGAGTTCTTAGGCTCTGTGCAGTTTCTATACCGGGCACCTCATCTTTGAGTTTCATAATAATTTCCAGTACTGAATCATCCGTTTTTATAAGCCTTTGTGCCCTGTTAATAGACATTATTATTCTCTTATTATAATCCTGAACAGGAAACTTTATTATGCCTGTAATAAGATAAGTTATCAGGTTAGAACTGCGTCTCATAGTCATGGTCCAGAGTGATATTTTATCATTTAAATCAACTTCAAGTTCCAGAGCTAATTCCTCACCTATTAATATTTCATTTTCTAAAGCTTCCGGAAGCCTTCCTGAAATTAAACTTTCTTCTAAAGGCTGGTAATAAATTTCACGCATTAAATCAACCCCGGTAACAAATGCATTATAAGTTTCTTCGTCTCTGTAGATTTGTGTTGGAAAATTAATCCTGGGTGAGATTTCTTTTATATCCTCTATTTTATCGAGTTCATTTAAAATATCTGTATAAGATTCTATTCTTAAATGTAATGGATTTAAATAATCATATTTTTCAAATTCCTCATGCTGTATTCTTATTTCACCAGTATAATATGTGTGTAGATTATTCTCCAGATCATTCTTCATCCCTCCAATGTAAGAATATAAAAGGACTATACTCATAGCAGCAATTGCTATTGCAAGGCCGGATAGAATGCTCCTTTTTTTATTTCTCGTAATATTTCTAAATGCAATATTTGATAATTTCATTTTAATCCCCTATTCCAGTATCTGCTTAAAAGCAGGAAGGTATTATTCATTTCTTAAACACTCTGTAATTCTCTTTTTAAGTACTTTTCTGACTGGCATAATAGAAACAATAACAGAAAGTACAATACCAAATAAAAATGCTCCAATAATTGCTTCTAAATGCCAGGCACCTCTGAAAATACCGTTTATTCTATAACCTATATCCATGTCCTTAACCATACTGGTAAAATCAACGCCTTCATATATAATCCATACACATAGTCCTATACCAATTATAACACCGATAATAGAACCGATTAATCCTATTCCTGCTGCTTCAAATTTAAAAGCCCGCTTAATTTCAGAATCCTTCATTCCAAGTGCACGCATCATTCCTATTTCTCTTTTTCTTTCATAAATTGACATCAGCATAGTATTGGATATCCCTACAGCTGCAATGATAAATACGAGAAATAAAACTATTAAAGATCCGGACTGCTTCATTTTTGCTAAAGCAACATAGGCCGCTACAATTTTCTTCCAGGTCAAAATATCTAAGCCGGATGTCTCTAATTTTAACGCTTCAGTAATATCTTCTGATATTTTATCTACATCGGATAATTCAGGATAATTAAGATCTATTTCAGTTACAGTTCCTTCCATTTCAAGGTATAGATCTGCAACATCAATGGGTATAAATATAGCACCTTTATTTATATAAGGATTTGGACAATCAACTATCCCTGTAATTTCAACATCAATTGTCTGTCTGAATCCGGTTTTTGTCCTTGTAACGATAATCAGTGAAAATCCAACTTCTGCACCTATTTTATCAGCAAGCCATGCACCCATCAAAATGCCATGTTCACCTTCATTTAAATAATCCCCGGATGTTATTGTTTCTCTAAACCTGAAAACATTATCATCCGTTTCCGGATTTATTCCAATTATATTTAACATTACAGAACCATCCTCCGGGAAAGGGTCCCTCCGCAAAATTATTTCTCCGGAAAACACAGTACGAGCTGTTGCATCAATATTTATTTCCTCAAGACTGTTTATTAAGTTTTGAGGATTATCAATCGTGTATTTTAAAGGTGCATTTTCTTTTTTATCCCAGTATTCATCATGAAATAGCTTTGCAGATGCAGTTTCATACCATATTAAGTTCCTCTCGGAATCGAGCTCCATACCAAGCAGCCATGAATCAAAAAAAATAAATATTGCTAGACCGAATGCCAGAGCAGAAGCAGTAATTATTGTACGCTTTTTATACCTGGATAAATTCTTCCAGGCCAGAGCAATTAAAGTTTTCATTAATTCCTCCTTTTATCTTCTGTTATTTGGCCATCATGAAGAAGAACAAGCCTCTCTGCAAAATCCATTACCATGGGATCATGTGTAGAGAAAATAAATGTTGTTTTATGCTTAATATTCATTTTCTCCATAAGCGAAAGAATCGCTTTTCCATTTTCAGAATCCAAATTTGCAGTAGGCTCATCTGCAAGCACTATGTTCGGATTCTTAATAAGAGCCCTTGCAATTGCAACTCTCTGCTGCTCGCCTCCTGATAATTTTGACGGCAGACTATTTTCTTTTCCTGATAAGCCAACTTCATTTAAAATCTCCATAGTCCTTTCCCGTTTTTCTTTTTCATCTACGTTCAACAAGGAGAGAGCAAACGATACATTTTCGTAAGCTGTTAAAACAGGAATAAGATTAAAAGATTGGAATACAAACCCAAGTTTCTCTCTTCTGAGAAATGCCTTTTCTTTTTTATTCATTTTAGATACAAATTTATCATTAATAATTATTTCACCGGAATCGATTTTGTCTATGCATCCTATTAAATTTAAAAGTGTGGTTTTACCGGAACCTGAAGGCCCTGCAATAGAGAGGAATTCACCCTTATCAATATCCAGAGTTACTCCTCTTAGTGCTTTTACAATATTGTCTCCTACTTTGTAATTCCTAAAGACATCTACAACCTTTATCATACTTCTCCTCCTTGTTTTAGCTTTTCAACAAAGCCCTCTATAATTTTGTTATCTATAAATCTAAAAGATTTTTCTTTCATACCCAGCACCCTTTCCATTGCATCTCCAAAAGCAGATATTTCTTGTTTTATTAATTCTTCATTCGGATTATGCAAAAGCATATCTACCATCGTTTCCCCAAGACCTAACCATATATAAATGATAATTTTTGCTGCCTGCTCCGGATATTTAGTATTAAAAAGGCCTTCTTTAATACCCTGCATTATAATTTTTTTATAAACAGGACTGAGCCTCTCTGTATTTTTTATATTCATTTTATATCTGGTAATTATATTTTCATCACTGTAGAGAACTTTCATAGCTGGAATCATAATATCTATATTATCAAGTTTTATAGTTCTGGCTGCTTCAAAGAGCTTGTTGAATTTTTCAACAGCATTTAAATTTGATTCTGCTATTGGATCTATCGCAGCCATTATCTGTAAAACCATTCTTTCTACAAGTTCATCGAGCAATTCTACTTTTGAATTGAAATAATGATAAAATGTACCTTTAGCAATTCCAAGTGCATTAATAATTGCACTTATGGTAGTTTTTTCATAACCAACAGTATAAAAAAGTTTCTGGGCTGTATTTAGAATCTCATTTTTTCTTTCATCATAATTCATAAATACCTCCTATAAATAGACCGACCGTCGGTCTATGATTTAAATATAGTCGTATATCAATAATCTGTCAAGTGAAATTTTACTTTCTTCTATTCTTCAACGATATGTTCAAGCAGGTCTTCTGGTATATAATCAATAAAATCAGGATCCAGCTCAATCGCCATGGCAAAGTCTCTTATTGCTCCAGCAAGATCATTTACATAACATTTTGTAATTCCTCTGTTAAAAAATGCATCTGTAAGTTCAGGCTCAATTACAACAGCCGTTGTAAAATCCTCAATTGCACCCACAAAGTCGAGCAGGTCTCCTTTTACAATGCCTCTGTGATTGTATGCATCTGCATTTTCCGGTTCCATATCAATAACATAATTAAAGTCTTCTAAGGCACTTGAAAGGTCGCCTATATTTCTGTGAATTATTCCTCTATTATAGTATGCCTTCACATAATCGGGCTTAATTTCAATTGCTCTGGTAAAATCCTCTTCAGCTCCTTTAAAATCAGCAATATTAGCTCTTGCATTACCTCTATCAAAATATACTTCCGCATAATCCGGATTTATTTCTATAACCTTTGAGAAATCATCTATTGCACTATTAAAATCATTTATATTTTCATAAATCTTACCGCGTTTTATATATGGTAAAACAAATAATGGATTTAGTTTAATTGCTAATGTAAAATCAGAAATAGCACCATATACATCATTTAGATTGTCCTTAGTTACTCCCCTATTGTAATAGGCATCAGAATATTCCGGATTAATCTGAATGGCTTTTGTGTAGTCCTGTAATGCACCATAGTAATTGCCAAGTTTATCTTTAGCTATCCCTCTACTGTTATAAGCAGGTTCATAAAGAGGATCTATTCCGATTGCTATGGTAAAATCTTCGATAGCGCTCTTATAATCATTTAAAACATATTTTCTGTTCCCTTGTTTAACCCAATCCTTTGCAGTTAATTCTTCATCTACATCATTTACATCTCTTAATGAATCCCTTACACCCGAACACGAGAATGATAATACAATTGAAACAATTAAAATTAAAATATATTTTCTTTTCACTTTTCCACACCGGCTTAAAATTATTTTATAAAATCAATTTATAAAAACAATTTAAACCATGAAATAATAAATATCAATATTATTACACTAAAAATGTTGTATATTCACAAAACAATTTGCGATGTTAAAGGAAACTGATGTATATCTGGCTGCGAAACACGCTTCGCATGCATCAAAACACGAGAGGCAATTACAAAAAACATGCTAAAATCTGGTTTTGCTTTGCTTGTGGAGCATGTTTTTCAGCCTGAGATCGCAGGTTTTCTTTAACACCACAAATTGCTTGTGTAGACTATAATGAATTGATTATGATAAAAATAAATATGAGAATACTAATAGAAAATTCATTAGCAGTTATAATTGATATGCAGGAAAACCTGTTTGCTCATATGAATAATAAAGAAACACTCGAAAATAATACTATAAAGTTAGTTAAAGGACTAAATGCTTTGGATATTCCTATGATTGCAACACAGCAGTATACAAAAGGCCTTGGCACTACTATCGAATCAGTAAAAGAGCTCCTTAAAGGCAGCCCGGTTATAGAAAAAATATCCTTCAGCTGCTGTGATGAACCGGCATTTATCGAGAAATTAAGTTCTTATAATAAAAAGTTTATTATAATTGCAGGGATTGAGGCACATGTGTGTGTTCTTCAGACTGTAATGGATCTTTATTCCAGAGGATTTATTCCGGTAGTAATTGAAGACTGTATATCATCGAGAAAAAATTCAGATAAAAACACTGCACTCATACGAATAAATAAAGAAAATGCTATTATTTCCACATATGAGTCTATATTATGCGAATTGTGCAGAACAGCAGGCACAGATATCTTTAAAGCTATTTCAAAAATTATTAAATAATGCACTCAAGTAGTACAAATTAATAAAAAAAAAATTCTTTACTACAAATTAACTATAATTGATACTATAATTATAACTAAATAATTTTGACCAAAAGATTTCAATTAAAGAGTATTTTTGGTCTTTAAAAACATCTGGAAAAATATATGCAGTTTAAAATAAAAAACATAATTATTTTCGCATTATTCGGTATTTTAATTACTGTAGTAACAATTTTATGTTTGTTGCTATTATTAACAGGCGACCTTTCAAAAGAAAAGCAGGAACAGTTTTTTCAGTTGTCTATCAGTATTATTATAATAATTTCAATTGTTTCCCTTACAGTATTCATACTCATTTTGATAAAGATTATTAATAATTTCATGAAACCTATAAAATATTCCTCAAAAATCATGGAAAACATATCAAGTGGAAAAGGCAGTCTCGATACTAAATTAGCAACAAAAAATAATGATGAAGCAGGTTCATTTATTAGCGCATTTAATGAATTTTTAGATAATGTTCAAACCTTGGTAAATGCGGTTACTTTAACTTCAAATCAGAGCGCGGTAATCGGAAACAAACAATCAAATATGGTAGAAATCACATTAAAGGCAATTGAAAATATTTCATCCTTCATAAATACTATGAAAAACCAGTCAACTCTTCTTGTGGATAATATTTCATCATCATCAAATTCTATAGAAAATCTAACAGGTAATATTAGAGAACTTATAATCAATATCTCTTCTCAATCTAAAACTGTTACTGAAACTTCGGATCTGATAAATGTTATTAAAAATTCAATAGATGATGTTGCTAAAATCGCCCGGAATAAAAAACAGGTTGCAGACAATCTGGGGAATATTACTATTATCGAAGAACAGAGAGTGGAGGAAACCAATAAAATAATAAATGACATTTCAAAGAGCATCGATGATATTCTCGAAATGATAGAAATAATTAACAATATTTCCGATCACTCAAATCTGCTTTCTATGAATGCAGCAATAGAAGCTTCTCAGGCCGGAGTATACGGTAAGGGATTTGGAGTTGTAGCTGATGAAATTGGAAAACTTGCAGATTCAACAGGAGAAAAAGCAAAGGATATTTCAGTATCATTAAAAACATTAATCAAAAATATCAATCATGCTCTGGATTCGAGCAGGGAAAGTGAAAAATCCTTTAAGAATATTCGCCTGGAAGTTACTAATGTCATTGATGCTTTCGATGAGATATCAGTAACAACTAATGAGTTATTTACTGGAATTAAGGCTATTACAGATTCCTCAAATTCATTAAAAGAAATAACATATAATATTGATAATAAATCTTCTATGATGCTCAGCAAACTTAATGATATTAATAAAACCATTGCTAATATTCGTAATTCTTCAAATAATTGCCTTTCTGAAATAGACCGGATAAAAAATAAAACTTATGAAATAAATTCAGCTATTGTTGAAATAGCGCATTATACTATAAACAATAACAATAATACAATTAAGCTTAATGAAGAAGCCTGTCGATTCACACATACCAGCCCTGATATAATTCCTACTAATACCGCAACAACTAAGCTTATGCAGTTTATGTTGATGAATAAGCAGAATATGAGGGAAAAAATATTTTTTCTATATCCTCCGGATACGTTAAATAATGATAAAATGATAATGGAAATAGTAAAAAGCGGTTATGAGATCTATATTATTCAGGATCATATAAATATATTGAAAATTCTAAAAAATTATAATAATTCTGCTCTTTTTATTAATATCGATAAGATCTTAGATGAAGTTCAGTGGGAAGAATATGTTCAAAAAATCCTGAACAATCCGAAAACCAGTGAAATAAAAATAGGAATAATAAGCAATATAGAAGATAAAGAAATTAAAAAGAAATATTTAATACAACATAATGTATCCTGTGGATTTATTAAATTATCAGATGATCAAACTGATAATTTAAGAATTTTAAGTTCTATTTTTGAAGCAAATGAAATAAAAGGAAGGAGAAAATACATTAGAGCTGTATTCGGAGAAGACATTAAAGTTAGATTCGAAATAAACGCAGATAATACTGTTTACTCCGGTAATATCCTTGATTTAAGTATCGTCGGAATGAGATGTTTGTTTTCTAATACTGAGCGATTTATAATAAATAAAAAGTTTGAAAATATAAGTATTGATTTAGCTGGAACAGTTATATACTTAAACGGTGAAATCAGTATGCACCATGAAGGCTCCAACAGTTATATAATAATGTTCGAAAATATTACAGATTCAGAATACTATGAAACATTAATCAGTTTTATAATTAATTCTCTCCAAAGTAAAATGGAAAGTGAAATGAAAAAATAACCCAGCACCAAAATTACTTTTTTAAGCATGAGTATTATTAGATTACCTAATATATTAAAACAAAAGTTATTAGTAATTTTGGTGCTGGGTCACATATTATTATCCATAGAAAAGCTGTATGAGAATTTCATTCCAACGCCTGGATTTCTTTTAATAAACTCAATCGCATCTTTTCTACTTATATAGAGTAAGGTTACGGGTTTTTCATATGCAAATGTAAATTTAGCAACTTCTCCGCTATGTATACTGTTCATTGCTCCAATAAAATCTCCTTTATCTAAAACAGCAATTTTCCTACCCTTTTTACTTACATTTACATTACCCCGGGAAATAATATAGATCCTTTTTAAGACTTCTCCTTCCTTAATAATTATACCGGATTTTTCAAATTTCTCCTGAACTAAAATAGATTCAATCCATGTTTTCTGATATGAACTTAAGAATTTTGAGAATTTACTCACTGATATAATATTCCAGACTCCTCTGTTCCTATTTTTAATCAGGCGCCTTAAAGTTTTTTCAAAATCTGTACCACTAATAAAACTTAAGAATTTGTTTTTTTCTATTGTATATACAATAACATCTGTTTCCGCGACAACATCCACAGTCCTCGGCTGTTCTGTTAATAATGCTACCTCACCAAAATATTCATAAGTTCCAAGTATTTTTTTATCTATAAGCTCATCATCTTGAATAGAAACGTTTCCGGAGCTTATTATGAAAAACCTGCTGCCTTTTTTCCCTTTTTCTATAACAGTTTCACCTTTTTTATATTTTTCTTCATTTATGATACTTACAAATTCCTGCACTTTAGTTACAGACAGAGTATCAAAGAAATCAAGATGCTTCAGAACACCGATCATTTCATACATTTTCTCATACACAGGCGGCTTTGTTTTAAAATTGAGTGTATTTTCTATTCCAAATGTTGCTAATGTCAAGCCTGTCTTTTTTGGAAAATCCTTTTTAGCAATGTGGTATATAACTGTCTTTTTCTGGATATTCACGGGCAAAGAATTTAAATATTTAATCGGAGTATGTAGCGGAGCTATTCCTGATTCATGATATACAACTTTACTGTCCCATGGGAAATTACACAGCTGTTCATACCTTTCTTTAGAAATAACACCTTTTTCCAACAATTCCTTATGTACAACAGGATCTGCCTGGTGATCAGATGAATATACAAATGTCTGGTCCTGAAATTTTAGTGTAAAGCCTATAGTAGGGATCGAATGAAGAGTATAAAATATATTACATTCTCCGCCATGAATAAACACCGGTTGTCCTATATATATTTGATGAAAATTAAATAATTTTGTTAAGTAGGAGACAGGCTCGCCGGATAGTGAAGAGTATTTCTTTAAAAAACTGTCCAGTACAGTTTTTGTTGTATATAAGGTAATTCTCTCCTCTTCAAGTATTTTCTGAAATGAGCCTGCATCATGATCCGCGTGACAATGAGTTAAAATAATGCTGTCTATCAATTTTGGATTAACATTTGAATCCTTTAACCACTCTGTTGAATTTACAGGTGGGTCCACCATAATTCCATTATGATTAAGCCAGATAATATATCCGGAAGTATTCTCTGTAGGATCAAAACCATGACTTGGCCCAAGGCAGGTTATTCCGAATAATGGCGGTTTATAAGGCTCAGCCAGCCGCTCGCCAATTATATACTTTGGTTTATATTCAATAACACCTGGTATATCCGCAACCTTCTTTTTTCCAAAGAAAACATCAAAATTATTCTTTGAATTTATTTTTATGATAATATTTCCAATAGTATACTTATTTTTAAAGAAATATCCGAATTCCAGCAAATCATCAAATGTTGTTTTGCCTCTATAAAAAGCCATTTCTTTTTTCAAATCCGGCAAAATTATATTTGAATGGTTCGGATTAACATCATTTTTCAGAGATAAATCTTTAGGCCCGAATACAGCTTCACGCAGAATTTTAAGAAGTTTATCTGCCTGTTCCTTTAAACAGATTATCTTAGTTTTCTGTTTTTTAATAAAATAATTAAAATAAATCGGGAATTCCAGTTCAGCAACACTTATTCCCTTCTGCCTGTGAAAAAGCTGCTGAGGCAATACAAAAATTCGCGGGATAGATTTTGGCAATGCCATAGTATCTTTAATTGTTTCCGGAGGAGAACCGAATTGTATATATCCCTCATCAGAATCTATAAGATATCCGCCTCTTGGAAGCTTAGTTACAATACTCTTTACTTTTGTCAAAGATTTCATGTAAAACCTTACTTAATTAGAATAAAACACACAATAACTACTTACTTTAATAAAAAACACCGCAAAACATTATATAATTTCAAATATAATAATACTATATTAAATAACAATTTACATAATTTTATTATCGGGTCATCTTATGATTTTAACTTACAAAATAATCTTAAAAAAAAGTTTAAAATTCCGATGTTATTTATCTGGCAGCTTCTAAATGCCTTTTGTAGTTTCTATCTGATTATCCTGCATTAAATAATTTTCTTTATTCTTTTCTATTGCTCTAAATAATAATTCCTCAGTCAAAGTGATAGAAATAATAACTCCCGCAGAATTTCCTAAAAAATGAATGTTATTTAATAATTCTTTTGATTCTTCATCCATATCATCTGCAAATAATAATATTGCTTTTATTGTATTAAATATACTGGCAAATTCCTGGTTTATACTCTCATTATCGTTAATAAGATTCAGAAAAAAATAATAATCACTCAAATTATAATCCGCGTAAAATTCTACTGAGTTGATCATTTCTGCCATCCTGCTAAAGCTTAAGGCTATAAAATCATTATTTTTATTCAGATTTAACATATCTTTTATTTCGCTGGTAATTAAAACCTTACCCCACAAAAATGTACGATCATTTATAGTAATATCAATATTATTATTAATGCTCTGATCTCTGATATCTACGGATTCCTTAACTACATAGTCTGTTCCTATTATAATAATAGAATTATTAGCAAAATAAATACTCTGATTTTTATTATCTTCTGTAACCCAGGAATATAAAGTTTTACCATTATACTCTTCTTCCATAACATCATCATCAAGATTATCAATAATGGTATTTTTGTCATATGACATATTAATTACAGCAATTGCCTCTGTAAAATTATCCATTTTACCATTACCTGCTACAAGCATGGAATATACATCTTCCTTAATATTAATGTCATTTTTTAATAATTTTTCATAAATAAAATTATTATCTTCATCAAAAAATTCATCAAATAAAACAGTTTCTGCAAGATTTCGTATATTTAAATAGAATATCATGTTTGTGTAATTCTCCGGTATAAACGCGAGCAGCTCATTTGAATTATATTCTCTAAATCCCATAGTATAAATACTAAAGGAAGGTATCAAAATGATAAATAAAATAAAAATAATTCGTTTCATTACTGCTCCTACACGAAAATTAATATATATTAAATATATGCAAATTTTAAATATATTTGTATAATTAAATTTTTATTATTAATACCATTTTTAATTTACAAGCATAAGAATATCATGCGGCTCTTATACCCTTCGGGCATACTTCCGGTTTAGCGGTACTCAAAGGTGGCACAAGACTGCAGGATTTTTCATATATTTATATTCCATTAAATTATAGGATAAGTATGAAATTTATTAAAAAAAATCTGGGCAGCTTTTTCATTATTTTATTGTCCTGCATTTTAGCAGGCAGTTTATTCTGGGAAATATTGGAAAAACTATTACAAAATATAGGTATCTCTTGGTCATTAACTACAGAGTATCCAATACAATTATTCGATGTGTATGTTTTATCTATATCAATAAGAGCAAACCCGGGAAGCTTTATAGGAGCAATTGCCGGTGTTATTTTCTTTAAGGTTTTATAAGGGCTAAAAATGACAGAAATAATACTGGCATCAAGTTCTCTACGGAGACAAGTAATACTTGAGCATTTAAAAATTCCTTTTAAAGCAATTTCACCTGATATCGATGAAACAATGTTCATAGATAAGGATATTTTAACAGTAATAAAAGAATGCGCGAAACAGAAGGTAATAGCTGTAAAAACAAAATTAAAGCAGAACAGGTGGATAGCAGGATTTGATACTCTTGTTGAAATAGATAATAATATCCTCGGAAAACCTGAAAACAGAGCTGATGCTGGGACAATGCTTAAAATACTATCCGGAAGGGCACACAAAGTTCATACGGGTATAGCAATTACCACAGATAAAAACATTAGTATTTTAACAGATTCATGTACCACAGATGTTATTTTTAATAAAATGACAAATAATGAAATAGAATTCTACCTTAACACTGATGAATGGATGGGTGTAGCTGGTGCATACCGCATTCAAGAAAGAGGAGCATTCTTTATAAATTCAATAAATGGCTCATATAGTAATGTTGTGGGGTTGCCTATTTCTTTATTTTATGGCATGTTATGCAAATATAAATTTCCTTTTTAAAGGCGAAACATATTTGTTTGCTTTTTTCTGAAGGTAAAAATATAAATTTTCCACTTATATTACCGGTATTCTAAAGCTTTACCATTATAAGTGAGACAAAGAGAAGGAATAATTTAGGAGGATATTTTGGCTGTAGTAACAATGAAAAATTTACTAGAAGCTGGTGTGCACTTTGGACACCAAAAACGAAGATGGGACCCGAGAATGAAGAAATTCATCTTTGCCGAAAGAAACGGGATCCATATTATAGATCTGCAAAAAACTATTACTGCGATAAAAGACGCTTATGACGTAGTAAGAAAAAATGTTCTTGACGGTAAATCCGTCCTGTTTGTTGGAACAAAAAAACAGGCTCAACAGGCAATAGAAAAAGAAGCTCAGCGATGCAACATGTACTATGTTAATAACCGCTGGCCAGGCGGAATGCTTACAAATTTTAAAACAATTAAAAAATCTCTTTTCCGTTTAAATAAGATTGAAAAAATGGAAATAGACGGAACATTTGAAAGCTTAACTAAAAAAGAAATTTCCCGCTTGATGAAAGAAAAGAACAGGCTGGTGAAAATCTTAGGCGGTATTAAAGAAATGAAAGAACTGCCCGGCTTAATCTTTATTATTGACACAAGAAAAGAGGGTATAGCTATCGCAGAAGCTAAAAGAATGAAAATACCTATTATTTCGGTTGTTGATACAAACTGTAATCCGGAAGGTATTGATTATCCAATCCCCGGAAATGATGACGCAATTCGAGCAATTACATTATTTACACAAATAATAGCAAATGCAGTTGTAGAAGCTGAAAATGAAGTTGGACTCGAAGTAATTGAAACACTTCAGGATGAAGGTACTGCTAATAACGAGGATGAATCCAGCGAAGCAGCCATTAAGGATAAAAAAGAGGAAGAAAAATCAGATAAGAACATTGAAAAAGTATCTGTAGGTTCAGCTATTGGACAAAAAGAAGAAAAAGAAGAATCAGATACGGATATTGAAAAAGTATCTGTAGGTTCAGCTATTGGACAAAAAGAAGAAAAAGAAGAATCA